>Ga0126342_10000040_pt1 | contig 65442 bp, 69 predicted proteins | sample Cyp1metagenome_FD_92528 | JGI IMG/M metagenome (GOLD analysis project Ga0126342, IMG submission 92528) | Coral microbial communities from Lord Howe Island, Old Settlement Bay, Australia - Cyphastrea 1 metagenome | ecosystem: Host-associated > Invertebrates > Cnidaria > Coral ...
CAACCACCTTTCGGTCAATCAGTGGATTCGCTCTGCCATCCGTGATTCACAACAACCAACGTCTCCTATAGGTTTCCTATTCTGAAACTTCCGCCACCGCCTTGTGCGGTACTACTGGTATGCGACATGATTTGTCAACCGTGTGAAACCATGTGACAGCCACGACCGAGACGCAGTAGGAAACGCGATGACAAAAGGGACAAAGAGGGCCACATCCGTTTGAACCAGACATAACCAGACCAAAGAGCAAAACATCGGGGGACCCAAGGGCGACCCGCTCCCTTTGATCCCTGCGGATCCTGTCCAGCCATCCCTTCTGATCCCTGGAGTCGTTCATTGTTGCCCTGGGCTCCTGGAAAACTCTGTCACTGCCACTGATCAGGGAGAAAATCATGGTCACAAGCGCGGCAAAACACATTCGGATACATTCGGCACATCCTGAAATGGGACTAAGGACTCTTTGTTGCTCGCAACTTCCGAGTGGCTGGCTGCCTTCTGCAAACCAAAAAATTGCACTTATCAATTTCCTCTGGGCATGTGAGACAGACGCCTTCGGCTTTGAAGTCTTGCCCAAAGTTGCTGTACAGATTATAAAAGAAAAATAGTAAAGCAGATTTACGTTTGATCTGGGTATGGGCCGGGCCTGCATCTGCTTGCCTGAAAAAATCGGATGGGTTTGAGTCAAGTTTTGATGCCAAAAATGGGAACTTTCTGGGGCTCATCACAGAAATTTCTTCTGCTAGACCCATGCCCTCATCTAACATCTAGCTAGTGTAACTAGCGTCTGACTTCGTCTCTACTTGCTCCGCCCTGCTGTTGAGAAGCGTTGGCAAAGGGGATGGCGTCACCCGTGAAGTCAAATTCTGCATCAAGCTCTTCAGGGTAGTTTCGTAGTGAAGATGAGAGGCTTCCAAAGCTTTGCAAATCGTATCTCGGACGAAAGTATTCATGGCATCAAATCCTCCTGGCATGCTTTGAATCAACGTGTGAATCATCAGCCGATCTGATTCCTCCGTGGCTTCGGCACTGCGAGTGTCTAACTCTGCCACTGTCTTGGCCACGGCCACCGCAACATCCGTCCCGGCATTCCCTTGCTGCAGGACGCCAGCTGATGTACAAAGAAGCAAACCCTGGAAACAGCCGCTTTGCGACAAGGAAATAGTTTGGTAGACCTCAAACAAACACCAAATACGCTGTAGGGGCAAAACGTGTTCATCAATGATCATTGTGGTACCTCGGCAGTCAGGACTTCTAAGCGCAAGATAGAATGACGACTCCTGCCACTTTCCGTGCCCAAGTTCATCCTTCACGTGCCATTGACTGTTGCTAAATGTGCAGATCCAATAGGCTGAGCCCCGCCAGTCGCCTTCACAGCACTGAGCGTGCTTGCGGATCGCATCAATAAAGTGACGGACTGGCATTCCCCAGTAGTGACTGACAAACCACTGGATTCCCGTGGGCCCAACCAGCTCAACGAAGGACAGTTGGAATGGTTCGGTGAGAGGCTTCACAATGTTGGAGCAAACATAGTACATGGAACGCTCCTTGATGAAAATTTCGAAGAACCTCAGCTCAAACATCAGCATTGACTCACCGTGGAAACAAGCCACCCCTTGTTCCCGTCTCATTCAAACCCTTGTGAATCTCGAATGGCTAATCCTGCCATTACCTCCACGGACAAGACTGTTCATAAAACTCAACTCAATCTTTCAATCGTCCAAGCCAATATATAAACGAGCGCAAACCAAACCAAACTCAAAACAAAAGCCAGGACCAAATGAAGCCAAGAACAAGCCCCAAAAAATCACCAAGTAGCTGCACAAAGTCCGAAAGTTGCCCTGCCGTCATTGATCGATCCGGGCCCCGGTCACATCGTGCCACTGCCAAAGGCCACTCTCTGAGAAATTGGCGTCGCCTTTTTGCCAGCGGAGTCCTCTCACCCTGCCTGACGGAGGCTTCAAACTGCTGAACTACGTGCGATCTTACAACATAATGAAAATGTGGTTTTGTTTGCTACCGTACTTCAAAACTGGAACTGAAATGATTGAAATGGGAATTCTATATAAACAGCCAACAAATCAGTAGACAAATCTCTGCGGGAAAGCACTCTTGAAGATTGCTTCCGGTTCTGGTTCGTTACGGTTTTTTGGTGTTATGTATGCTTTCTTCAACACCACAGCAGTATCAGCCCCACGTCGCTGCTTAACCCTGCCTTCGTCGCAATGCGAAAGCCAGCAAACCCGTGCACAAACCAAAGCCGCATTCCAGCACTGTCAGAGACGGCATGAGCTGGCTAGCCACGCCTGCAGTGGCTGCTACAAAGAACAAGCACCACACGAGGAGCGGGCAACGCCAGATCCCCATCGAAAGAAATGGACGTGGAAAATTCAGCCGCATGTGTCCTGTTGATGTCTCTAGAGGCATGGAGGCCTCCTCCCCATGGAGCGTAAGTTGATAGGAGCTCAATGCCCTCACCTTCCATGTGGATGTCGAATCCAAGTCAGGGACTCCGGTGCCAGCGAAGGACACAACTGGATCTGCCCGTTTCAGAAACAAATGCGCCATGGAAGTGGTGATCACCATCTTGTCACCCTGTGACGAGACATCGGAAATTGGAAGACGGTCAAAGAAGCCAGTCAGAAATAAAAAAGAAAAACAAGCTGCAGTCATCCAGCAAACTAAGCCAAAAACGATGTCCAAGGTTTTGACTTCGCAGGTTTGTCCGGTGGCATCAGGAACTGCTCGAACGAGCAAGTCATTACAACTCCTGCACTTGGCACTGTTGGGAAGGGAGACGTGGCCCAAGTCACAATCCTGGCAGATTCTGCTGTTCGGACCCGCAAACTTCCCCCAGGGCATGGTTCACAAGTCAGAGCCTTTTTGGAAAAACGGCCAGCATCACATGGACTGCAAAACCCAGCACCTGCAACTGATATGGTGCCCTCCTGGCACCAGTTGCAGAATTGCTTTTGAACTTCATGCGTTCCAGCTGGGCATTCTTCGCACGCAATGCTACCTGGATCCTTGGAGATCGTTCCCGTAAGGCATTCTGAGCAGTTCCTGCTTTCTCTCTGAGAAAACTTTCCAGCAGGACAATTGCGACACTCGCTACTTCTTGCAGCAGAAAATGTGCCTGCCGCGCATCGCTGGCATACGGTGCTGCCACGAACCGAAAATGTTCCTGGGGGGCATTCGGAACAGGCGTTGGTTCCAGGGTGAGAAAAGGTCCCAGAAGGACAGCTTTGACACTCACTTCGTCCTGCTGAAGAAACGGTTCCAAGAGGACACTCCTCACACTTCAGGGCCTCTTTTGCAAAACGGCCAGCGTCACACCGGCTGCAAGCTGCGCTACCTGGGACTGCAGAAACTTTGCCTTGGGGGCACTGGTTGCAAACTTGCTTGTTGATTTCGTACGTTCCGGCAGGGCAAGCTTGGCACGCACTGCTGCCTGCAACCTGCGAGATTTCTCCTGTGGGACATTCGGAACAGGTGCCGCTTTCTCTCTGAGAAAACTTTCCAGCGGGACAGCTGCGACACTCACTGCTTCCTTCTGAAGACATGGTTCCATTGGGGCATTGTTCACACATCAGGGCCTCTTTGGCAAAACGCCCGGCATCACATGGGCTGCAAGCAGTACTTCCTGCTACTGCAGAAACCCGCCCTTGTGGGCATGGGCTGCAGACTTGCCTGTTGGTTTCAAATGTTCCGGCAGGGCAAGCCTCGCACGCGCTCCCACCTGCGACCTGTGAGATTTCTCCTGCAGGACATTCGGAACAATTGTTGCTTTCTCCCTGAGAAAACTTTCCAGCAGGACAGCTGTGACACTCACTGCTTCCAGCTTCAGAAATCGTTCCATCAGGGCATGGTTCACACATCAGGGCCTCCTTGGCGAAACGCCCTGCATCACATGGACTGCAAGCAGAACTGCCTTCTGTGGAAATTTGGCCTCGTAAGCATGCATTGCAGAATTGCCTGTTGGTTTCGTAAGTTCCAGGTGGACAGGGTTCGCATGTGGAACTACCTGATGTTTTTGAAACTTGTCCTTGAGGGCAACTTGAGCAGTTGTTGCTTCCCTTGGGGGAAAACTTTCCAGCTCCACACTCTTTGCACAAGCCTCCGACATCAGAGGTGGATCCGCCAGCGCAAGAACTGCAGTTGCCATCGATCTCTTCTGTGCCAGCTGGGCAATGGCCATCCATACACGTACTTCGGCCATCCTGATCTGTCCCATAGAAATAAGCTTCGTTGCAGCTGCATGAGCCGTTGCCTATCACCATCCATGCAGCCGTAGAGTCCTGTTGAAGATGTTTGGCCATCGCATCGTCAAAGCAGGTGCCACGACCGTAGCACACCTTGCCCCCTGCAACATCACCAGGACATGCCATGCAGTCTTGTACTTGCAGCTCCTCCCGCCGCACGCTGTAGAATTGCACGTGGCAACTCGAGCAATCTGACTTGTCATGGCCTAGATTACATCTGCAGCGCGATTCCCCTGGCAAACAATGTCCTTTGTTGTTGCAACGGTCACTTGGCACGCAGAAGCCCGGAGTCCAAAGCTCAATCCTACTGTCTCTTAGCACAAAAAGCTTCAGCTGACCATCCAAAACAGAGAAGAAGCTTCCCGGGTCTGCATCAAAAACCGAAGACCAGTCTGCTTCCGGATACCGGCTGACATTCGTGCCCAAGCAAAGAAAATCAGAGTCACATCGGAGTTCATGCGTGCCATTATCATGCTCGCAAGCCTGAGCAGGAGCCTTGTTATCAATATTATTAATACCAGGCGACTGGATTAGGTCGAAATCCCCGTCTGCATCGCAATCCACAAATTGCCACTTTGGACCGCGCCGTCTTCTGTAAGATGAATCGGGCGGCAGCAATTTCATGGCACTCATCAAAGGGCTCTCCTCCAAAGGCCATTCACGTAAACTTCCATCTGCCAACTGCTCAAAATATCTTCCATCTGAAGGACCGAGAAAAAGGTCGAGGTCGCCATCTTTGTCCCAATCCACCACCATGGGCAGGGCCAGTATCCAAGCCTGCTGGGAATCTTTTTTGAGCTGGATCATCTTGAAGGGATGTTCTGCAGGTTCCTCACTGAGATTCCGATAAAAATGGACTTTGCCATCAGCTCCTGAAGCAAAGAGGAGGTCCAAAGCCCCATCGCTGTCCCAATCAACCAAGGCAAAGTTATCAAGGCCTCGAGAGTCCCCGGCATGGTAGTGATGGAAGGGGATGGAAAAAACATCCACTTCCTTCATGCCCCGCGGCTGAAATTCATAACGGCGGAAGGTCAAGGATTCGCTCCCGCCGTACTTAGTGAAACTGAAAACCAGCACATCCTCGAAGCCATCTTCGTTCCAGTCCTCCACTATGAAACTGGCGCTGTACGGCAGTCGGATGTTCTCATACATGTCAAAATGAGAATTGCGCTGCAGGTCTCGGTCCACCACATGCTGATGATTGAAATCGCGAAGAAAACTGGGAAATCCGGTGTTTGGATTTTGATCTACGAAAAGAACGTCAGGAACCCCATCAGAATTCCAGTCTGCCACATATAAGTGCAAGGCCCGCATCCAATGTGGTATGAAATAATTTCTAAACACCATCGCTGCCAAAGGATTCTCCAACGGCTCAACGAAGGTACCAGCCGCTGTGCGCCGGAAGTAACGCCATCGAGTGACTCTTGCAGCTCCGGGCTCGACCGCAACCAGGACATCCAAACGTCCATCGCCATCCAGGTCCGCAATCTGCTGCACTGGGTCTGTGAAGGCTTCTAAAGGATTGTCCTCTCCAGTCCGTTCCTCCAATGCAGATACTTCATCTGAAACTCGCTCAAAGTACTTGCGAAGTCGGTGGGTAGGCCAGCCAACAGAAGAAGCATACGGTTCACTCAAGGCAAGATCCACGTCGCCATCTTCATCAAAGTCCACAGCTTGCATGTGACAACCGGTGGTTTCATTCGTCAACAAAATCATCGGTGCTTCCGACACGATGCTGATACTACTAGCGAGAACCATCTGATAGTTCAGAAATTGAACAGAGGTCAGTTTGAATGAGCGATGGCAAACCAACAAATCAGGGTTTCCATCACCTGAGCAAGTCTGTTGAAACACTACCATACCCTTTTGAAACTACATGTTTTGGTGCACAAAACCGCCAGAGAAATAGAAAACAATGAAAATCAAACAGCTGCCAGTCACCATCCCAGTCTGCAACTTCAAAACCCTTTTCACCGAACCAGTGTGAGTAGGGAACTTCAAAACTGCTTCGAAAGCTGGAAAACCGTATCACCTCGTGCTTCTCGAAGAAGTCACCCAAACCCGGAAGCCTTTCATAGAACCAAAGTGATTCATTTTCTGCCACCAAGATATCCATGTCGCCATCACTGTCCCAGTCTGCAAAGCGAAGGAGCCCGTAGTCTTTGCGAGAAAACGGAAACTGAAACTCAAGACTCGCATCCTTCTGGAATTTGTGGCGCTGCCCGGTGCAACTACCATGTGAAGCTTGGCACCACCAGCCCTTCGCAACTGTCACGAGATGCCAAAAAAGCACGGCACTGAACAAAAACTTCCCGGTCATGGCGTCGTGATGCGGACGCAAAATTGAAGTTGGTTCACCGTTTACTTCGTGTTTTCCCCTGTGAGTGCAATAAAGGACTAAGGCCCTCCAATATCGATTGGCACCTTTCTTCGTCTCTACTTGCAGCTACCTGCACTTATCATGCGTCTTGAAGAATATATTATATAAACACATATTATATAGATTAATACATGTATGTGTGTATGTCAGTGTATGTATGTATATACATATACATTGTGAGTAGATTCTGGCTCCACCTATGCTCGTGTGCTCTTCAATGTCCACCTCCACCACAGCTGCGCAACGCCAAGCTCCTTGTCCTCGCTATCTGACCGTGGATGTCTTGAGCCATGCAGCGGAATATACATTGTTGTTGATATCCTCTACAGGCAGTGTTATGGTTCTACCCCTCTGGCTTATTTCCCCTTCACACCCCCCATGCCTGACTCATTTGATTTGTCAAGCACAGGAGTAAATGCCAGGGTTCAAAAGTTACCCACCGCATGAATTAATTACTGCGCAATGTGAGTCCTCACAAAAGCTACTAGTCGCGGGTGAGACATTGAGCTATCCCAATTGCTTCTATTGTACAAATGATGAAGTGTCTCGCGGGTTCCCCGACGCCCGTCGCCAAACGTACGTCGGTTCGCCGTTGATGTACCATCATCGATCTTTGCGATCCCCGACGCCGCCGCCAGGCATGCGTTGGTTCATGCGTGATCCATGCACAATATTAGCTGTGAGACTTTGGAACTTGCACACCTGAAGTTGCCTTCTCCAGTTCATATTGAAAAATTGAATCTGCTCGGAGGTCGTCGTTCATGACCTCACAAGCAAAGGTATTGAGAGTCGAATTAACCCGGCTCTCATGCCACTCTCAGTAGTGCTCCACGACGACATCATCTTCATTTGCGCCGACGCTTGCTTGTGTCTTTGCTGCTTGCCGCGGCGCCACTGTCCTGGGTTGGCTCTCCAGGCGTGTTCGTGATCGCCATCACGAAGGTGCACATGCTGTCGCGGTCCGCTGGGTCGAGTGGTTTGATGCTGTTCTCCAGCTGAACCTCGCTTTGTCGAGATGATTTCAGTTTGCTTTCCCAGACCTTCTCAAGTCCTGCAGGTAGACCTACACCAACCTTGTTGAGGGTCACCATGACTGCAAACGTCCTCACTCGCTCTGTGACAGCGCACGTCAGTGATACGGGATCAATGTGAAGATGGTCATCTCGTGGTGGAGGGTTAACTCGAAAGTAGTCGTAGGATCTGATCGCAAATGCTCCAGCAATGGCCTTCCTAAGAAAATCTGTGGCTGCCACTGTGGCTTCACGTCGTACCTCTGCCTTGTTGTTGTCGTCCGCATCTGCCACATCATTAAGCTTATTGCTGGCGAACTGCGGGGCCACTCCGGTCTGCACCAAGTATTTCATGAGCTTGCACATGAACTTGAGACCTTCAACACCCCTGGGATAGATGTCAAGGTGGCGGCCGCCAAATACTCCCCGTTTGCAATGTCGTTCAAATGCCGCCTTGTACTCTTCCTTCGTGGGCTCCCGGAAGTCGCCGTTCTCGTCCTCCCCAACGTAGGGGATGTATACGCGTCATACTCCGGGATCATGCCGTTGTTCTTGCCGTACTCCACGTAGGATTGTGATGGCGTCGTGACCATGTACAAATAGTACAAGCGATATCGGTCCTTTATGCGCGTCAAAATCATGTTGTCGATGATTCGCGCGGTGGAGTCCACCGCAACTTCATTTTCTGCCGCATCAACCAATGAATGATGCACTGGAACCATTCTTGTCGCCCAAACTGGGACTTGATCTTCTTCTTCAGCTTGTCGTTCATCTTCAGCTTCTTGTTGGTCCTTCCCCTTGCCCTCGACGGTTGTCTTGGGTTCCGGAGTTGGTCTTGCTGAACGACCGTTACCAGCTGTTCCAGCTTGACTGGGTTGTGGTCCGGTCATGTCTACGTCGTCGTCTGTTTGTGCCTCGGCCTTCGCTTTGGTCTCCTTCACCAATCGATCGACCTCGTCCTTGTCGATGTTGACATCACCTCCGGTATCGCCGGTTCCATCATCATTTGATGGTTTGTCTTGTTCAGGTACTCCTGGAGATACACCTTCGTTCTGCTTGGTTGTTCTCTCCCCCCAGCTAACAAGTGATCCTGAGCATCTGATGCATATGGACAAGTTGTTCGGAGTCTCGGTCAGGCACGTTGGGCCGGTCTCTCTTGGGACGTAGTTTTCAGCGATGAACGTCACAAGCCTGTTTCTCAGATCACTCTGAGTCCGTTCATCCTCTGGAGCTTCCCGATGTCCGTGACAAATTCGATGTCCGTGACAATCTCATTGAGTACGGCTCGATCAGCCCCTCAAGAAGTTCTTGGACGGAGATGGCGACAACAAGGAGCTTATGGCGAAGTTTTCCTGGCGCCAATTGCCGTCAGGTCACCAAGCGCTCAGTCATCGCAGGGGTGCGATTTTCGCCTTGACAGCTCGAAGATTTGTCATCCCATCACTACAAGACTCGCAGATGAGTTCCAGTCCTGCTACCATATCACAGAGATGTCAAACGTGAATGGTATCATCAGAAGGACTTCGACCAGGTGGGCATCGAGGAGGACGAACCCAAGTGTTCCTCAACCCATTTGCACCATGGGACGAACGGTTCTAAGACCATCCTTGGCGGAGCACTGACCCACCTTGGAACAGTGCGCATCGTCCTGGCATTCAGTGTGCATCGAATCATTGGATACGGATGCATGATCAATGCCTCTGGGCAATTGACGGTTGATGGGAACATCCCATTCTCCGAGGTGGCTGGTGCGTGGTACCAAATGCCTACAAGTGGGAGCGATTGCTCGTGGACTCTGGAAGAGTCCAACTGGTACGACCCATCAAAGAACCATCCGAGATCGCCACGATCTTGACGGTCAAGAGGATTGCTCAGGCTTGGTGTAGCTGGAGTCCAGGACAACGCACAAGAACTGGATTCGGACTTTGTTCGACTTCTGGAACTCAGCCCATGCCGTCTTGATCATCAGGTTGACTCGATCCTCCCTGAAGCTGGAGTGGGTGAGTCCATCGTCTTCGGTCTTGACCTTCTCATGGTCAAAAATCCAGCCGTAATGCAGGAACTCCATGATGTCGACCCAACCTGCTTCATCGCAGTGTAGGCCGGGGTAGTAGTTCCCCTTGTCCTTGACCTTCTCCTTGCCGACGAAATGTCGCAGGGCTCGGTTGAAGTAGTAGCTGTAGCTGTTCTCCCACTTGTCGAGTACAACCTCATTCTTGCTCTCGTCCGTTGGAAGCGGGAATTCAACACCTCCTCCTGCGAAGTTCTTGGAGTAGAACTTGCAGGATCTTCAACTTTCCGATGCTGGTCTTGACCGGGAGCTTGCTGTACATCCTGTGGTCCATGTACCTGCCGGCCTCCTTCACGTCCTTGCATGTCAAGGTAACACCTTTCTGGCTGGCAATGTCAAAGAGTTCGTTCAATGCGTCCTTCGTTGCAGGGCCCTTCTCACCGATCCTCACTCCATTAATGCTCAGTTCACCATGAGCACGGTCACCAATCACCGAAAGTGGAATGGGTCGTAGGAACATATATTCCCCGTCTCGTGTTGCCTGATACCCACTCTGTGGCTCTTTGCTGTCTTCACCTTGGGGTTCATCACCAACTTCTTCACCTTGAAGTTTCTTCCTCAGGTTAACAAGTGCAGTCTTGACAGGATCTTCATCCTTGGCGTCCCACTCGTAGTTGGTGTGTTCGCTTTCGCCACATCTGATGCACACGTTGTTGTCATCCGCCAATGCGAAGAACGCGTCGATGGCATCCATGACCTGACCCTTGTCCCTGGAGATCTGGTATTCCTCCTCAGGATCGGGCGGAGTGCTCGGAGCGTCCTGCTTACTGGGGCCCGCCGCCGGACTTGCCCTTTCAGCATTGGCTCCCGCACTCGAGGACTGGGTTCTGGGGGCTTGCCGCCGGACCTACCCCACCACCTTGCCCTTCTTGGCCCATTGGATCATCTTCATCTCTCTTTGATGTCCTCGGGTAGATCTCACTGATGATCTCGATCTCCTTGCTCTCGATCAGGCACATGGCACCCAAGTTGTCCAGATGGTGCAGTTGCGCAAGATCTGGTCCACCATGTGTCCCTCATAGGACGTGGTTTGGGTCAAGCTCGAGTTGTTCCTCTTGGTATTCGTAGTAGTAGTTGACCTTGTCGTGCCGTGGAAGATGTTGATCGAAGCTTCCAGCCCCGCGAGCAATTCGCCCGGGTCGGCACGGGTGTTCATGAACGTGATGTGGTCCTTCGTCATGTTGGCGATGTCCAACAATCCAAGCCACATCTCCACGACGTCACTTCTCAGCCGCGACGTCGGAGTAGTCCATGACCTCGTCAAACTCACGGCCCAACACCATCTTGAGGTAGTCCTTATAGAAGACGTTGCCGTAATCCTTGGAGACACGATAGCCAAAACCGTGTACTGCCTCCCACGTTTGCCCATGAAGATCTGCGTCACCCGTTCACGTGGAACCCTCACCAAACCAAAGTGTGACAACGCTTTCAAGAGTATCTCACCATATGGGGTCCCCACCATTAGGTGATGTCCTTGAGGAACTGAGCGAAGTTCCCTTGTGGGTCCGTGATTGGGTTCCCCTCCTCGGCGGCCAGTTTGACAGTGAATGTCCTGATCCTGGCAGCCATTGTTGTGATGGTTTGCCGCTGCCATTCAGGGTGCCAAAGGGGGTACATGCTGGCCGTCTCATTGGCGCTGCACACGACGCACGTCTTGCCATAGCCATTGTTGGCCTTCATGATGTCATGCGGCATCGCTTCGTCATCGTCACCGTTGAAGTGGCTGTTGCAAGGAATAGATCGATCAACAGTGTGACTGACGTAGAACCACATGTCATTCATGTTGGCTGCGGGCTCTGGAACCATCGACTTCACGTTGGCTTCTACCCATGGAGCCTTCTCGTACTCCATGAAGGTTCGCCTGCTCCCCCCAACGGTGTCAGTGGAACTTGAAGATGATGTTGCACCCACACTCGTGAAGTTGGGTATTCCTCCTCCGAATCCAATCTCAACAGTGGCAGGCTCCTTGAGCACACCCTCCATCTGTTCCATGTTGACCACCTTCATCGATGAATCCTTGACCAAGTCGTTCATCTCTTTGGTGGCGTCGACGTTGACTGAGCACATCAGCAGTACTCGTTGTCGGAAGAGAAACTTCTCAATGGTGGCGAACACTCCCATCTTGTCAGGATGATCATCGTTGTTCCTCCAGTGGTTTCCGGCATGGCCATACATCAACCGCCACATCCCATCAGCGGTCGTGACAAGAATGCCAAAGCTCCGCAGGATGTCTGCCGAGTCCACCGCAACATCATGGATGCCCGTCCCAATGTCGTGAAATCGTGCGACTTTGCACAGTGACACGAAGATTGGCCTGTTGGCCCTTTTGTCCACTTCGCGGATGGCATTGGCGAACTGCTCCACGAAGTCACGTTCTATCCACACGTTGTACGGTGGATGGTCGCCAATCAGAAAAGCAATGGGCACCCAAATGTGGTATGTCACCTTGTCCTCGTTCTTCACGGCTTCCATCACTTCATTCTTCAGGTACTCGACCGCGTCGAAGAACTTTTGGGCCTTTGACCCTGCCGTGAAGCTGTTGTGATGTCAAGACGCCCACGGCGTAGCCGAGATCGTCCAACCCGTACTGGATGTTCCTCATTCCTCCAGTGTTTGATGTGCACCTGTACCTCAAGTCGGTGAGCAGGAAAGTTTTCCCAAATCTGAATCTTCCTGCGAGCTCATCGTTCTCCTTCTGGGCCAATGGTCGATCAACAATTGATTTGCCAAGTCCAGCTCGAAGATTCCTCTTGCACACCAGGTACTTGCTCGACGTGGCTTGGGAATCATCGTTCCTCCCAACCATCGCCATCATCGCCCCTGCTGACAGGTAGTAGTTCTGGTGCAGAATGCCACCGCGCTGGTGCGGCAACCGCGGGCGATGTCGAAGAGGCAGTAGAAAGTTGAAGCCGTGCCAAAGGATATCCTGAGCTTTCAAGACCGATACTGTTGATGTACATCCATGTGATATACTTTCTCAGCCATAGTTGATCCCCTGCGATGTCATTCATGTCAATGATGACTGATACCGCTATCCTCTTTGCTGGACGTTGGTCATGCCTACAATGACTGCATGTCTCATCCAACTTCGACAACGACTCCTTGAAGCGAATCGTCATTTGCCGACGCACTGTCTTGAAGATAATGTTGACAATCTGACTGGTGTAAGTCTGTGTGATCTTCGTTTCACGACCTTCACATTTTCCATGATCATGTTTCCGATCACATTGCTTGTGCACGTTGAACTTGACCCCCCATGATACAATCCTCCAAGGCTTCTTAATAGGAATACGATGATCACCAAATTGAGTAGTGAGACCATACATGCAACCGTCAAAGTCATGGATGTGTGATTCAGTGCCGTTGATCATGAACTTCATCCTCTCATCATGCCAATAATCACATCCCGCTAATAATTCAAGAAGTGCCATGGCTTCCAACTCCATCACTCTGAGTAGACATGTTGAAAACTCTTCCCATAGCTTCCAGTATAAACGGGCTTTGGCATGGATCATGTGAGCTGTAGCATTGCTAACTCTTTTATTCAACCGATTCCACGGTGATACACCTGTGCAGGGTCCAGCGAAGAAAACGCAATCCTCGTCCTCGTTGCTTCGGATGCATCTCCTCCACTTTGCACTCCCGTATCTGGAGAGAATGTCATCATCCTCTGTGATCAATTCCAGATGAAGTGATGTATCCATGATGTCCCTATACCTCTGTGACATCAAACTTGAGGGTTCGGCACACATCAAAACCATGGTGGGTACCATCTCGGGCAACTCTTGCATCGTTATAGCGTTGTCTTTCCCTGAAAACTTGGTGTTGTCAACGTCCGGGATAGACCTCATGAACGTGTACTTCATGGTTTGCCCGTTGTCACGAACCAATACCAGATTGATCAAACTGTCCGCGAACACATTCAACTCATTGTCATTCTTGTTCTCTGTAACCACCATCTGATAGGTGTGAGGGATGAAGATGTTGTTGTGTGAAGTGATGTTCAGACCCATGGTGTTAACACAAGCCATCAAGTTATCGTCCATAATGCAACTCGCAACCGGAGGAACTTCATGATGTCTCAAAACACGGAAGAAAGACTTCCGAGTCCAGAACTCATTTCGTTTGTTCGACCTCTCTCCATTGTTGCCAGGGAGATGCCAGTTGTCTTCGTCCACCCTCACATTTGACTGGAACTTCTGTTGGGTTTCTCTCCAATCTTGTATCAAACGATGATCACATGGACAATCTTCACAATCACTTGGAACGAACATTTCCCTTCTTGGTATGTTGTGGATCCTCTCTAACGTGTGGTTCCCAATCCATTTCCATTCATCACGAACTTGAACTTCATCTTGACCACATTTTGTTACTGATGCCACTTTCTTAACATTCTTTTTCGTCCTTGTGGGGTTCCTTGAATGTAACAACACCGCAAAAGCTGTGTTGAACTTCTTGGGGTCTCTGAACTGTTTCGAATCCTCCATGCCTCTCCCCCCATGAACAAGGCGTACCAGCGGATTGATCACCCTAATGGTCATGGGATGCCCATCATAGAGAGAAGAAGGTATCTTTTGAGGACGTTGAGCTTGTTCAAAGAGAGTTTCCGTGCCAAATGTGAGGCTCAGGTGACTCGATTCCATCGTTGCCGAACGCTGGAACCCCATGGACGAACGTCCCTGGGACTGTCCGCCCCAGCCGCGCGCACGGGCAGTGAGACAACCGAAGCAGAAGTGGGAGGATGGAACCGAAAACATGCCCGTTCTATCCATTTGTCAAACCGTGATTGTTGTAACAATGGTGGAACACGATCTTCAACTTGCTCCCACTTCCCATGGACCAAGATCCAGGTGCTCCTGAGGCAATTCGCAGGAAGCTTGACACCAGCCGGTCTTGTTCTGAACAAAGTTGGAATCTTGACCACAAATATAGGATCCATACCAGGTAATTCTTGAAGCTTGTCTCGACTTGAAAGACCCTTACGATACACCTCAGGTGGCAGTATGGGTGTTTCAGCGTATGGAATATTGGGGACCTCGTCTCTCCTGGACTAAGTCGGCCAACTGCTTCGAACCAAGGTCTTCGGGGTCCAAAAGGTTGATTAACATGCAAGCCTTTTTCCAAGCCAATGGGTTTGTAAAGCCCTTTGTGTGGATGTCCGCGGCCATCTTCGCCGTGATCTCATACATGAGAACGAAGTGATCTTTGCTGAAATGTTCATGTAATGACGTAATAGAAATCTCATGAGTCCTTTCCAGATGCCGCATTGTTGGATTTCGACCAGAACGAACCACACCAATCACCCCCTGATTGTCATCATGAAACAACAACTTTGGAGACGAATCTGTGAATGTTTCCCAGACACTGAGTGCTGGAAGACCCATAGTTCGAAGGGTAACATCAGCGGCTACGACCTCAGGTGTAGAATGGCTCACACACCCCTGGCGTTGCTCCCAACAGCAAGTGGAAACCGAGTATGTTTCCCCTGAATGTGCATATGAGAACCTGAAGTAGGCCTCGAAGACTGTGCACATTCAGCAGAATCAGCATCTGCATACAATGCAATGGATAAGTCTTTCACGTCATTGCCGACCCATCCAATCATGCTCTTCCCTAAGGTGGAGTTGACATAGCACATGAGATGGTATAACTTTGCATCATCTTGAATGGACCATTTCGTCACATTTCGTGCTAATGTGTTGATTGACCTTAACAAGTCAAATCGGGCGATCCTTTCTGCGTACAAAAGCTTCATCAGAATGCTAGCAGCATGAGGGGCAAGTGCACCTCGTTGGACTTCAACGGATTCTGGCCGAGAATCAGAGGAATCGGGCTGTAAGGCAACCGACAATCCAGGATCAAATTTTGTTGAACACCAGGGGCACTGAACTGCATGTTTAGGGCCACCAGGTGCTGGAGCGCGCGACTTATGTTGTTTCGTCTCTTCTGGGAGGCTGGGGGTTGAAACCTGTTTCAACTTTGTATCTTTCCCCACAAGTTCTAAATACTTTTCAACAGAGAGCTTGAGTAGACCCTCCATATTGTAGGTCATAGTTGTGACCTCTGTGCCATCATGCAGGCGATTGGTTCCTTTGCTAAGCAAACAACCAAGATACAGACCCAAATCAGCTTTGGGTTCCATTCTTAACTTGGACCTCAGTAACTCCCGACCTTTGGTGAAGTTCTGTGACGCCCCTGCCAACTTCAAATCGTCGAGATAGATTACCAAAAGTAACTTCAGTTCTTTGTGGTAGTACATTGAAGGCCATTCTGCCCCAACCCAACTTCTCGAACATGAGTATCACAATGCTGTTCCCACATTGTGCCCGCATCAGGGTGACCATAAGGTGCCTTGACGAGTCGCACTACCGGCCTTCTGAACTTCCGGGTATCGATGTCATCGGGCCATGCATCTTCAGGGAGCTCGACGCAACAAGGAGGTCCCGTGAGCCTCGCTTGGTTCCCAAGTAGGACACCTCGACCTTTGAACTTTCTTCCAGGGCTTCCCTTCGGCAACTGGTATAATTCTTCTCGACGCAAATGCCGTGAACCCGTGCCATGTGAGCTTCTTTTCCTTCCCTCTTGGCTTCTGACACAACATCGTCGTATTCACGGACGATGGAGAAGTCGTACACCCCTTACTTGTGCTGACCCAACCACTGACTCCTCATTGAAGCCTTGGCATCCGGGTCTTCCATCATCTTCTTTCGGCCCACGGGCGTTGAGACCATCGCGCCGAACAACTTCCCAAACCTCATCTCATTTTGACCGAACTTCTCGCGATGCTCAAAGTCTTGGTGAACACAAGGCATACAAGGAATTGACTTCACGATGTGGTTGACCTTAGACTTGCCATTGGAGTCATTTGAGGTAGAAGCCGTTGGCGCAGCAGCAGCAGGTGTGACAATCTTCCCAGTGTTGAAGTCATAGTGAATATCTTCCCAGTGAGCTCTTGGTCCATTACCAACTTCGTGTTCAGTCCATTCATCCCAATCATTCAGGAACTCTTGGCCATCATGATCACTTGGGATGTTGGTAGTCGTCTCACTGGGTGTCGATGGAGAGGCGTTGTAGACTTTCTTGAAGTTGTTGAGATCTTTGGATCCAGGGCCCGTCGCCAGGCGTACCCTTTCACCTCGATCAGTTTTGGTATGGTTCAATTCTTCTGGCTTGTGGGCCGCCGCCAGGCATACCCACTCGCCTTGGAACATCCCCACGCCAACGGCAGCATCCTTGCCGCCATCTTTGCCCGAGCTCTCCTTCGATCTCTTATTTGATTCTCTTTTTCTTCTTCTTTCTGACGTCATCTTTCGGTGGATCTTTGTGTGAACTTGCATCGGACTTCTTCTTCTCGGCAGCTTCAGCTTCGGCCTTCTTCTCTTTCTCTTTCTTCAACTTGATCTCCTTGAGTTTCTCAGCCTCAGCTTCCAGCTTGCCGCGACGAATGATGACGTCCCTCTCCTTGGCGGAAAGAGCTCTCCATTCTTCAGGACTGTAGCTACTCTTTGGCCTTGGTGATCCTCATGCTTCTTTGCGACCGTCAGGACCGACACGATAAGGTCTTCCTCGTTTGTCGAACTTGACATGCTCGCCAATGTCGCTGAGGTAAATGATGCCATCACCAGGCTTGCCCATTGAGTGGTGCTCAGGTCCGTCATAAGGAGGTTCGCCGTCAGGAGGAGGTAGAGGAGGTTCACCAACAACTTCGACCTTGTCTTTGCTCTCCTTGTCGAGCTTGTCATCCATTATTCGGTCGGATTCTTCCTCTTGGTTCTCTGCTTTGTTGCTGCTCTTGGCCTTCTTCGGTCTGTCATCACCTCCATCGTCATCATCATCGTCGTCATCGTCATCATCATCATCCTGTTGGTCCTCAGAGAAGTCCGGGGAACCTTCAAGACTTTCACAGCCAACCCTTCCAGTGTGGTGTTCACCTTCTCGTAGGTGTCTTTGCATGGGAACGTCAAAGGATAGTGCACCTCGATCTTCTCAGTGAGATGAGGGCACCATAACTTCTCAATGGTGGTCTTGGTGTTGAACGAGTCAACGAGTAGTTCTGTTTTGTCATGTCTGACAAAAGCCATGTATTGTCTCCTCCAGTTCACACCAGGTGCTATTTCATAGCCTGCAAAGACGCCTGGGATGCCCTTGGGATCGAACTTGTGACCTTGTTCATTGGTCCTTGCTCCACTTGGTTTAAAGTAAACCAATGCACCAAAGGGAATCTTCTCGCCCTTGAACTCGGCGCCGTGAAGTTTGCACCACGCGCTCACATCATCTTCACCGGGCTCCACATCCAGAAGGTGACATACACATCGGATGGCGAACTTCCAGAAACATGCTGGTAGCCCGGCTTCAAGTAGGCATGTAGTAGTTGTTGCAATGACGAACGCTCAGCCAAGGAGTTTGTAGATGGTCTTCCCGGCAATGCATGGTCGAAGGGAATCTTCAATCCTCCATGCCCTTGACAAACTGTCTGGCTTTATCCGAGTAGGCTTCTCTAATGGTTCTCCTTCCCATGAAGTATCTGACTGCCCGTACAACGTCTTCAGTGTTCTTCGTCTTTGACGGGTAGCTTTGGACAATACCGGTATATCGATCACGGATGATCAAAATCTCCTTGACCGTGTCGTAGCCCAACTTTGTCGTCTTGCGAGTGTCCACGAAGTCGAAGGTGATGAGGTCGCCGAACTTGGTGAGCTTTCGGCGGAACGCACCTCGATAGGTTTTGTGGTGCTTCATCTTGGCTCGCACGCAAGAGTTGCAGTACGGGTTCTTGTATCGATGTGCCAACAGATGTTCAAGGGTACGTGCTTCATGCTTCAAGGTACCTCTCTTTGAAAATCGTAAACCTCCTTCAGGGTCATCCACATCGATATCGTCCTCATCATCTTCTTCTTCTTCTTCATGTGGTCCGTTCTCAACACCAACTTCATCTTCATCGTCATGACCAACTTCAGGATCTTCACCAGCCGTTGGAACAAGTTCATCATGATCTCCATCTTCATCTTGACCGGGAACGCCATCCATTCGATCATCATATCCCGGTCCTTCGTCACGAATTGCTGGCGCATATTCCCCATCGTCTTCGGGTTCTTCTCCAACTGCTGCAGGAACTGTCTTTCGTTTGCATTTACGTTTCTTTGTCTTCCTCGGAGGATCCATTAGCCCGTCGCCAGGCGTACTAACTTCATTGTCCGATTCCGACATTTCATCACCGCTCTCGCCATCAAGATATATCGTTCTTGAAGTTTTGGTGCCCATGAGACCCAATACTCTCATCACCAACTCAGCCTCACGGTCTTGCGATGGGCAGTGGTCCTTCGCACCGAGATGGTCATATGGGATAAGATCGTGGACTTCCATCTTGATCTTGCCACCGTCGGAGTTGATCATGTAGGGTTCTCTTCCACTGGGCCACCTTGCTCCATGCATCGCTTTCCCAAAGGAAGAACTGATGGAGCATCGTCCAAGACATGCGCCTTGGCCGGCACGTTGAACGTATCGAAGTCCAGGCCCACCATCGTCGTAGTTGATGTGATGCCATTGGCAGTGTGGAAATTGACTCTTGAACTCTCATAAGTGCTGAGGTCCATTCTGTCAACCCTGGTTGCAGATATGAGGTCATGACCGCTTCCAAAGTCCATGATGAAGCTTCTATCCTTGGGCTCGCTTGGCATGGTGATGCACATGATGTTGTCACGTCGGCCGAACTTGCCAGGGACATGTGGGATCACCTCTTCATAGCAAATCTCGGCCCTTGGGTTATCCCACAGATATTCAATATGATGAAATCTGAATTTGATGCCACTTCATGGGGCCCAAGACAATGTGCACCTCGTCGACATCGGCAAACTCGCCAAAGTCGTCCATGAGGATGCCAAAAGCACGTGCCCTTGTCATACCCAACTTGGATTGTAGTATCCATTGAGGATCACTCATGATTTCCTGGGTAGTTTGACGGGTGATAGACTGCCTCTGAGTCCTTGACATATTCCTCTTTGGTTTCCGCTTGGAACAGGACACATAGTCGTGCTTCCTGTGCTCGAACATTTCCACATCATCATCAAACTTGAGGTTCAACTTGATCTTCTTCTCGTTTGGCATGGCTTTCACGGTGATGTCGTCGTCATATTCACGGATCAATGCAGGCGTGGCCTTGGCAGCTGCTGACTTGGCTGCGGGGGCTGCTCTCTTCCCCTTCATGTTGGGGCCGTGTTTGAACTTGCATTTGTCCCCACGCTTGCAGTCGCCTTTGGCCCATCCATAACAGTGACTATCTTTCTTTCCTCCAGGGGTCTGAGATCTCCTTGGCGATGTAGATCTCCCACTACCTTTCTTGCCATCCTTGTTCTTCCTCTTGTCCCAATGGTATTGCGAGTGACTGCACTGACATTTGTCACCATGGTTGCAGTTCCCCTTGTTGAAGTGGAAGTGACAAAATGTCTTCGATGGGTCTCTGGCAGAAGGTGATCTTGATCTCCGATTGCCCTTGCCGTTGCCCTTGCCATGACTCCAGGCTTACCTTTGGGTGCAGGAGCACTCGGTTTTCCGGTCTTACCATCTTTTGGATCAGGTGCAGGTGCAACTGGCTTCGGAGCAGGAGTTGTTGGCTTGCCAAGGTTCGTATAGTCAGTGGCGAATTTGTCTCTGGCTGCCATGTTCTTGTCCTTGCGCACTCTTGCGATGTACCTCTTCATGATTTCCAAGAGCTCTTGATAGTTCTTCTTCTTGTCATCCTTCTCCCTGCTCTTGAAGATTGCGAGGTCAACGTGAAGTGCCTGAGAACCTTCAATCTTTCTCAGCAGGTGATCACGCAAAGTGACCTCCGAGGGAATGTCCTCAGGCTTCATGTTAGCAATGATCTCAAGCCAAGCGTTGAGGAACTTGTCCATCTCCTTGTCCCCTCGGTATTGCAGCCTGCAGATGTGACTGGCATTGAACAAGACTTCATCCTTAGATGTTGTCCTGAAATGATCAAGAATCATGGCAAAAATCTCTATGCCCATCAGGAAATTCCCTTTCTTCCCAAGCTCTTGGCTCCTCTGCCTTATTTGACCTTCACTTCATATGCAATCTCGCCTGCAGCATCAACCATGTTCTGCAGAGCGATTGACAACTTGGAGTCCACAGATTGGAATGAAATCCCCTGAGTCGGACAACAATGCGTAGTCAGGATCAGGTAGTTGAGCAGGAGCAAGCCATGTCCTCCACGACGCCGTGTCTGGGCCACCTGAAGCGACACAGACGGCCTGAAAGACGTTTGATCGCCAAACGTCAAGGTCTTGACATTTCGGCCATGGCTTGACAGTAATTCTCTCATGCTCTTTCCTCGAGATACGAGTGATCCAGTCTCTGAAGTCTGGTACCTGGTACCTGCTCTTCTACGCCTACACTTGCATCTTGGCCATTTTGACGGTCCCAAAGTCCAGGTGGGTTTTCAGGAACAGGATCGGGGGCTTCGTCATTCGTCCCTCTCAATGTCTCCTGTCCATCTTCCACCTGTTGTAGCCAACTCTGGTACTCTCTCATCTCGTCGTAATGACGTTGGGCACGAGCTTCGGCCTGATTCAGTTCTTCTCGGGGTTGGTCAGTCTCGTTAGTGGCCTGTCCATTACTACCAGTAGGTGCTGGAGGTGGTAGTTGAAGTAATTCATGACCACCACTGATGGAAGGAGCCTTTGGAGTTCCTCCCACGACCAATCCTGGTGTAGCAAAAAATGGTGTCTTCGCCTATGTCAATGGGATCATTGGGCACAATGATGTAGGTGGAAATGTCGAAGGTGATGCTGGAACCGGAGTCACTGGTGCAGCAGCGGATGATGAGGGTCTGGATGCCAGTCTCCGATTCGCTTCTTGGAGCTCAACATAGAGTGTAGCATTCTTCCTGACCACTTCATCCCGCTCCTTTGCCACCATGTCGTGCATCTTCTTCCATCTTCCAGCTTCATCCTCTTCCACGTTGAGCAGTGCCTCTGACAGTTTGGGATTTGATTCGACACTTTCTTGTAGCATCTTGAGGTCCATGTTTGCCCTTCGGAGTTCATCTTGTAGATCTTCAATCACCTTCATGTTTTGTTCATCACCATCGTCTTTGGCACGAGCACGAATCTGTTCCGCAATCCTCGGTCGTAGGTTGCTGTTGATCTCAATCAAGTTGACATTCTCGTTCTTAAGCTCGTCCATAGCGTTCTCCAAGCTCATCTCCCTATCGATCTGCAGTTGCTTCTCCACGTAATTCTTTTCGCTCAGCCAAATCCCTTTCAATTCTTTCAAGCTTGTACTCTCTGTCGGCAACCTCGGCCTCGTTGATCTCCCTCAGCTGTTGCATCTCGAATTTCAGATTGTCGGCCTCCATCGCACTGAGCATGGATCGGTGCCCATAATCGTCCGCAATCAGCTTGATGCGATCAGCCTGATCCCTGATGCGATGATCTTTCTGCTCGATGATCTCATCCTTCTTCACCAGGCTCTCCGAAAGCTCGTTGATGGCCGCTTTCATCTCTGCCACATGTTCATCACGAAGTGCGACTGCTTGCCGTCCATGTTCCACGACCATCTCATTGTTCATAATCAGTTCCTGAGAGTTCACCTGAGGATTTCTTGTTCGCCTTCTCCCTGTCGTTGACATACTGTGTGCATGCCTCGCGTAGTTGTAGACCACTTTGTCGGAATTGTCCAGCTGTCGCCTCAGATTGTTCTTGTTGTTCACGAATCTGCCGAACTGCACTCTCCAACTCAGTGTGATAGCGTTCCCTCATCGCAATGCTCTCCTGAATGATGTGGGCGGTACCTTGTTCCGCAAGTTCTCCACGTCTCCCAAGCTCGATGATTCTCATCCTAGAACCTTCGTCATTGAGGTGAGCCTCAGCCAGCGCTTGGGATTGTTCATTCAACATGTTGTAGGCATTGGTAAGGGAAGCCCTCATGTACTCCATTTCCGTATTGACATGTTCCTGATATTCTTCATGGTGTTGATGAGAATAGACTTCTACATTGTGAATCATCTGATCACGATGACTGAGAACATCTCGATACAGTTTCAATCTGCCCTCAAGTTCAGCCGTTGTTCACTTCGATCCAGTTTCTCATTGCTATGCTGAAGTTGACGTCGTAGCCGAAGTTCACCTTCATTCCTGGTCGCTCTACCTGAGGGTTTGCGTTTGGATGAGGCCACTGAACGGCAGACCTCATCCTCACGCGTGGCCATGGCCGCCGGACCGAAGCCACTTGCATCCTCAATGGCAGCTGATGGTCGTCGAGATCGTTGGGATCTCGCTGACGTCGACCATCTGGCACTTCCTCTGTTCGACGTAACGCTGCTTACCTTTGTGAAGTTGGTTGTAGACGTGCCACTCCCAGGTGCCACATATGATACTGTACCACCACCACCGCTCTCCACGGATCCTGGCATGTCGTTGATTGCCGCCGGTCCCGCAAAGGAATAGCGAGTCTCGTTGCTGCTTGACTGTGGTTTCTGAGACATTGCTCTGGCTTCACTGCAATGGTTCACTTCCGTTTACTACAGTCCAACGACTTGTAGTAGGTCAAGTAGGGCAGGATAGTCAACGTCCAAGTCAATGATCGCTTCGCCCACCGGAGTGGGGAACCAACCAACCAGGTAGGTAGGTGCGCTCTTTTAGCACCTTGCCATCGGACTCTTCCGCGTTTAGAACCACCGTACGCCCTGGGTAGAGCGTACGGCTGATACCCTGTGAGTGGATTCTGGCTCCACCTATGCTCGTGTACTCTTCAATGTCCACCTCCACCAGAGCTGCGCAACGCCAAGCTCCTTTTCCTCGCTATCTGACCGTGGATGTCTTGAGCCATGCAGCGGAATATACAGTGTTGTTGATATCCTCTGCAGGCAGTGTTATGGTTCTACCGTGGGTGGCCTCTGGCTTATATCCCTTTCACATATATATATATATACACACACACATAGACATACTGGTCCTGGCATCTATGCATTCAGAATCATTTAAATATATACCTGACGCACATATCATTGCAGCTTATCCACAACAACATTTCTTGCAAACCATGTTGAGCCAATTGTCTGCAGCATGGTTTTCCTCGAATATCTCACAAGCAAAGAAAAATAAAGAAAACCACATGGCTTTGCAGAATCCACTCTCAGTCTGTCCATGGGCATTTGTCAAGATCCATGTATATACTCCCAAAAATCAAAAAAAGGCAATCCTTGTGGGAAAGCCACTTGTATTTTTGGTATCCTGTACAAGATTTATGGATAACCCTATGTCTCGTGTCTGCATAGACCAGTCCTGACTCCACATTGCAATGGCTCTAGCATTGTCCTGCCGAGGCAGCCCCAGTCCCTCAAATCCCAAGCAGAAACCACGGGACCGATAGTTACAGCGCCAGCACCAGCCAACACGGTATTAAATGTATGGGGAAATTGAGGAATCGGTAGGCCCTTCTCTTACAGTAGCTGGGTCAAGAAGCTAAGGGGAATCTAACATTATGTGATATTACGTGGCTGACAAAACCAATCAGACCGATAAATTTACTGATGCTCTTTGATCAAGTTTGAACCATCATTGAATGAATTGAATGGGTGTTAGTACCCAGGCCCCTTTGAGGGAGACAGTGGAGGATGGATCCAGCGACTTGCTTTTCTCGCTGAAAAGTACGGAGAAAGGTCGGGATCAATGGACCAGAACAGGACATACGATGCACAATCCAAAGCATGGTGCGCGTGTCACAAAAAGCCCAACTTTGATTTTGCTTTGGCTTCTGACCTCCTGATCAACCAGCATCAACGCGTCAACTTATCATAATGTACAGGCCCATACTGGCTGGCAGAGTTCCCCCAGCTCGTCCTCTCAGGAGGAAGGCCACCAACATCGTGATCAGTGGCCACCAGGTTTTCCAATGCCCAGGTCACCAGGTCAGTCTCTCATCCAGCCACGCGCCTGTCGGGATCATCGCCTCACCCATCGACCAAAGGTCAAGATGATGAAGCTGCGGGGGACACGATCTCCGATGTCCCATGGCATCTCTGCATGGATCTAGAATGATGTAGAATGATGTAGAATGATGTAGATGCTCGAAGAAAATGTATGACTCATTGCGACACAAAGAGTCAAGTAAAGTAGGATCCCCACAACTGAATCCATTTTCATCAGAATTGAAAGTGCACTATGTCGTGCAACCAAGTATGCCAAATAATCCAAACTTCAATGGAGGACCCCAACCCTTGCAAGAAGTTTTTCAATAAAGACCTGACGCTTGTGCACAAATGCATCAGGCTTCAAGTATCCTCGAACCTTATTCTTTATCGCGAAGTTTGGACCAGAGTGTCACCTCCGTGTTGCTTTGCAACTTGCACGCGCTGACACAGCTTCGGGATCTTATGTGGTTGTAACGAGCCTATGTGTTTTAGAAACTTTGGAAGCAGTGGCTGTCTGCATCTGTGTGCTGCGGTTGTCTTCTGTGAGGCCAACCTTCACACCTTTCCAGTGACTTGAGGCTACGTGCGAGGAGCATAAATCAACATGATGGCATACCATCACATACTGTGACAGACATGTCACATGTCTATTTCGCTTGTATCGGCTGGGTAGCTCTTTTTCATCAAAAGCTGCCGCACAATTGTCCAGCAAGGCTGTGAAACCGCGACCTTTCACATCAGGAAAAGGCATGGAAGATTCATCGCCCCAGCCTGTCCACAAAGCCCCAAACCCTCAGACTGCCCACGCTTCCCTTCTGAGAAAGGACCTTGTCTCTTACATCAAGCCGTTGTACAATACACTATTACCATCTATTACCTATCCTCCCAGCTGTGTGTGATGTGCATCTAGGATCATCTAGGTATCTAATGGTAGCTAGTTTCTTTCAGAGACATCCCCAGCTTTGCATCGTCTCCGTCTTCCCTGCCTTCGGCTTGGTGCGTTGTGAATTCCCGTTGCACCCAAGGCATGCTGAAGGACGTGCCCAGGAGGGAGGCCGGGATGGCCGGGATGGCCGGGATGGCTGGGACGGCCGACACGGCCGACACGGTCGACACGGTAAGGGCCGGAGACGGTTCGACCGCAGCAACAGCTGCAACGGCTGCAACGGGTGGCAGCTGGGGCTGAGAAGCTGGCAGGGCTGGTGCAGCACCTGCAGCACCTGCAGCACCTGCACCGGGGCGCATGGCCTTCAGAACGATGGCTTTCTCCTCAAACTCAAACGAATTGGATCGAATTGGATGCGTGGTGTGCATGCCAATCACTACGCTCACACGAATGCTTGGTCATGTTTCATCCATGCAAATATGTCTAATGAACATCATGATGAACATCATCACTACCATGGGAAAATATGTGGCAAAACACTCTGGAGAGTTTGAAACCAATTTTGGTCCAACTGTATCCAACTGTCCTCTTGAAATTCCTCTGGTGTTAAAAGGCCTTCGTCCAAACATTCCTTCAATTCTCGCAGTCGAGCTTTCAGACTCACAGTGCTCCCAGCAGCCGGACTTTGAGGATGTTGGGGCGATTCAACCGGATGCGTCAGCTGAGGCTTTGAGAACATCTCCCCGAAACTTTGGGAAGTTCTTGAGCTCAGCTGGCACTGTTGCTTTTCCTGTCGATGTGTCTTCTTCGGACTTTCAGACTTGGCTTTCTCCGCGCTCTGTGGCCTGGATAGCACCGCACCTGCTGCCAGCAGAGATGACGACGAATGTCTTTTCTGCATCTTCTCCAAAGTGCTGCTGGACTTGGACGTGCTCAAGGTGCTGCTGATGCTGTGGCCCCTGGACTCCGCTTTCGGAAGGCCCTGGCCGCCCTGGCCCTGGCTTCGTTTGCTCCCGAGACCCGGTTGAGTCGGTTTGCTCGGCTGACCCGGTTGAGTCGGTTGAGTCGGTTGAGTCGGGGGACGCGGCTGCCGCAGGGCGCTCGACTTTGGCGCCAAACTGGGTTCCATGTCCACGGCCGAGGCCCAAGTGGATTGTTGCTCTCCGCCTCAAGAGGGGTTAGAACGAAATCAGTTTTGTCTTCCAATTGTTTTCTTTGTGTTTCTTCGTTTGTCATTGTTTCTCTGCACTTTCCATTGTTCAAGGAATGATTTTCCCATGAGTAGGCTCACTGCCCGTTTTCAACTGCGGCCCCCCACTTGTTCGACAGGTGGAAGGCGCCGCTTCACTTTCGACACTGGAGCAGTCACTCACTAGGACGGACCACGAGGGCGGCACGAAGGAATCCAACTGCTCCAAGGCGTTCGCGGGCGCTTCCTCCAGTGAAACCTTGCGCAGCTCCACATGGTCTGCAGCGGCATCCAAATGAACCAATAAGAAGAGCCTCAGATTCTTCCAGCATGATGGGCATGTGGCGAAGTGAATCAGCACAGTGAGAAGTTGAAGCGATTGCAAGTGATGTCACTGATGTCTGATGGAGCTCGTCACAGGTTGTCAAATGTGTGTGTTTTTGTGTTCGGGCTCTTCCTGTCAACAAAGCGAACACATCATATCACCATCTCATGTATAAATGTGCAGAATTGCCCATATCATTGCATATTATGTACACAATTTGATGATAATTGATGATAATTGATGTAACAGTTACAACGGTAGAGGAGAAAAAACAAGCTGTCCCTCTGTCCCTGATACAAGTCGAGTCACGGCTCCCGAGTTGGTGATGCCATGGCACAGCTGCCCTCGAGAACACGATTTCGCAGAAAGGCCACCGACCATCGGTCCTGTGGTGTTCACCCACCAAAACATGCGGATGTCACAGAAAAAACACTGAAAAAAAAAGCAGAAAAAATCATCATGTCATAACCATCTCAATCTTTGCAGTGAAGAGTCAGCATCCACAATGACTCCAATAGCATCGCCCTTTGCCATGAAAGAGAAGTCTTGCACCACCTACACGGCGACTGGTAATAACTGGGGGATGAACAATTGCTTCTGCTTGAACCTGCATTGCTGCCTTGTTGTTGATCTGCAAGCCAGCTTTCAAAGCCTTTCGACTCGCATCCATCCGGCCAGAGTAGTAGCCTTGAGGTTTGAAACACAGCCCAAAATATCACATCATCAGAGTATATCAGAATACTATCAACATTTTTTATCAATATTTCCTATCAAGTAGTACTATGTAGTACTACACTGCGTTTTGTTGTGGCTGTCAACAGCTTTCTTCAACACAGCCATGACAGCCGGCGTCGCTGAGAGCCCAGCACCAGCCGCGCAAGTTGTGACCAGCTACCAGGGCACCAGCCTGAACTGCATCCGTTGTCACGCCAACCCGGAGCTGATCGCCTTGGCCAACGGACAAAAAGGCCAACGGGCCAACGGGCCAACGGGCCAAACAGATCTGTTTGACTGGATCGAAAAATTGCGGCTGAAGGAGATGATAGCAAAAGATATTGTAAATTCTATAGGATATATATATATATATTTGAATGAAACAAAATCGGCAATGATCTTCAAATCTTGTTTGCGATGTTGTAGATTCAAGGGGCTGAAGTGGCGGATGTGGAACTCGTAGAAATGTCTGCCATAGAAGATCGGTCGACATGTCAAGGCTACGCAGTGGTCGGCAAACTGGTCAGACACGAAGGTGACATGTTCACCTGCACAGCTGCCATGTGAGCAACGGGGCGCAGCTGCAAAGCCAAGACTGGTTTCCATGCGGAAACCATTCCGATGCATGCCAGGCACAAATAGGCACAACACACAATTAGCACAATTAGCTGGTATTTTTCTGAGGGGTGACCTATCCTCTACAGTACCCAAAACAGACAATATGATGTTGGATAGTCGCAGCAGAACAAGGCTTCACAATGCTTCAGCCCCGCCTTGAATTGAAAGGAATCGAATATCCGGATTATTGCTATTCCAAGTTCCTCGTTCCCTTTCCGCCTGCATCTTATGTTCTGGAAACATGCAAAAGTGAGCCGGGACTTTTTTGCCAAAGCAGGAACAACAACAGTTTGACAACACTTCACTTCTCAAAAAAGTCAAAAAACATTCCGATTATTTCAAATGTATGTGTACATAGCTAGGTTGATATTATTGATTCATGTTGAAGATCCGAAGCCGGTGAAGCGCTCCTCACTGCCGGATTCGTCGCTGTCTAAGGCCAACATCCTTCGCTTCTTGCGCCTTCCATAGGCAACTGGAAAGTGATGGAAAAAACATGGAAAAAGTGCGGCCAAGATCAAAACCGACCGAGTTTCATTCCCAGATTTGCGTGCCAAAAAAACGGAAGCCCCTAAAATCAAACGCAAGAACAGAACATATTGTGTGGGAACAGCGTGCTGCCGAGTGACATCATTTTAGCTTCTTTGGCTGCAGCTTTCTTGGCTTTCCTTGCTCGTTCTGCTGCCTCCTGCCGCTCAAGCCGGGCTTGAGCATCCAAGCCTTGATGCTCTAAGGCCTCTCAAGGAAGCGAGCCGGCAGAGGTCAGCAAGGATGTGGACAATGTGGTTAAACGATTTTAAACGGTTAAACTTGGTTAAACAATATGATATAAACCCAACTTGGAAGGATTTGTTGACTGGATCTACCACACTCCGATTTTGCTCCACATCTTTCGGTCCTTTTTCTCCCGCAAAAAATGTCAGAATGGGTGCCTCGATGCGCTTGGCTTCCGCTTCTTCTGCTCTGCGTACCTCCCGACGAGCCACTGCGGCGGCTTCTTTGGCCTGCTGTTCTTGCACGATTCGCTTCGCCTGCGGAATCCAAGGAAGACAATGCAGGTGGCCGGACTTCACCAGCTATGGACTGAAGATGTTCTGTTAGATGTAGTTGATATTAGTTGATGACGTATTCCATGGATAAACGGGAAAAAGAAGGAAAAAGTGGAAGTGGCCGCCTCTTCAACTCGTTGTTGCTCCAACCTAGCCAGCTCCAATCTCGCCAGCTCCTCCTGTGTTTCATGGCAGTGCCACTGCAGTCTGGAACCATGAACGTGACTTTCAGCACAAGCAAATCCATAGAAGACAAAAACATGCACATCTGGCCCAGAAACTGTCATGCCCAGAATTAAAAACAACCAGGCACATACCCTGACAGTTGCCGATTGTCATGTCATGTCATGTCCTTCTGTTCCTCTTCTGCTCGTTTTCTGGTCTCCTGGTGATCTTCGGATCCCGTGGATCTACAGGATGCTACGCAATGCAAGGGGCACCTGTCGAAGCTCAGCAGCTTTCCGCTCTTCGGATTCTCTTCGTCTGTTCTCGCGTAACTCCTTCACATTGCAAAACATCGACATTCTGCAAAGGACCGTGAGGTTCAGACTGTGATCTGCTATGACTGCTATGACTGCTATGACTGCTATGATTTGTCACTATATGAGTTTCAAGCAGACAGTGGTTGTGAGTTATGACAGTTATGAGTTTCAAGCAGTGCTTCACGGCTTCTCCTGATCGAGGAGTTGAATCCTTCGTCGCGCTTCTTCTCCCGCGACCTGAAAGTTTTTGAACGAAAGACTTCTGTGCCATGACCATTTGGCCAGGAACACCACAAATATGTTATCTGTGGAACATGTTTGGTTCATTTGGTTAGTTCTAACATATTGTAAATAGTTATAAGTTGTGACATGTTATAGCACCATTGCCATTCACACCTGGTCATCCCGTCACCCCATAGTTCTTGCATGTTTTCTCATAGTCATTTCGTACCTCTCATGGCAACACATCAGCATTTCGGGGCCTTGGTGGGAAATTCCGGCAGAACGCCCGCAATGATGGCCACCGTCCATCCAAAGAAGGCCACCACGGCCTCTGGGTCTGAGTTTTTATAGTTTTTCAACCCTGACATGGATGACAATGGATGACAATGGATGACATCCAAAATTCCCAATGGCGCCTTGTTACTGGGACTGACCCTGTAGCTGATTGCTGTAGCTGATGGGTGAGACTGGTCAAAAAAAAACGGCTTTGAGTTTTGACTCTTCACCAACTCTCCGGCAACACGAGGCCTGGCCTTACTTGCCCACCTCACTCGGTCAGGTGTCAGAGGTTCTTCGCCGGCAAAGTACCTCGCACCCAGTCGCACCGCTTCCTTCAATCGAGAAGTTACCCGAGCCTTTTCGACGTTGACGTTACATGATATATATATATATATATATACATGTCACATGAGCGTTGCATGATCTTGCAGGAATCGCTCTTTGTTCAACCCGTTCAACACTCTTGTGACTTTGAGCTCACTTCCGGCAGACGTAGTCAATGAGCTTCGCTTGCTGAAGCACTCCATCCAGATTGATGCTCCGGGCTCGCTTCAGGAAGTCAATCCGAACCACGGTGCGCAGCACATCGTTCCAGTCGCACGCCAAGGAAGTGGGCTGCGTCAGCAGCAGATGGACCACCTCCATGACTCGCGCCACTTCACGCGGCGGATGTTTCAAATGTTTCACCTCTTCGATCTCTTTGTTGGTGATATCTGCCAGGGGATGCAGCTCCGCATCCTGCAGTTGTTCTTCAGATGGTCAACGAATGGGGAAAGGGTTGCAAAAAATATCAAAATAATTCACAATATAAAATATCATCATTCTACATCTGTAGCTTCCTTTCTGTTGATGTCATTGATTTCTTCCAAAATGTTGACGACATTTGAAGACACATTAGAGACAGTAGAGTGCCTCCGCACCAAACTCAAGCGGTTTCCACGGTCCTCGCCACCAGCTCGGCGGACGGCAGCAAAGACCTGTGAAGGATCGTCCATGGCACCGCTCGACCATGGCGACTCGACCTTACTCAACCTGTAACGGAAGCCTGGAACCCTTGGTTTGGGTACGTCTGGTTGAAGTTTGTGAAAGGTTTGGGGAAATGGTTGCAGCTGTCCTTTGGTGTGTATGAACCTGGGGCCCCCCCAACCACATGTTGTAGCTTCAATTCTTTGATTCTGTTGCTTGCAACACTTCTGCCTCAGCCAAACTTGCTTGACGAACCTTTCGCTTTGTTTTGGTAGTTATGTAACTGTACATTACTGTACATTCATGTGCCTCACGTGAGCCACGAGAGCTGCAAATATTCACAGCTACAGGGCGCCTTCAACAGATCGAGACAGTCTAAACGAGTTGAACCATCCAAGGTGACACGCCAAAGCTACGCATCCTTTGTTTATCTCACCGCAAAATGCCCGTGGTCGGATCCACACCATGGAATCGAGGATCCACGTCTTCGTTGAACATGGGACAGCTGTTGGGACCTTCCACGGTGAAGCTTCGCTCTTTCTTCTTGCGGCCCTGGCCATAGGCCCGGCTGCTGATCTTCAAACGGGCGCCACAGGAACAGCTCATTCCACGGAAGGATTTGTTGTTTTGATAGTCCCACATGGTGGATTCAACACCCCATTTATGGCCGACACCTACTCCTGGGGCACCAAGGGTTTCCTCCTTTCCTTCCGAGACAACTTTGGCCCCTCCCAGGTCTTTCGGATGTTCAGGTCGTTCCGGCCGTTCCCCCCGTGCAATGGATTCCAACAACTCTCGCGCGCTTTCCTCCGCCAGCGGGTCGTTTTCGAAGTAGAAGACTTGTGCATCCGGATGCCTGGCACGACCTGCACCTTGCACATGGCTCTTGGCGCTGCTGAAGGAGTCGTAGCGGATCACATAGCGACAGGAAGGTACATCCAACCCCTCCTCCAAGGAAGATGTGGCAACCAACAAACGTGTGTCGCCTTTGAAGGAGGCCAAATTCGATTGCCTGGTTGGCCCATCCATCCCTTGAACCCCTGCCACATGCAGAGCCAGCACACCCAATCGAGAAGAGATGAGCCGTGCCATGCAGCAAGCTACGGAAACGCGTTCCACGAAGACTAAGATCTTGTCCATTTGTCCATCGAGAAGCTGCTGAATCAAATTTAGTAAAGTTAGACATTTTCCAGTGATGTATTGCTCCACTTGTTCCACCTCCATACGTTGAAGCTCTTTCACAGAATCCACTTGCATCAGTGCAAGCTGGAAGGGTCGCACCAATGCGATGGCATTCAACAAGTTGGACTTCACAGCCTCATCTTCCATGATGGCAAGTTTGCCTTGAAGCTTGGCCATCATCACCTCCGGAAGGGCATAGCATACCTGCCGGAATTCGAACAGCCATGCAACAGGCATATGGAAAAACATGGAAGGTGAACCATCCCTTTTGCCACAAGCCATCGTGCAAAACACTGCAAGCATCTATAAAATCTATAAACTATACATCATCAGTCAGAAAATGTCATAAAGTATGATAACAATTCAGAAGAATTCATAAGACGCTCTAGGTCCGAGTCGCGAAGCCATACCACCCTGCTGGGCCTAGGGCTTCCAGCACACCCCTCAGGCGCGGCTTTTCACTCTCCAGGACTTTCTGGAACTCCCAGTTGGAACTCATTTCGTTCTGCAAAGCAGTGGCACCCAACTCACCAAACGACGTGCCCAGCGCACCCGGATCACCCACGTACGGACTGCCTCGTTTGTTTCCTTTGTTCGCATCCTTCATCTCAGCCAGGGCTCTTTCCAGCTTCTGTTCCAATGCTGCCATCTCCTGAAGTCCAAAACTCCGGCCAGACCAGGGCACAGCGAAGAAGCGAACGGACGCTCCAAGTCCTCCCTGCACCTGGACACACGGGGTTGGTTAACATCCAGGAAGTCTTCAGATCCAATGATCACGAAACAGCTTCTTTTGTCATCAGCTGCACTTGACACATCTGACACCCAGGAAGAAGAGAAACAAAACATGACGTGCGCGACGTGCACCTCCGGGCAGTGGACTTTGGCATTCAAAAGCTGCTCCAAAGCTTCCAACCGTTGCTCACAGCCCTTAGGAACCGAGCAAGTCAGCCATCATTCACTCATCATGCTCCACTTTGGACTCCATTCACTTCCAATTTCTCAAACATAAATCTTCAGAAGCAACTGAATCCAGTTGACATCAGTTGAACTTCGATTCGATCCCTGGGCTCCCCACCATCCGGGCCCTGCCATGAAAGAAACTGGCCGTGAGCCCCAGCACACGAGGCGATGCGCCCCAGTGGCGTAGCAGCGCCATGATCTCGGCATAGGGATGTTTGCCTTAACCCATGATGCCATGATGGCTATGGCGACTTCAAATGGGGGTACCAATGGACATGGGAAGAAATTGTCAGGCGTAGTATTGCGTAGTATTGAACATTACTAAATTCCTTTCCGGTGAACAAGAAATTATGTAGAATACCCAACGCACTGAAGCTGCCAACCGCCAACCTAAGCTCAACCAGGTGGAAAAAAGATGAAACGACTTGGAAGTCGAGCAGCCCACTGCGTAATGGGCTTCATCCAGCACCACACACGCCAATTGCTGGGCTTGCAGTTGACCAGACTCCAATGCAGATCGAACCACCTCGCCGGTTGCAACCACCACCTGCCGAAACAAAATGGAGATCTAGGAAGATCTACGATGATCTACGAACCGTTCCTTTCAGTGGAAAATACAGACCTATAGCGAGTATAGCGAAAGTTCATAAGGAAAACAGAAGAAAACCAAGAAATCTTCCTTACTTGTGTTCATCATTCCTCATCAGCTCTCTTTGCTTCTCAACTCAACGCAGCCGCCAGGTGACATCGGGATGTGGAGGGCCAAGGTCGCCCACCAACAAATCCTTCAGCGAATGCGTCTTGAGATACTCCGCCTGTTGACTCACCAAGGCCCGGCTGTTGACCACGAAACAACTCACATAGCCAGGAGCTTTGAAGAAATCCAGAAGCATGCACCTACATCAAAAATCACCAAAAATCACCAGGGACAAAGGAGAAACTGCTAGGACTGCTAGGAGATATCTTGCCCAAAATGTTGTGACAGTTTCTATGAAACTATATGAAACTATGTCACTATGTCACTATGTGACTATGTCGTGAAATTATGTGAAATTGCACAGTGACAGCTGTGACAATTGGCGCCCTTCCAGACTCGACGAGGCACGCAACCAATGTTTTTCCCGTGCCCGTGGGGAGGTTCAAAATGATGTTCTCCCGCTGTGCCCTTTCCAGCGCATCGACTTGATGAGGCCAAGCCTCATAGCCTCGCAGCAACACAGCTGGCCTTCAAAGTTGCAATACTGGAAGCCAACCGTCCAGCATTAAACTTATGTGTAAGTTTCAGGAAAATGTCTCCTCTTCTTCCACTTCAATCTAATTAATGCAACTTGAGATGCCAAATTCAGGGCAGTCTGGCAGACTTAAATCTTAAATTGTCACGAAGAAACGTTCAGCAATCTGCATTGAAGCCGCATCTGCATGAAACATCAGAATCGTCTATCATGCTGATCGTTTGTCATTGTTCTGCGAGTCTTATGCTGTGAGCTACACTGCAAACGTGCCCATAAGTTATGCCCATAAGTGGAATCGATAGCTGAGTACGGAGGACTGCGGTTTGTTGCGCAAATACCGACGAAACACACAGAAACGTTCAAAACGTCTTGAGGCACTCAACATCTTCCATCCTACATGCGTAGAAAACACCCCTTGAACGGTTGTGTGAGTTGTTGCTCCAGTTTCCATCTGTTCTCTCAAATGATTTTGTGCACCGCTTGATGCAATGAAGCAGCGAAATGCAGGGAGAAAATGCAGGGAGGCAACCTGGACTCCATGAGCAAACGCCAAATAAGACCAGCAGGACTCGCCTTTTTGGAGCTCAACGCCCTGTACAACTTTGGACCTGGCTGACCTGTTCAACACCTGGCATCGCGTGCGTGGCATGACACATATGTGCTTACCATCTTTACCATCAGTATTGATGATAACTGATGATAATCGATGTATATATATATATATAACTATATATATATATTATATAGAGATTGATGCAAGAAAATTCAACTTCAGCCTTCTGTGCCTGGCCCGAGAAAGTGAAAACCAAGACTTTAGCCAAGACATGTCGAAGGCACAGTGCAAATGCCTCGTTATTGTTTGGTTTTTTTCATTGTGTTTCACTCGCCGCCGCAGCTTCACCAGTCCTCAAATGACAGAGCAGCGCTTTGGCATCGAAGGGCGACGACGACGACTAAGCGACCAACCCTTTGTGGGTAACGACGCCCGTCTCAATGAGATAAGGAATTTCGGCTGCTAACCATGGCCCAAGCGCCTTGGATAAAGAATGAGATCCGACAAATCGAACTTGATCGAACTTGCCCATCTCTTCTCTTTGGCTAAGAACTGTGCCAAAGAAAGGGCATGGCTGATGCCAAACTTGGGCACATTTGCCCTGCAACGCGGTGATACAACATAACGGCAGCGATGTTGCATACCGTTGTGGCACTGCCTGAGCTTTGCAAAAACATGCAAAAACACATGGACCATCGACCTCCAAAGGGGCGCAAAATGGATATCCAAGCAGATCTTCCCACCTCGGTACCTTGGAGTGGCAAGAATCGTGTCTCACCTCGACCCCACTGAAAGCTGGAAACGAAGCCACCTCAGCCGGTGACATCTTTGGCGTCTTGCCATCCAGTTCGGGAAGTTCCTGGCGCTCTGGGACTCTGGAACTGGAGCGACAAGTGTCGGATTGTGTCGGATGCCAGCAGTGAAGGTGTGAAAGCGACAAGACTGAGGCGCCAACCAGTTCAATCGGAACAGCAGGATATCCAGCAGGAATCTGGAGGGCATTCATCGCATCCACATATGAATCACATTGCAAAATACACTGCACTTCCCACAGGGCCGCAACAAACACTGGATATCACAGGATTCAGCCACATCTAGCCTCAAATTGCAGCTTGAACTCGTACTTCAGGAGGTTGTGGACATACCTCGGCTGCCCATCTCATCCAAAGTCGCTGGAATCTGATGTCCTCATCGTCTCTTCAGGCATCGGCCAGCAGGTGCCAGTCCATTTCGTCCCATCCTCGGATGATTTTGATTTGGTGGAATTGCACAGCAAAAGGATCACATCAGCGTCAGGCAGTCCCAGGCGGTCCCAGGCGGTCCCAGGCGGTCCTCGTTTGATTCGATCTGGAACCAGTCGTTGTCATTCTCCTCCATGACATCTCAACATCCCGTCTATGAGAACATCCGACGCAAACTGCCACGTCCGTATCCATCTAACCATCCATCAGACCATCCACCAGACCATCCATCATCTTACATGCAGTAACTTAGATAATACTAACACAATTGCTAACACTATCTAACACTAATGATTACAATAATGCTAACTCATGATGATGATCACTAAGCATTCAATCCACTCAACCACAACCTATCCACAAGACTTCCAAGCCTTGTTGATCTGGACGTATTTGATGAGCGCCGCCAACTCTTCCTTCAGGCGCTCCACCCAGTCTGCACCGTCACGTGGCCCAGCTTTCACCGTCAACAAGGGGATCTTCTGCACATCGGCCTCAACTGAAACTGAAGGGTAAACTGAAAGCTAGGTCGGTAACTTCAATTATGTACCAAACTTCACACCAAAAATGTCAATTTGAATCGGTGGAGGGAGAAAAACAAACTCTATCTGAATCTCGAATGAATTGATTGTCCATCCTTTGCCTTGGTTTTCTCATTGTACGCCATGTGCCTCGAGATTTTTCGAACAAAGGGGGTTCCTTAAACTCCATCCGGGTCAGTCCCATGTCAGTCCCATGTCAGTCAACTCAAATAACCGGGGCAGTTCTTGCCTCGCCACGCCGGATCCAAATCCAGAGCCAAAACAGCTCCGGAGCACGGGATTTTCGGATTGGACTTGACCGATTAACCATGATTTTCCACGATTATCCATGATTAACATTGATTAACATATTGATTAACCGATTAACCAAGGGTTGCAATCTCACTTGACAAGTACAGCTGGCGCAAACGGCCTAGGAGTTGTCCGTTTTTCCATGCCAAGAGATGCAAGGCAAAGATGGAGAGATCGCCCAGGTCTTTTTTCTACGCATCAAATTGTGGACTTTTGAAGCTTCTATCTGCATTGCAGGCATCTCCAAGAATTCGTTGCATGCCCGGTGCCCGGCCCAGTTGAAAACCCTTAATATTTCCAGTCAAGACATGTCAAGACATGCGGGTGAACTCAAAATGACATCGGACTAAGCGTGACTAAGCCTACTGATGCAGGGCGGACGGTCGGGCAGCAAAGAATCTGTGCTTCAGACATCACGCTTGATCGGGAGAATCCAAGCACTGCCTGAAGTGCGGAACAAAAATCCGCTAATTCAAACTTCCTGTGGCAACGTGCGCAACGTGCCTCTCCAGAATTATCCAGACATAAAAGATCACAGATCACCAAGTTCAGGTGACATGTGACCACTGTGATCCTGTGAATATTCTGTGACCATTCTGTGACCATTCTGTGACCATTCTGTGACCATTCTGTGACCATTCTGTGACCATTCTGTGACAGCGAGTAGGTCTAAACAAAGCCAACTCCCCTGATCTCTGCATGTGAGAGATGGTCGCTACCCGCAAACATGTTGCTGCTGGTGTACGCGCAACGTCTTTGTTACATCACCAATGATCGGCAGTGTCCCAAAGAGTGGTCTATGATTTTTTTTATTGATACAAATTGATATAGCACGTGTCGGTACTACTTTGCACTCTAGACTTCATCATTTTTGTGCCATTTGTTCGGAGAGAAAAAAACGGTATGCGAAACATCCTTTCTCCAGGGACAACTTCCGCATCCTTGCCCCCACTGGATGTGGCATGATGTGCGCCCCCGCACCAGGGCTTTAAGAAGCCATGGGGCCAAGGCGATCCAAGGCGATCCAAGGCGATCCAAGGCGACTAGGCACCACCCCACACCACTTTTCGAAACGGTGCCGTGGCGGCCAAGGTGTTGACTGCTGCACCTGGGAGCTGAAAATTACCCAATGATCCCAATGTCAACAGTTTTCGCGATGCAAAGTATTCATGGTCCCAGATCCAGTAGGACATTTGTTGGAAGAGAGCAAAGATGCCCCCAATAATGGGGCTGTGGCCTCTGCGAACTGTCGACACTGTGTACGCTGGCTGCTCCATTCCATCTGGCGGGAAAATCGTGTGCCATGCTGTGCCAAACAATAACCTACCATAAAATTCACAAATGCTATGTGGTTGTTTCCGAAGTGTGTTCCTGTTGCATTTTCCGGCCTCCCACATAGCTGATTCCGTGCAAGTCTGTTGGGAAAATGATGTCACCCAGGAGGCTTCGGACCTGAGCTGGTGGCTCTCACTCTCTAAGATATTCAAGCTCTTATAGATCTTCTAGTTCTTATAGTTCTTGCAACCTTTTTTCCAGCTGTCTCCACTATTTCAATCTATTTCTAGGTTTAGGTGTTTCATGGTGTTTCAAGACCGAAAGAAAGTTGGTTGTCAAAACGTTTTTCCACCTTTCAAGACGATTTGCAGCCATTTCTTCGTCAGAGTTGTCGTCCACCTTTAGGACCCTGCTGGCAATGGTAGAGAGGCTTGGCCGCTCCGAAGGTCCAAGGGGATTCCAAGGATTGCTGCATTCCGACCTGAAAAAATCACCACAGGATGCTCGACATCTGGGATCTGGGAAGATCTGGGGACATCTGGGGGGAATGACTCAATGACCTGTGTGAATGACCTATGTGAATGACTCGGAATGACCATCTGGTTGAGGATGGTTGAGGCAGAAGCGGATCCTCTTGCCCGGAGAAACTGGAGAGATGGGTGACTTTGGAGAGATGGGCGAATGTCGCGACATGGGCCTGGCTGAGTTCAGTTTGGCAGAAAAGTGGCCAGGAAAAAAGGAAAAACATGGCAGCTGGACGACAAGAGCGTGGGAGAAATGCAGCCAGGTAATCTGGCATGCATGTTCGCCTGCAGCCAAAGTTCAGAAAGGGTGATTTCCTCAGCAATTGATCACCTTCCTATACCAACGTCATATTGCGATAACTGCAAGCCCACATGGTGGATGCAAATGATGTCCTGCAACGAATCCACAGAACCTTTCAACCATGATTTTTCAACGCGAGATCGGAATCATCCGAAAACACATCCGAAACCAAGGCGACGGGGGGGACTTTCGCCCCCGCGTGCGCAGAACTGCACGGCGCCACTGTACATCTCGTCAGCGCCATGCGTCGCCATGCGTCGCCTGTGCGTCGTTCAGTCGTGATCTTCACAGCCCTGCGGCTGCACAGAGGCGTCCCAAATGTGTGGCTGGCCTGCTGCGCGGATCGCGGATTACTCAGGATGCATCGGGTCTATTTCCAAGTCAGTCACATGTGAAAACCATGTGAACACCATGGGAAAACCATGGGAAAATCCCATCTCGGCCAAAACTTCAACGTCACAGAATCCAGCTGGAAGCCCCGTCCTGCCATCATCGGGAGTCAGCAAGTCGCTGGGAGAGCCTTGCTCCACTAACTTCCCAGCATCCAGGACAACCACCTCAGAAGGTAGCTGATTGCGCTGATTCTCAAGATTTCTCAACTACCTACAGAATCCTACAGAATCTACTGGATACATCTGGATACGCTGTTGTTTTTCATTGATCAATCCATCTGGAGTCAGGGGTTAAAATTGGTAAATGGGGTAAGATGGCTGCCAAAAAAAGATCGGGTCTGAGGTAAGGACTTGTTGAAAGCGCTTGATGTGCTGCAAACGATGGCAAATCATCATGACTGTTGCCTCCAAAGACAGCACGACATCATGCACCTGGACAGTTCAGGGGCACCAGGCTGTTCCTAGGCAGCAACCTCTGCCATCAGCAATGGGTTGCTGAAAAAAAAACCTTCACACCGTGAAAGCCCCATGCAGTCCTAAGAAGCCTCTGCAGCTCGATTCTAGTGACTGTCCAACCTTCACCAACTCCCACTTCTTCACACTTTGTCACAGGTATTGATGAGATCATCAGATAGCCCCCTGGATGCCCCTGGAAAGGTCCCTTTGCATCCTTAAGAGGTTCCCAGACATGATTGACATGATCATCACCACATTTTAAGCAAAACATTTCAAAGATCTGGCCATATCTGCATATCTGGCCATATCTGGCCATATCTGGCCATATCTGGCCATATCTGTTTCTAGTCATCTGGTCATCATCTGGCATCATCTGGCCTTCTCATCCGTCAAGACATCGATGTTGGCCGTGGCTTCGTCACAGAGAAGGATCCGGGGAGGCGCCCAATCGGCCAGGCTGCAGGGCCGACTGGGCACCAGGACCCGCGCCAACGTAATCAGTTGCCGTTCGCCCACGGAGAAGTTCTGCCCGGCCACGTCCACGGTGAAGTCCAAGGTCTCCGGCAGCTGCCGCACCTTCTCTTCCAAACCAACGACCCGCAGACAGTACCACAAGACCTCATCAGAAATGCCAGAAACATCAGCTGCATCAGAAGCTGCTCCAGCTCCATTTGCTTCGCTTCCTTCAGTTCCCATGGTCAAATTCTGTCTCAAAGAGCCCGAGATCGGGAAGGATTCCTGGGAGACCACACGGACCTTGGCGCGCAAGGTCCGGAGTGGCAGCGTGCTGATGTCAATGCCATCGATCAAGACACGGCCAGACGCCAGGGGATAAAGTCGGTTCAAGACACCTGGCTGCAGAGAGGATAGGTCACTGATCCGCGACTGATCCGCGACTGATCGCAACTCCAAAGCCCAAAAAATGTCTTGTTTTCTCTGGGGGGTGGGAGAATCTAACCCAAGAGACTTAGTTGTCTCATATGTCCACATCTGAGGCCCTCAAATACCGCAATGAGATAATTGTGACAACATATTACATCCCACCGCACTCAAGAGTTGTTCCTTTTTCATACCAAAAACTTTTCCACTGCAAGACATGGCAAGACACTGAAGAGGGAGCTCTTCCCACAGCCCGTTCGACCACAGAAGGCCAACTTCGATCTGCTGGGAATCTTCAAGTCGATGCCCCGCAGAACCAGATCTCGATGGAGGCGATAGCGCATTGTGACCTTGCCGATCCCGGGGCCAACAAAAACAGTGGGAATAACGACACGGAAAAACCTGCCAGTGTATTACAGAAAAAAGTGTCTTCCAAAATACAAGAAGCAGGGTGCCAAATATGTCTCCATTTACACCTCAGTAATTAGTTTAATCAGGTTAATCCTTTAGTCCAAGTTGGATCCCATATTGATTCCACTTGATTCACATCGATTCACATTAAACTAGTGTTAAAATGAAATAGCGAAAATCCCACCCGGACCACACGTGAAGCTTGATCCAGCTTGCCATCTGCCTAGCTACGGCTTCCAAGGTGACTTCGCCCTGGGGCCAACTGTCATCCACTGAGCCACTTCCTTCGGTTTCACCCTCCAATCGCATGTACTCCGCAACACGTTCCACAGAGACAAACTTCGTCTCCACATCTGCTGCACCCATCCTCAACACGGACAGAGACGTGTCATGAAAATTTGAGACCTGCATGGCCACATGAAATCATGACAAACAGTGATTCTGGATGATCTGGATGTGTGAATAAAATCAGGAGAAAACAAATATTAAAAAACGAAAAAGACATATTGAGTGCATTAAAATCATTTAAAATCATTCAATGCATCCAAGTCTCATGTAGTCCATCATCCCTCTCTGCAGCTGTCCGGAATACAACAGAACGAGGCCCATATGTCCAGCGGGCATCTGCCCTCTGCGGGACAGTTCCACGCAAATAAAGGCCGATGCACAGTAGAGCACACATCCCCACTGCGCGGTCAAGGCTTGTGCCCATTTCTTCACGGCTTCATTTCCATAGAGTCCTTGAGACATGACGCCAATGTTCTTCAAGTTCTCACGCTGGAAGCGGGCCTTCCGAGATATCGAACCAATCAAGAACCAATCAACCATTGAAGTTTCTACCGTCAATCCTTGTGCCTGACACTCACATGAATCGATTGAAAACTCGATTTTCAAGCGCATGTCTATCCTAGTCCCAAATTCCATCTTCCCACCTCTGCACCAAAGGCTCTCACGGTCTCCCGGCCGTGCAAGGTATCGTTGAAATGCGCATAGACCGGGCTTCGCGCTGCACTCTCCAAACGTCTGCTGTCTCGGTTGGGGATCCGCATCCTTCGGTAAATCATGGAATAAGGCACTGCCAGCACCGGCAAAGTGCAAAGCACCCAAGGTGCCTCGATGTAGATCAAAGAGAGCTGGGTCACGATGTTCAAAGTCTTCATAATCTGATCCGAAATGCTATTGGGAACAAAGTTGTCGATGTTTTGCAAGTCTTGCAGAAATCGATTCAACACTCTCCCCGTGGGCGAAGAATCGAAAAACGACATGGGTGCAGCCAGGATCTTCTGCAGCATTTCCTTGTGAATGGTACGTGAGGCCGCCAATGCACACACCGTCAGAAGGATGGCTTGGACACAGTTGGATAAACTGGTTGAGACCGAAATGAAGAAGTAGATGAGCACATTACGTTCCTGATCCTCTTCTGTCCCACTGGTCCATTTGGCCAGCCACAGAGTGGACATGATTTGGCTAATGGCACTGAAGACCATCAAGACCAGCATCAAAGAAATTACTGTGATGGAACCGAAGGCCTTCAAGTAGACCTTTCGGCAGGAGCTGCGGTGAAAAACTGCAAAACAAAAGATCAAAAGAACGTTTTGATGTCTATATAAATTACTAACGTGTTTCATAATGTTTTTTTTTTAAACATCCCATCATATCCCATCCCATTGACCCATGAAAACACCTGGAAAAAGAAGAATAAGTACCAGAATAAGTACCACTCCTGCGCCACACAGCATACCATACCACGGCCCAATGGCGAAATTTCATAAATTTTCTCCAGCCTTGAAGTCGGGCCATGAAATCGCTCCGTCTCGGATCAAATCCATCTGGATCTCAGCCTCGCCACTCATGGCCTGTCGAACCCGCTGGATCAGCATGGGGTCAATCCTTCGGCCATCGAAGGCCGCCAGGACCGAAGTCAAGGCATCTTGACATTCGCGGAGCGAAACCTGGTGACCCAGGTGGATTCCAAGGACGCCACCATGGCCGTGGCTGGTGATATGATTTCCTGCTTTGGCAGTCGCTGCTTCCTGAGCCTCGGCTTCCTCAGCTTCGGCCTCCTCTTCTTCCTCCCAAGCTTTCACAAGGCTTAGGAAAGCATCACCGCTATGAGCCAATTCTGCCCAGGAGCCTTGCAACCAAATCTGTTGATCCTTCAACAGGATCACGGTATCCACTTCTGGCCGTGACAGGTATTGAATTTGATGACTCACCAAAATCACAGTTTTTTTCATCTTCAGGAAGCCTTCAATGAAACATCTTTGCCAAATGAAGCGTGCCGTATGCGCATCCACGGCACTCAGGACATCGTCCAAACAAATCACATCCGCATCGGCATAGATGGCTCGAGCCAAGGCCACACGGGCCTTCTGGCCACCTGAAAGTTGTACCTTGGAGATTGGAAGAGATTGGAAGAGATTGGAAGAGGAAAAAAAGTTGAAAGAGTCTGAAAGAGGCTGAAAGAGGCTGTCAGTGACACTTCTTGGCTACTTATCCAATATCCAACATCCTTCAACTTTGGGCGATCTTGGAATGGCCTGAGGTTCGCACGCCACTTTCACCCACCAACGTCGCATCTCCATCGGTCAAGGTCTTCAAATCATCCGGGAGCGCTGACATTTCGAGTGCAGAGTTGTACCTTTCCTCATCCAAGGGCAATCCGAAAATGATGTTCTGCCGAACAGTTCCGTTCAGCAGGAAAGGTTTCTGCGGAACATACGCGCGCCGACCTTTTGTCTCACAAAAACCATGCAATGCAGGGCGTGCACAAGCCAGGGATGCCAGCAAAGTGCTTTTGCCGCTGCCAACGGCTCCTGCTATCATCACAAAGCTGCCTGATTTCACTTGGAAATTCAACTTCTTCAAGACACGGGTTTCCACCAGCCCTGATTCCGTGGCAGCTCTGTAACCAAAAGTTGCATCCCTTACATCCACCACATCTCTGGACACCAGAGCGATAGGAGCACCATGATTCTGAGTATCAAGCCACGGTTCTGCTCGCCACCCAGGGAGCACCGCTTCATGTTCACTGGTTCCACTGCTTCCATTTGCAAAAGAACCAAGGGCAGAAGCGGCAGAAGCGGCAGAAGGGCTATCACGGTGATCATTTCTGCCGTTGGCGGACATGGTGGACATAGTGGACATCTCTCGATCACCTTCTCCTCGCTCCAAATCAAAGTGACGTCCACCCGCAGCGCTCGAAGTAAAGCTGGAGATGGGAGCAGTGAGAAACTCGTCGATCCGAGTGACACTGGGCTTGAGATTGGCAACCTTCAAATGTGAAGACACAGAAGAAATGGGCAAGTGAACATACACAACTGGTCTAGTTTGTGCATTGCGGGGGTGTTAGTGTGTGCAGGTCAAGACTGAAACCCATGTGACATTCTTTTTGTTGCACATAACATGACATAACATGACATAACTCTGCTTGAGATTGGCAACCGCATTGTAAACGCCCGGAAGCGCTTGCACTGACCATTGCAAGGTTGAAATCCAAGCCAAAGCAGTGAAAGCTGTCGCCTCAGACATCAGGACATATTATGACTTCAGATTTACTAGTACATCTAGTACGGGCTTCTTAAGCTGGAGCTGGAAATTGACAATTTGACTCCCCTCCTTTTCTTATATAAACACTTCTCCCGTTCTAGTCAGATAAGTCAGATGTTTGTCAGCATCATTTCAACATATTTCGACATTTTCGAGGCCAGTTGCGGCATCCAAAGCCTTTCGATTCACCAGGGTGTACCACGCGAAGACCGTCACGGGGACCATGACGCTGAGCACCGATCCCACCAGCGAGTTGAAGGCCGACAAGACCCGGACGCGGACCACGGCGCGCATCTCAAGGTCCCGGGCCTGGGAAGGACTGGGCGATTCACAGTGTTTCGACATGAGAAACATATATGGATAGAACATGATAGAACTGATAGAACTAAAATTTCTGATACGTCTCGAGTCTCAGGAATAAGGTTTTTCAGTGCCTTCTGTTTGACTTCCAACCATTCCAACCCGTCCATCTGGCTACCATCGGCTACCATCGAGTATGTGCCTCCGAAATGCGTTGGTGCCAGATGGGTTCCCAAACCTGCGACACGTCGAGAGAAACTCGTCCGAGTAACTAAAGCAAAGTACATTGTCATGTGTCATTTATATATATATATATATATGTGTGTGTTATCATTATTATTATTATCATTATTATTATGATTGTTATTATTATTACTGCTATGGTGATTGTTATTATTTGTGTCTGGCAATTGTTGGAGCTCATGATCTCAAGTTGTTGCAATGTTCTGAATCCAAAAACGCATCATGCAATATCACACAATCATACTACAAACATACTGCACTGCACTAAACTCTATCCAAGGGCCTGCAACTTCACTGTTCGAATGCCTCGCACCATTTCACTCATCAGCCGTGCCCGTTGATCACGACAAGTCTGCACAATCCGGGTGTAGTGTTGCAGGCAAAGGCTCAGAGATCTTGAAGTCGTCGCTCCCAAAATGATCATCGTCAGACCAACGAAAGCCGCTGAGCCAACTAAGCCATAGAGGAAGTATGCCAGCACTGGCAAAGAAAGGAATGTCCAAGACCATTGCGACAATTGGAAGATTAGAGCTGTCCACTTCCCAATCTTATCTGCATCTGTTGCCATCAAGTTAGAGATTTTTCCAATGTCCAGCGCATGGTCAGGAATCCAAAGGGATTTTCGAAAGATCGAATGGACCAAGACTGACCGCACGTTGTTCTGCACACGCAGTGACGCAAAGAAACAAATCTCCATACAAGTGACGCGGAAGAGCATTGAAAGGCTCAGTGCACCAACCAAGAGAAACTGTGTCACAATGCTAGTGCTCTCGGTGTGCCGTGTGCTCATGTCCTGCACAGCATTCAACAGCACCCGTAGCATCAAAGGGTCAATGGTCATGAAGAATAGGAAGGTCCAGCCATGTAGGAGCGAGTAGAGAAAGACACGCCACTGGATGCTCCAAGAAATGGAACGCAACAGCCGGGCACTGTCTTTAACTCCATGGCCTCTCTGTCCCTTCTGTCGTTTCCAAAGGTTGGCACATCGTTCGAAGAGCAGTTCAGGTTCGTCGGCATGCGGCAGCTGTGGAAGATCTGGTTGGGTCAAGCGGCCCTTCTCGTTGGCGGAACGAATGCTGGGCCAAACCCACCAGAAGGTGTACCTGGAGGCACTGACAGGAGGAACGCCTACCTATCATAAAGGTCATTTGGAAATCTGTCGGCAACAAAATAGCATGAAGTAGTGTAATAACAAGTATATACTGTATATATATATATAAAGTACATATATATATATATTATAATATGTATATCTATTTATTTATTTGTTTATTTATTTATGTTATCATTATTTATCCACACCCAACCGGCCTGCCCAAGCACCAAACAGCATCTTCCGGGGCCTTCAGAGGCTCAAACATGCTCAAACGAGCATATCAAGTGATATCAAGTGGATCTGACTTCGCTCCAAAGAGTCGTCCCGTCGTCCCCGCCTTCTGCGTCGGCTGATGTCTTAACCACGGCTCAGCTGTGCCAGGATCCATGATTTGAACCAACTTCCGAAGGAGACGGACGTGGGGGGATGATATGTGAAAATGTAGATGCGCAATTCGGGCATTCAAATTACAATGGAAATACCAACAACTACGCCATGACGCCATGGTTAAATCATGTTCAATCTTCAATAGCAAAGGGCAGGCAACCTCTTGACATTTCTTCCGGCTCATGGCTGTCCATAGCTATGCCATAGCGGACGCGCAGCGGACCTGGGGCGAGAGAGTGCCACGCCTCGGTTCCCCATTCGGTGGCCATCCCTGGCCACCCCTGGCCATCCCTGGTGGATGGTGGATGTCACGGCCGCTCAGCTTCGGGCATCTTCGGGCTGCCGAAGGCTTTAGACGGAGCCAACCTCAGAAGTGATCAAGTCACCGGTGATTTCTGGGGCATATCTGCCAAAACTGAGCCCAGCGACGGTTGCTCCTGCAAGAAAGCTGGGAAAAGAAAAAACGGCTTAGATCAGCTCTATCATTGATACATGCCTGCACTCCATCCTCGCTTCTGGCAAGTCATGCTGTCCCCTCGATATGGAATCACGTGGTCTCGCATCTTGCGTGGTTTGTTCCAAGGCGTTCCAAGGTCCCCAAGGGAAGCAGAGCATCCCAAGCTGTGCCCGTCACAACGGATGCCTTCGTCACTGGGAGGAGCAACGTTCTCGCCTCGGCCACACATCCGCTGGCCGATCCGCTGGCTGGTCTTGCAGTGAGGCCCTGGGCAACCGCACTGGAGCGCTGACATTTGCCATGCTTAAAAGGAACCTTGGTGCCAGCAGGTGCTACACATTCCGACACGGTTCAACATTCCAACACAGCCCAGAAAGCTTGAAATAAAGCTTGACATGGCTTCCGTATGTTCTGAAACCGCCCCAAAACATCCCAAAACTTTACCACAATCAATCCAGGTGGACATGATGGACACTACTCAAGTGACGAAAATGCAGCTTGGCGGCAGCAAGCTCGTTTGAGCGCTACTCCACTTGAGCCAGGCAACTGCCCTGGGTGAAATGATGACCACTTAGGAGCAGTTAGGACCCCTGAAACAAAGGGCTGAAAGACTTACAGAACTTTGCTGCAAAAACGATGAGTGAAGCTTGCAGAACGTGAGGCCATCAGGTGTCACCGATGACATCATAATTTCACCATTAAACACACCCACACCATGTCTGCAGTACTTGGTTGCAAAACGGCGCTGCCTTTTTTCATTCAAAGATCCGCAAGCACTCAATGCCAATCAAGTGGCCAATGGTGACCATGTGTGAAAGATGTCTTTGTCACACTTTCGGTGAAATATGGATGGAATCTGCGCCCTACGCGAAAGTCAACGGCGCTTGCTGTTGATCGCTTTGGACCCAACTCGCAACCTGGGACGTGTCGGACGTGTCTTCTCCGCGCCCTGAGCAAGTCACATCCCTCCACCACATTGTACGTGTTCTTTGTCAAGTGGTGCCGCTGGTGCCAAGATTCTACACAGTTCCACACTTTTTACTCATCCTATGACTATTGGTCAAAAAAATTAAAGAAGATTAAAGAAGAACATAACATCGGCAGACTGAAAGATCTGAAAGGATTCAAAACAGATCAAAAAAAATGTGTTGCTTCAACTTCTATCGACATCTCTGCGCCTCACATCCCTCAGATCCAGTGTCTTGATCCATGTAGTCCTGCAGCCGGAAAGCTGCAGCTGCAGCTGGAAATCACAGCAGGACGTCAGGACGTCCTTGTGGTCGCTGATGTGGAGAAGATCATGTGGAACATCCCAGTACTTTCCGGCGCACCGTTCATCTTCAGCCTGAAGGTCTCACAATGTCTCGCATGCCACAGCATATCGGAAATGCGTAATGGCTGATGTATGGCTGCCCGGCTGCCTCAAATCAACTAAATCAACGAAACATTCTGCAGCCATGAAGCCACATGAATGTCACATGAATGTCACATCCCATTCCAAGCCGCCGGCCCTGGGGCATCTGACGAAGCCTCGCTTCACATCCGCGTCGTAGAAGACCTGCTTTTTCTGTCGGGGCTTCACGGCTTTCACGGGTTTCACTGGCCCAAAATAGACATCCGTCCGTTATCAACCGCAAAAACCATCAAAAACCATGTGGTTTATGGATGTTCCGGTTCATCAACTCTAAGGGCTGAGGAAAAACTCAAATGAATAGGGAAACAAATCATGTTTAAATGAAAAAAGCACTAAAATAAACACCCAAAAAAAAACTAAAAACACCCAACAACAATCCAAATGGCACTGCTCTAACAGTGGTTTGGCAATATTCATATTATTCATTCTCAGCAACATTGAGAGTGATTCATAGTGATTCCTTAGCAAAACAAACATCCCTCAACATGTTTAGCTTCTTTTTAGTTTTGTTATGTTTTGTTTGATGTTTCAGTGATGTTTCAGTGATGTTTCAGTGATGTTTCAAGTGGTTCAGGATTTCTACATATAATACTTCCTCTTCTGGTCTCTTCAGGTGACTGTCCCGCCTCTGAGGCCAAGTGTTGAAAACCCATTTCTTCCGGTGGCACGTGCGGTACCGGATCCATGTGGTGTGTCACCTCGAGTTCCCGGAGTTCCCGGAGTTCCCTTCGGCCCTTCAATCAGAGCACTATCCCAAGCCCAGGACGCGGTAGAAACGCCTAAAGAACCTGAATTGTCCCGAAAATCTGCAAAGCTTTGACAAAGGTTTGACAAAGGTTTGACACTTGAAGCAAGTGAAAATAGATATCATATCATGATATATCATGTAGCTAAGGTGTTCAAACCATGCCTACGGGCAAAGGCTGGCAAACGACTGCGTGACTATGCGAGAATCATTAGGAAATGGCCACCAAGCACTTGCGCAAGCTGAGTGATGCTGGTCTTCAAACATGAGGGAGCTTAAATATCCTTAAATCTTGAAATTAAGTGTTCCGTGAAAAACATAAGATTCCATATTGTTTTGATATGTTTTCCGTGGTCGAGTCATCAATGTTGTTTGATGTTGTTTGATGTACGGAACATGACAAAAACGCCGAAGATCAAAGCTGAGCAAAGGCACATCCCATCGAAGGTTCGAGCAAAGGCGGCATCACCAGGTCGAGGCATCCCGAAGGTATATCCTTCCCTGACCAGCCACCCTTCACTCACAAGATCCACCTGACACAACACAAATAAGGCACAAATAAAGCATAAAATACATCTAACATCATCTAACACAATCTGAATTACATCCAAACGTGGAGGCACCATGGCACAATGGCGCACAGCGATCGAGGCAAATACACAGTAAGTAGTTCAATCTTTTTCAAATGAACATGCAGGCCGCACCATTGCAATCACACCTGCCACGCATGCTCCTCTCAGTCACCCTCCTCGCACATCCCAACTTTTTCATACTTTTTCCCTATCATTTTTCAGTGTCCAATTTGGGCCGGAAGCGCCAACTGCTCCGCCCAAGGAATGCCCCGTGACCTGCAAAACCGAGTCTGCAGATCAACGTGGCGACGTGGCGACATGGCGACACCGGTGCCTTGATGTGAGATCCTGCTGGGGAGCTGAGACTTGTCAGAGCATCTTTCACGCACCGTCGCAAGCTTTCCCACTCCTCAGAGGTCAACATGGTCAACATGGTCAACATGGTCAACATGGTCAACATGGTCAACATGGTCAACATGGTCAACGGCCAACAATTTGTTTCCCATGTTTTTCCTGATCCTTCTTGATCCACATGAATCCACATACAATGGCCTTTCACCTGCTCTTCACCTACTACTTTTTTGAGTTTCTCGTGTGAGTTGTTGTTTCTCGTTTTGAGTTCGGTCCAATGAATGTCCGCTCAGTGCGCAGGTATGAGCTCACATTGAGGCGGCCACAATGAGGAAGCCCTCGTGCACCTCCACAAACGGAGAAACACCGCGTACCACACAGCTTTGATGAAACCGAGGCAACCGAGGCAACCGAGGCAACCGAAGCAACCGAAGCCTTGCCATGACTTTTCCAGTCGGTGAGATTCTTCCAAATCCGCAGGTCCTAAGGCGGCTGTGACATGCAGCTGTGAGCTGAGCTGAGCAACAGCAAGGCAGCAAGGCGTGTGAAGCGTCTGAGTGTCCCAGCTTGGACCATAGACAAATAGCTCTTGGTGCCTTCGAAGCTAATGAGAGCATCGCCCTGACAGAGCGAAAAATATCAAAAAAATCCAAATCTGCAAATTTCTCCACTTTTTTCACACTTTGCTGGACCTCCCATCGAGCCACAAAGGCTTGGGTCGTCTCACCTTGACAAACCTAGCGCAGGGCCGTCGAAACGTGTCGAAACGTGCCGTTCAAACAGCTCTGATGACCCACCTTGACTGGCTTGGACACAGAGGTCAGGCATTTGCTCCCACATGTCCATGCCTGAGGGCAAAGGCACCTACGTCGTTTACATGTCTTGATGTCAATAAATATAATATGTGTATAAATAAATATAATATAATATATATATATATATATTATATTATATTATATATATATACATATATATGTGTGTGTGTACTATACGATCTCTATTTGTCCACATTAATATACACCAATTGCATTGGATGAATCAATGAACATTGATGACTACAATTCTCTTCATGCCAACTGTGGCTGTTTGAAACAGCCTCCAGGGCCGCGCGAGAGCAGTATGCGGCACCCGCCAGCTGCGCCAGCCTCATGGTACCCCATTCAGCATCCAACAAACATCCTCAAACATCCGGCAAACATCACTTTACCTGTGCCAACTCACTAAATGTGCTGATTTGATCTTATTTGATAGCGCCTCACTGCAGTGTCTTCGGAGTACTCCACGCTATTGGGCCTGATCACCTGACTTCACCGACGTCCGAGAAGGGGCCGGCAAAAAGTATCCTGAGGCAAAAGACCCATGCGGTGATCAAGCCAACAAGGGCGCAAAAGAGCAGCAAACCCGCGGCCAAAGCCACACCTCAGGAGGAGAGGGAGATATTTCAGGAGGATTTTAACATATTTTAACATCATATTGCAGACTCTGCCCTCCAAATCCATGTCATGCTTTTGGCATCCCTGCGGCATCGGCAACTGTTGCATGGGGGACACTGGAAGCCTAAACAAAGCCAATGGGTGCTGTAGGAATAAGGACTTCTGAAATTTGGTCGCGTTCACAGATTTTTTTGCTTCGAAATGTCAATCACGTTCGCCCAGGTCTTTTGCCTGAGATGCTGATACATTCATTCAATCAGTCAATTACTATTTGAATAAAATTACTACGGTCCTGGTAGTGTTTTATACATATGCAATTAATGCAAGTATATCATACGTCTCTCCGTACATTTATTCACTTATTCATGGATTTGATCAGTTTGGATATACACATCACATTTCTCCGGCTGAGTTCCTGACAGCGACAGCGGCGTCTTGGTGGACGCTCAGGCACCACCAATTCCGTTTCCAGCGGAGCTGAATCCATCCCCAAGATGCCCCAGATTTCGCCAGAAAGCAATGGCCCAATGGCTCACTGAAAGCGAATCACCATAGGATCACCAAGAAACTCAAAAAACTATACATTTCTGTACATTGTTACATGTCAGGATCCTCAAAACATCTCAAGGCACTATCCATCAGTACCTTAGTTTGTCCTATACTTTGTTTTTTTCTAATGTTGACACAAATATGATACATGGATCAAATCACGGCAGTATCCCACATCAACCTACATGCATCACATTGGAACAAAATGAGTGGCCCTGGAGCAGCTTTGCATTGTAGCGGCCAAATCCCCTTTGCATAGAACCGAAACAGCTCCCGAGGAGAAATCGTGAATAATGCGCTAGTCCAACATGTCCAATATCCTGGTCGCGATTGAAACTCACAGTGTCAATATGTGTCAATCATCACAGTCAGCCCACTGGCCACGTTGCCAGTGTCGCTTTTCCTCAACACTATGTATGCGGCATGTATGCAGCGTGCTTGTGCTTACTACGTAAAAGTCACAGCTGCGCGTTGCGCGCGAGCCCTGTAAGCTTCAAGCACTAGGCCACGCTGCGAATTTGCAAAAGAGGGCTGGCTTGAAAGCACTGCACAAGTCACACGGGGCCAAGACGGGTGCAAGTTTTCATGAGTTTTTCATAGTTCTTCACTCCAAAGTTGATCTCTGACATTCTGTGACTTTGCTTTGCTTTTACTTCTGCACTTGAGGCAGAGGCCGAACTGACTCTTTGTGAGACAAAACTCCCTTAAAAGAAATCACAACAGGATCACTTCATGGTGGAGAAGGGATTACCTTGAATCGAGAAATCCGCTGCGAAATCTCGCTGCGAAATGACTGCTTTCGGTTTACGACTTCGTGATCTGACTCGCACAGTGATGTACGCTGACATGGGCCATTGGTAAATGTGATCCAATGAGCAAACAATGCAGTGCCATGTGTCTCAAATGTGTCTCAAATGTATCACATTCTCGAGGATCTTGAGGATCTTGAGGGCTTTGCTAGACTTTGCTCCTCGTCCTCATCTGCAATCGTTTCATCGTACTGTGCTTGGTCTGATGCCTTCAGGTGCACTGTTACATGGCCATCAGCTATTGGGTGAACGCATCAACACCGAGTAGCTCTTCAACAAAATATAGTTTAAAATGTTCTAAAAAATATATCTAAAGTTGTTTACCTGTTGATGTCTGCTGCACTGTTTCCATTCGGCCAAGGTTGCACCTCTTCATATCGGCGAGCAGTGGAAATCAATCCCTTCCGCGAAATCATGCCCCGAAACCTGTGCAAAGTGCATCACAGTTTGACCGCAATCAGGAGGACTTTGAGACTTAAACCGTCGCACTCGAGCCTCTATGCACCAACACATGTTGCAAACATGGTATGTGGGAGAAAATCTTCTACTAAGTTTCTTCATGTCTTTTCCATTGGCTGTATCAAACGGATACACCCCAAAAGAAATTGACTAGCAACTGGAGTCCGGAAAATTTGAACATGGTTCATAGTCTGAGTCTCAGGGTAAACGAAGCACGTCTACCGCTACATTGGCAAGTATGCTAAGCTGCTAAGCTATGCAGTGACATCTGAGGCGTGAACTGGCCATTTTTGCTGATGACGCAAGCAGCTTTCGCTCCAGCCTGGCCAACAGTCTCTCACACATATGTTCAAGTCCAAAATGCCAATGAACAAATCCACGAAACACGTGTAACCAAAATTAACCAAACCCAAACATGTTTGACCCATTTTTTACCTGGTTTGAACACCCTTGACTCCTCGAGGTTTTGAACACAGCGACACAGCTGAGTGAAGTCCTTGGCAAAGAGCGCATATAAGCGCGGCCCAGGCATGTCCTGACCGAACCCCCAAAAAAGTGAAACCAGCAACAAATAGCAAAAGTATTGATTGTCAGATATTGTCGGATATTCTATTGTGATCAAAACACATGGAAGAAGGAAGTGGATGAATGAAAACGATGGAATTAGATCAGCTTGGTGCACACGCCTCCAGGATTGTATATGGAGCACGCTCTGTGAGCCGCTTCACTGGCAACACGTTCCCGGAAAAGCTGGACTCCCTGGCAGCTTGGCATTTTCATCTGGCCGACAAGAAATTCAGAGCAAGCTGTGATAAGCCAAGCTGTGTGCCTTGCAACTGTAGCGGAAATCCACTTGCCCATCTGCTCACCCCCAGCATCCGAATTCGCCTGCAAGAAGTCTAACATCAATTTCGAGACTGCTACAGGCTATAAGATCTATAAGCCCCAATAAGTACAATCTAAGTACAATCTAAGTACAATCTAAGTACAATCTAAGTACAATAAGGGTCAGTGAGCTACACATGAGCTGCACATGTCCAGCTGGGCGCCGCGCCTTGGGTCTGGGTACTCCAGGTGGATGTTCCACGAAGCCCGTGGCCTGCCACACCTCCAAAGCTGCTTGAAGACGTGCCCGGGTCGTGAAGCCTTGGAACATGGAACATGGAACTGGCGAAATCACCCAGGATTTCAACACAAAATTTCAGCGCAGAACGGCCCTGGAAATGGAAATTCTCTGTGTTCAATGTTGGATGGAAAAAGATGAAAAAAAGGACAAATAGGACAATACATTCAGCATCCTTTCAGCATCCTTTCAGCTTCGTGGGATCTCATCTCGTTTCCACTTCCGACATCGGGAGATCGTGGAGGTGAGGCACCGATGCAGATGTTGTCCTTCAAAACAGGAAAGCAGTCCACCTGCAACGTCAAGCTGAGATGTTGATGCGGCATGTCTGCAATATTTGAGAGATATCAGAGATATCATGATGTCCAGAGAAGTTACATAAGAGCACAAATTGGTTCATGAGTGTTCATGGTTCCACATCCTCGGGCATAGAATCGGGAAAGAATGACCAGCAAAACTGGAAGTCGCTAAGAATGGCCTTGTCTTGTTGAAGCGCGGCCTCAATGCTTCGGTAGTCCGCCTCACGATCAGGAAACAGCGATTCCGACTAGGAAGCACCCATGAACCAATCTATAGTTCCAAGTCTTCAGGACAACACGTGTTTGCATGAAGCAAATCATCAGGATGTCAGAAAGGTTGTGAACATAAACTTTTACAAAATTAAACGGATGTTTAATTGGTATTGCTGGGTATGACAGCTACATTTTCTTCAAAGTTTGATTGCTGATATGATATCTGATATCTGATAGTTTTTTGCTCCCGCTTGCAGGTATGATGATACAAAAATCATGTTTAAAGTTATTAACAATCATATCATCCTATCATCATCATCATCATCATCATAAAAATAAATTATTGTTATCTCATCATATCTCATCATATTCTAAAAATCCTCAGATCTCAGAAAAAACAGCCCAACCCGGACGCGCCTCGGGTTCCAAGGTGGCTTCGCTGGGCAGGTCGTCCCGCAAGTCCAAGGCCACCACGCGGTCCATCAGCCGAGGCGGCTCCGGCTGGCGCCAAAAACCACTGGTTGGAACCATAGGGATCCAAAAAAAAACACAAAAAAAACACACCAAACACCATAGGATTTCGATGGATTTTGGTCAAATCAGCATAAGCTACAGATTCTGATCAGATATATCACATCTCTGATTCTGATATGGGGATGCCTTCTGATTGAAAGCAACAGATCTACAGCTGATTGAGTTTGATTTGCACGGAAGTTGACCGAGTGTTCCATATGTCACATGAGAAGCAAGGCGGAAGGCACCGGCAAAAATGGGATTGCTTTTCTGAGGATTTGTTCCTGGCCACAAGCAATGCAGAGCTGCAGAGCACTGAAGTCACCAAAGGCCACATCTAAAATCAGAAATCTCATGGCAGATGCCTCATCGAAACCTCTTTCGTTGATCAGCTTGTTCAGCAGCAACGAAATGGTAACCTTATTAAAAAGAATGTCTTTGCCAAACCCCCTCAAGGCCCTTACCCTGGTCTTTGCACTTCAGAGAATTCATGACATTTAGCTTATTTTGACGATTTCTGTGTCTTCCAATGCTGATTCTCCATGACCAATTGAAACAGCCATGTCTGTTAAGGGCAAGACAGCCAACATCAACGGAGGAATGAGGCCAAGATCATTGGCAGCTCCTGCAAGCCACGGAGGGTACCAAGCCACTCCGAAGAGGACATAGGCACAGCTAGGATTCAGAAATTTCATGAAATTTCCACACCCGAAAGTGTCATGCTGAGTGGTCCTGTGATGAAAACCACCACAGCCACTGCCATCTGTTTGAAGCCGGCAAGCATCGAGGCACTACCAACCATTGCATAGACACCAGACCTCAGCGCATACCATGATACAACATATACAACCGAATCAAGGAAAAGTCTATAGAGTCTGAAGAAGCGAACATCCTGTCACCCAACTGACAATCCCTGCACTATAGTGACTGAGGAATGGGCACTGCCATTCCAGGACCATAGTCTCGGACTAGAGCACCCATCATGCGGCCAATGAGCCTTGGCCCGATTGTCCGATTTGAAGCATGAGAGAATCAGAAACATTCAGAAACCATATCAATTTTCACACATGCTTACCGTATTACCAGAAATGGATGGTAAAACCGGTAAAACCTATATTCTATAAACTATAAACATATATACACTATTATACACTCCCAGTGCGTGGTTGATTATTTGTTAATTCTGTTTATCCTTGTCTCTAGCACTCTATCCCCAGCCTTCGAGGCTTTCGAGGCCTTCAAGGCCTTCCTGAGCTCCCTGCCCGCCAATGAGCATCGATCCCGTGAAATTCCCCGATGGGACTGGCACTCCTGGAGCAAGTTCCGGCAGTGACTGGCGGCTCATGGCTGGCATCACACCCACTGTCACACCCATCGCCTGTCAGTCCAATATTCAGGCTTGTGTATGACAAAAAGGCCAAGAGCTCATTCCTGGAGAGCATGTGCGATCTCAGTTGTGGTTTCCTACTCTCACTTCTGCTGTCGCAAATCAAGTCTGACACATGTCAGAGGCATCAACTGTATGCTTGCAATGGCTCAAAACTCATTCCCCCATCCCTTTGGCCTAAAATGAATCTCGTTGGCATCATGCCTCAGGGCACATGTTCGCTCTTCCCCGGCTGTGTGGACTGACCGGCACCGGTGTTATTGGCCCGCCTCGAAAAGAGCCGCTTAACGGCACCCTCTGAGGTGGTCAACAGGAGAGAGGCCACTGGATTGTATTTGCCTTCCTTCAGAGCAACCCACAAGAGCAGCTGTGTCAAAATATGTCAAAATCATGCAATGATTCGGGTGAAAACACTGATGTCCCCAGATTTGTTTTGACGAGGCCTCGCAATCATAGCGCACAAACTGAACTGCATCCTGCGCCGTATGCTTGCAATTGGCCTCAGCCGTTGCTCTGAACGTCTTGTAGCCAACAACATGGCACCAATGGCACGGCGAGACATGGATCTGAAAGGACCCGGCTGATAAAGCCACAAGAGAATAAGTCCTCAGTTTTGAGAATCTGTGGCACACCCCACAGTGAGAACTACGTCCAAAGATGATCAAAGATGCTACAGCTGCTACAGTGCTGCCGAAGGTCAATGCAACGATCCCTCCATAGAGAACTGCATCCGCCATTTTGTTGAAAGGTTCGTACGAGGACAACCTCTTCATCACGCTCTGCCTCTCAACAGGTTGTGCAGAAACAACTCAAAAAGAATATGATGAATATGTATAATATACATAATTACATAATTATAACTTAATTATATATAGTATATAGACTAGATATCAAGTGTGTCTAAACACTGCAAAAATATGTAAAGGAACAGCAACGGAAACAGAAAGAAACAGCTTTACCGACAGCTCCGACCGTGGGCCTGGCAGCAGCCACCGCCAAACACGCTTTGGTGTGGAAGGCACTGAAAGGGCCAATCATCACCGCCTCGGCGTCAACGTCAACGAAATCACCGAGCGACTCCATCCCATTGACCCATTGACCCGTCCCAGCGACAGCACAGGGCTGAGATTTTGATTCTCCGCTCACGGCGATGTTGGGCTGTCACTCTTTGGCGCAGCCCAGTCCGGATAGATCGATTCGAGTTCACACATGAAGCCTCGGCAGCTTGGTGCTGGGCACATGGGGTGCAGTGGTGCTGAGAAAACCAAAGACATCCAAAGACCCCCAACGTCCTCCCAGCACTACCCCAGGCTCTGTCCAACATCCATCAAATCCATCAAATCCATCAAATCCATCAAATCCATCAAACATCTAGCAAAAACTTCATATGCCTTCGCGGCTCAGAAGCAGAATTCGCGTTCCTTGTAGAAACTCCAGTGCCCTTCCAGCACGAAACCTTCCTGTAGAAGCTCACCCAGGCCTTGCCAGCAGAGCTGGTTTTTTGAGAATAGCTTACGACGTTTTACGACGTTTTAAAGACGTCACCTGGCCTCCATCAACTTCCCAAAGGACCACATCCCCCTAGGCCAAGTGGATCCAAGCGGATCCGGCTTGACAAATCTTGATGTCAACAATGTCAACATGTGTCAACTGAAAATTGCAATGCGACAAGATGGAAATCAATGAATCAACATCCACAGATATCCACAGCAATAGAAATCCAAAAGCCAACATATTTCGGCATTTGATCTCGCCTGCGCCATGTGCTGACACCCTCAGCATACGGGGGTGACAGTTCAGTACGCAAACACATGCAAGAATTGACAATGGGCTAGGCTGCATTCAGGTGGCGCAAAGCGCTCAAATGCACGATGCTCAAGGCCTAGCATCACGGAATGCCATTCTATCCATTCTTATTGTGACAATTTGTGACATTTCTATGCCATTTCTATGCCATTTTGTACCATTCTGAAATCAATCTCGTGTCATCTTAGTCATCTTGTGTCTATTCATCACTTCGCGAGAACCGTCAACTCGCGAGCACCGGCATCTTCACCACGTCTTGCACGGTGAAGGAGGCACTGAAAGAGCTCGAAGAATTCCCGTCCGTGGCGGTGAGCGCCTGGTCATGAAAGCTCCTGGCCTCAATTCCTGGGAAAGAAATCCTTCTATGCGTAACTTATGGAGAACGCACAGTTTTAAACTAAAACACTTGAAGGTTCGAAATAGAGGAGTGGAAACAGTGGTTTGCCTGTGAAAACCTGACTTCTGACTCACCTGCATGTCGTTCCATGACACGCCATGCCGCGACTCGAACAACGCTTGCCCCTCTTGCGAATGCCATGGGTTTAGGCCTTGGTTAGGATCCGCTTCCTAGACTTCCCACAGATTTTCAATCAGTAATCACATTTCTATCAGCATAAGTGGATGAAATTGGGGGAAGTCACGAGGAAGTTGAAGCAAATAGGATCATGTTGGATCACCGTCTGTGACCCCCAACGCTGCATCTCTTCATCCAAATCCTGACAGCCACGCAGAGCTCGCGCATCATTCAGTGGACCAGGAAGAAGACGCTGAAGATGATAACAGGCTGGAAGACTTCCTGAGGATTTTTCATGTTTTTTCTCACTCCAAGTCTGTCAGAAGTCCGTCAGAAGACACTGGAGTCTGTGAGAAGAAAATCCAAAATGCTGAGGAAAGCACTGACGGCTTTACCACAGGCAGTGTTGATATCCTGCAGGGAGGGGCAGATATAATTTAAAATTTAAAAGATAATTTTAATAATGTATGTACTGTATGATAATGACATGATAATGACATAAGTCACAACATTCTCACAACTGCATTGAATACTCATCCCCTCCTGCCAATCTGCAGGGCGCAAACCATAGATCTTTGCTATGGTCATGACCATGCGAAGTGCCAGCGCGGAAGCAGCTGTGAGGTCCGCATCAACGCTCTGCCGATCATCCTGCCACAGAAATGCCCCGCAACTGACAGCCAGCTTTGATCAGGCGAGAACCGCAAAAAGATCAGTTGTGAAGAATGCCATCATGCCTCACCCAGAATTTTCTGAAAGACCTGGCATGCTGCAGCTGCAAGGACAAATGAGAAAGAAAGAAAAACACAAATGGAAAGGACCTGATCTACAACTTTGCTTGCCACAAAAAAAGGAAAAGACTGGTTCATAAGTATGACATGGAAGCTATAGCACAGAGTTGAGCTCACTCTGTTCAGCAGGTTTTAATATATAATATATATATATACAGTATATGTTTCGAGTTTTCGATTCGCCTCATGGTCAAATTCTTTGACAAGGAAACGCCCCAGGAAGTCTTGGATATTCAGAAGTGCGTCGCTGCATAGCTGCACACCTTGGTCACTTGGCAAAGAGTCGGCAAAAAAAACGCATGGGTCGAACATGGCAGAAGCTCCTGAAATCATGTGAAATTCATGGAATTTTGGCATCCAAGATACTGTAAGCAGCTTCAAACCTGCAAGTCGCAAGATCTAAAAAGAGCAAACACCAAACATCATCAAACATCATCAAACATCCGGATGCATCACTTCCCCGCATCTTTGCCCAGATTTTTCGACGAGGGACATGTCCAGCAGCAGTCGGCTCTTCTCATCGACCTCCAGCAGCTTCCGCAGGCGCTGCCAGTCTTCGGGCTCAGCGCTGCCAGGGCTGCCAGGGCTGCCATCTCCTTCCAAGGCTCCTGTTGAAGTGGATGAAAGTACTATGAACAACCTGTGGCGCAACCTGTGGCGCAACCTGTGGCGCAACCTGTGGCGCAACCTGTGGCGCAACCTGTGGCCATCCTGTTTCATCTGGTGGATTCTACATTGTATTGTGCCTATTGTGGCTATTGCCTGTGGCGAATGAAATCGTGCACAGAAGCAACACATGTGGCTGCACGATGCCACGATGCCACGATGCTCAGTACAAATCAGTCCTGGATCCGGCTCCACTGGCTCCATGGCACCAGATGTGGTTCCAAGATGTTCCAAACTGTGACTCCGTACGGTTACTGTGGGGCTACGAAAGAATCCGTTGACCGAACTCGACATGCTGGTTTCGCTGCCGGCTCAATGCGTTCTCTTGGGAAGTTCACAGATCTCACTGATCTCACTGAAAATTGTGGAAACAGGAAATAAATAATTAAATATATATATATATTTATATATACAATTATATAAATTTTACATGACACTGTAGCAAACATGAGCCAAGGCTTCTAAAGCATCAGATTGAAAGAGCTTCCATGCCATGCTTGTTCCCACAAATTGATTTGAAGCGAAGTGAAATGTCAAGAATTGCCAAGATCCTCGCCAGTAGAATGAAGAAAGGCACATCACGCCTGGCAAAACCATACAAAACCACGAAAACTTCCCGGAGCCACTGGAAAAGAAATAAATGGAATTCTATGACCAATCAACATAACACCCAAAATAGCAAAATGGTTTCCATGGAATTCCACTCAAATTCGTGTTTGGCAAAGCTCCATATACCGCCTACCAATGATATACCAATGATATACCAATGATATACCCTGCATCGAGCGGCACCAGCTCCAACCGGTCGGCTGTGGATTCCATTCGTAGATCACAAATGCCTCGCAGATGTCACGCTTCGTTACCGCTTCGTCTTTCCAAATGCTTCACCTCGTTTCACCTCGTTTCACCTTCAATTGTTTCGCAAACTCAATTTGAATTTCATGGTTTGATAATGTTTTATAATTGATAATACATTTATAATTTTATAATACCATTTACCATCATTTACCCTGTTGGACCAACCATAACCAACCCATTTCCACCTCTTTGAACTTTTTGGCTGACATCTGACAACATCTGACAACCCTGTCGCAGCCACGCCTTCGTGGATGTCCCACACATGTTCAGCAGCGCGCGTGACACCAACGCACAAACGGACGTGCCCGCGAACGCGCGAAAGGTGACCTGAACAGCGTTGCAGGGCACATGACACAGTGTCTTATGTGTCTTATGTGTCTTGCATCTTTTCCAATTTTTTCCAATATACATCACTGACATCATAATCATAATAACATGTTTTCAGGGTGTGTGACAGGAGTACGTTTAAAACATGTTTCCTTAAGTTTCCTTAGTAATTCATTGACGGGCCTCCACTGGCCAGGATGAAGAGGTGATCTCTTCGAACATGTACACCTCAGCGTTGCGGTGTCGCACGTGTCGCACGTCACAGGCACGTCACAGGCACGTCACAGTGACACCATGTGCAGCATACGATGCACTCATTGACGGTCTATCGATGTCGATGTCTGTGGTCTTCTTAGGTTCTCACAATGCCACCGATGGGAGAGTCGAACAACATGGCCTTGGCAGAAAATCACCTAGGAAGGTCCTATTTCAGCCCTTGCTGAGCCTCTGAGCCTTGCATAGCCTTGCCACATCCGAGGCTGCTGCCATGCCGCATGCACCCCCGACGGTGCACACGATACGCTTTGCATGTTCGAAGCGATCCTGGCTCAGTGCGGAGATGGCAAAATCTGGATGCGATGATTATGGCCCTATGGCCCCTTATGGCCCTTATGGCTGCGCCGTGGATATTGGGCCATAGCACAGATGTGCAGCTGAAAGCATCCAACTGCCCTGCATCTGCCCTGCGTGGCTCTGCCTCATCGATCATCGTCGCCGCAGATGTTGCAGAGCCTGGTGCATCCACATCAACCCACTGGCCTCAGGTTCACCGGGTTCACCGAGTGATTGTCGGGACGATGATTGTTATGTTCATGGTAGAATCACCTAGACCCAGACCATGGGATGATGGGTATGGAGTTGTGCTGTCGAAGCATTGCTGGATTCATCCTATCCGAGCTCCAAGCGAACGAAAGGCAACGCCGCAACGTGCGTAATGAGATAGGCCAAGTTGCTCCCCATCGTCACCTTGGCAGAAAATCACAGAAACTGGCAGAGCTAGTCTACAATACACCCAAACCTGGGCCCTACAATGGTCCTACAAGCCGTTTTGTTGCTGGAGAACACTGGGGCTATTCCAACACTCTGCTCTTCGCAGATATTGCATCTTTATAGTATCTCAGTATCCCAGTCATATCCTCCCACGTGGTCAAGAGCAACAAATTTGACAACCACCGAGTGTGAAGAGATTCAAACAAAGCGTTCTTTCCAGGTAGCTTCTGACAAATGAACTAAAGTAACTAGAATAGGCTCCAGCGCAGCAAAATCGTGAACAAAAACTGTGCCCATCAAGAAGGCCGTTGCAGAAGAGTGTTTACAACTCCCGCTTTCTGGCGCACCAAAAGGCTGAGACATGCACTGTAGGCCCCTCACGGCCAACAGGATAGCCTGTGACCTGTGAGCAGAAGCATTCCGACCACCCATCGCCCATGAAAATGGTCACTAAAAATGGCCCTACACTACACCACATATCTCATTTGGCGCAGCAAAGAACACCTTGATACATTTGAAGATCCTTGATCCCTGAGAGCTTCGCATTTGCCAACATCGTCGCAATGGCTCTTCCAATCAGATTCTGGAAGGTAAACAGCTCTGGAATTTCATTCCTGGGCCGCATCAAATGGAAAGGAACGTCCTCCTGTCAAAATGCCTTCACCCAATCTTCCTCCGGTTCGATCCTCCGTTATATATACATGATGCGGGTCCTTTGTGGGGCCTTTGTCAACGAAAGAGTTCACATGGTCTTGCGCAAGAGGCCTAATGTGCGTAAAAGTTATATACATCATTTTTATTATATACACTACCCTCCATCATTCATATCATACATTCAGAATATCTCTCCATTTGAATCTCTTGCATCGTTTTTGATCATGGTTGGTTTTGCATATCCATCCTGTTCCATTCTGCTAGCTGCTACCTCTGTGGCAAATGCTACCTGAAGTTTGAGCCCCCAACCCGTTGAGAAAGCCTTTGTTCTCAGGTGCTCCAGAACCACCCGCAGCAGGGGCGCAAGTGAAGATAAAGATTGTGCAACCTGTGATTTTGCGGCAAATTGAAGACAGTTACAGTTAGCAGAAAATCCAGACCAATCTGATTGTAGAGCACACAGTTTTGCCAAGGATATACATACTGCATAATCAAGGTTTGATTATCATCAACCTCCATCAAAGAATGAGCCAGTGTCTTTGAAGGGCACATGGCTGAGACACAAACAAAGCGCTATGCAAGAGCAAATGCCCGTGAACCTCCAGTTTACATGCATATAATATATGTATATATATATGTGTGTGTGTGTGGAGATTTACATACATGATATAACATGTGAATCCTATAGTTTGCAATCATTGTGTGCCATTGTTAATCAACTGAGCATCGTGCCCCAGGATCGCAAACCACACACCGAGGTTGTCCACCATGAGCTGCGTCAATGTGTGGAATACGCAGTTCCACAGTTTTCCACAGTTTTCCGGCAAAAAAAACAGTCCCATGGTCCGGTGTGAAACCAGGCCTTCTGAAAATGTTCCTTTCGGGGATGCCACACTCAACCACACTCAACAAGAAAACTGCCCGACACCTGCCTGCAAGGTGCTGAATTTCCACGACACTGCGAAGGAAATGATCCAAATGGTGAAAAAATTGATCACTGCCATCGTCACCGCGGTGACCAGGGTGACGCCCCACCTGAGATGTTGGAAACCCCCAGTCAGGTCTCCCCAAGTAGGTGTTGACTCCCCCGTTTTTGTCCCTCCTGAGGCACGAACATGACTACAAACGGAAGTTTGTGTGTCTGCGGGCCACTGGTCCTCAGCGACTAAGTTGGTCTTGAAGGTCCCTATGACATCGAAAGGTTTGAGGGCAGCACTTGATTCGACGCAATCCCCGCATGGGAGTGCCTGCGAAGGAATTGCCAGGCGAGTTGCACATTCACATCATCACAAACAAGGTTGAACATCGAACATCGATGATGATGATGATGATGATGA
>Ga0126342_10000041_pt1 | contig 64665 bp, 56 predicted proteins | sample Cyp1metagenome_FD_92528 | JGI IMG/M metagenome (GOLD analysis project Ga0126342, IMG submission 92528) | Coral microbial communities from Lord Howe Island, Old Settlement Bay, Australia - Cyphastrea 1 metagenome | ecosystem: Host-associated > Invertebrates > Cnidaria > Coral ...
ATTTGGAAATGTGGAAAACCCCATTTGAAGTAATTTAGTGGTAAATGGGGTCAGATAATTAATTTGGTAATTATAATAATAAAAAAACAATACATAAAAAAAATAGAAAAAATAAAAATAAAAAAAAAAAAAAAAAAACTAACTGCAGAGAGAGGGAGAGAGAGATTGATGAATTAATTGATGGATTGATTGATTGATTGATTCATTGATTCTGATCGATTGATTCTGAACAATTGATTGATATGTATGTGTTACTTGACCATTGCCAACTGGCACTCTTTGGTTTTCTTCCCACGTGCCTTGCTTCTCCCTAACAGACCCGAAAATGTGCCTTCCCAATATCTACCCTCTGGTAATTTAACATAGCTATTGAAAATGTTGATTTATAGTGGATTTATCCATTGAACATGGTGATGTTCCATAGTTATGTTAGTTTACCAGAGGGTAAACAAATACAACTGCAAACAAAAAAATCTCTGGATAAGTGTGCAGAGCCAGAGCCAGGGAAGCCCAGGGAGTGCAACCGACACGCTTTCCTGGTTTAATGGGGGCCCATCTCGCAATGGGAAGCCTTGGGGGTTGATTTTATAAACCCCATTGCCATACTGGATTGATGACTACCCTCTGGTAATTTCTTACATAGCTAACTGGAAAATGGCCATAGAAATAGTGAGTTTTCCCATGAAAAATTGTGATTTTCCATAGTTATGTAAACGTTTACCAGAGGGTATCCCATCCGAAAACGAAGCATGTTTTCACATGGTGCACCATAAGTGACCAACCTCACAATTTCCCTTTTAAAATGATTCCCCTACCATCAAAAACCATCATTCAACCGTGACGTCGCGACATGATCAAAGTGATCAAATTTATCCAAATGATTATATAATATATAGTTGTAAATTATTATCCCCACATGAATCCAAGTGATATCACCATAATACTGTGGATGGTTGCGAAATCCTGCACCAGTTGATAGATGGTAAACATCCCACTATTTATAGGGTTTCAACTATCCAAGGTGGTGCAGGATTTCTCCCATCAACAGTATCCCCATGATATTCCCAGCATTTCCAATATGTCCGCCCCATGGCATCATCTCGACGGCCGGCTTAGTGGGCGCCCTTTGCTGAAGGGGGCCACTCCTGGCTTTCGACTTCAGTCATCCTTGGTGGCACCGTGACTTCCACTGGAAATCATGGCCCCTGGGGCCAAGACCACAAAGGGACCCTATAAGTTTGACAAGCCTTTGATGAGCGGTTTGTGTCACATGATGACCGGGGAGAATGGTTTACCCTCTTAAAAAAAAATGGGGGGTCTGACTTGAAAATGCTAGTCCTTTCAGTTTTAACTGAAAAAGTTGGCAGTTGCCACTGGCATGCATCCAGATGATACCACAGGCGTGCTCCCAAACATGGCAACATCATGTACAACACCTACTGTACCAGGTGTGGAAAGTGCCAAACATAGCGCAGTGATGGGTGCTATTTTGCCGAGGGGCGGATCGTCTGACCAGAACTTTCCAACTCCGACCTGGTTGGTGGCATAGTGCTGGGTATTCCGATGGGATACCCTGGTTACCATAGTGCTTAACTCCCAAACATGAATGGCTTTCTGTAAATCTGGGCACCAATTTCTGAGATGTTGGAGCTGCCCATCCCGAAAAAAAATAGGATGGAGAATAAACTTTATAAATTGGTGCCACAAAGACTAGTTGCTTATTCATGTTGATTCCATAATTTCCCATTTGCACTTAGTGTTGGTGGCGTCTCCAGTGAGGTTGCGGGCACCTTACCCAAATAAATGACCATAAACCACCCATATGTTGATGGCTTCTACCACCCATAAAAATGGTAAGTCATTGGGGATGGTAGATCCTATTGCTTTACTAACCTTACATGATGCAAATGTGGCTAGAAAAACCCAGAACAAGGCCAAAGAACAGCCCTATCGATGGACATCTCCCAGACTCCCCGCAGTTTTCTCTCTATTTTGGGGGAGGACCCACGTATACAAACAGGATTCTAGTGGTATACATATATATATATATATATATATCTGTGTGTGTACATGCATGCATGGATGTCTGTCTGTCTGTCTGTCCGTCCGTCTGTCTGTATGCATGCATGCATGCATGTATGTATAAGTGTGTGTGTGTCTATGTGAGATAAATGAGTTTATATACATACATATATATATATATATATGTGTGTGTGTGTGATTGAATGCAATTGATGTTCGATTTGCATACACATCACCCAAATTCATTGCCTGATGAGCCACGCATTTGGGCCACGTGAAGCGTTTCTGGGTGCTGCGGAAGCCTGCGCTGCTGATCATCTGCACGTCCTGCTCCTGAGCTCGAAATTGAATGGTCAGTGCATAGTCAGGTGTTTGACTTGGTACCCTCTGGTACTTTGACCGTTTGCTATGGTACAGATGGCAGAGAAATAGATGGTTTAACCAGTAACAATGGTGATGTTCCATAGCTACGTTAAATTTTATCAGAGAGTATTTATCGATTTGGTCAACACGGAAGTTGAATTGGTTAGAAACTGGAAATGGTGGATAATCGCGTCGATTGATATTGTCCCCAGAAAATATTTATATATATATGTGATGGAAACGTCATCCAGGATGTTGTGGGGTTTGCCGGTTTCTAAGATTGCAAATTTATCATGGTGGGGTTTGCTATCTCAGTCATATTATCATATCATGATATGTTTCCAGGGATTTTCCAGCCAGGGATTGGTAAAAGTCATCAAACGTCCCATGATTTGAATGATTTTGACACATCACCAGGGCTCTTGGCAGTTCCAAAAACGAATGTACACTTCACTACAAGGCTACCAAGCTAAATACTTGGAGCTCCCATCCAGAGCGACAGTGCTGGGTATCATGGCTAGCTCATTGAGGTGGCCACTTCAATGGCAACTTGTCACTATTAGGAGGGAACCAAAGGGATACCCCCCGAATGAACCTGGGCGTATTCATTCAGGGTTGTGATTTTTACCAATTTTGGGGTGATTCCCTTTGCCTGCACCTTCATGACTCCCAAGCTTCAGAGAGCTCAAAACTGAACATGTCCAAATACTCTTCCATCCTTGGCTGAAGGCGCGCTCCCCTCAAGATCGGTTGGGTTGCAAGTGAATACCCAAAAGAGAGTTCATTGTCATTCAGGTACCCTCTGGTAAACTAAGCTAGCTATGGAAATCACCCTTCTTGATGGGTAAATCAACTGTAAATTGCAATTTTCCATGCGCTATGTTAGTTTACCACAGGGTATGGCGCATCAAATCCATTACTGTCCCATAGAATTACCATGAAAATCCCGTCAAAATCCATTAAATCATCCTTAAACCACCATAAAAATCCATTGAATGATCCTTAAATCACCATTAAATCATGCATTATCATCCAGTGTCATGGAATTTTCCATGAAAAAACGACCCAGCTATTGGGGATGGTCACCTGACCCGACTCCTTCCAGGCTCCGCTGTGGGTTGCTCGTGGTGGTCACCAGCACACGGCTGGTCTGATGGCCCCAGCGCAGCAGCACCTGGCTTGATCCCACATCCAATAATAGGAGGAAGTTGGTGATTTAGTGGGGAAAACATGTTAATAACGGTTATTGATGGTTAATAATGGTTAACCATTGGTAATAATGGATAAAAGTGTATAATAATGGGGGTACTTAATGGTATATCTAATGGGAATTACCCTCCGGTAATCAACCATGGCAAGCTGGGAAATCCCCGAACTAAATTCAGGTTTATAGGTCGGAAAAAACATCCAACTAAGTGGGCCATTTTCTGGCACACCACGTTTGACTATTGAAAGTTAATTCCATTGATACCCATTAACGATTCATTAATCACAATTAACCATTATTAACCATCATTTTACCATCATTTTACCATCATTAACAATTGTCAACCATTGTTAGAATAATTTACAACATGATTGATTAAAAACCATGTATTAATAATTAACCATGTTTTACCTGATAATCATCACTACGTCTCTCTCTCTCTCTCTCTCTCTGTATCTCTCTCTCTCTATCTCTCTCCATCGCTATCTCAGAGTCCGAGTCTGACATTTTCGAATATGATTCACCACTAACGAGTATTAAAAACGGTAATAGTAACTAGCATCAACAATCTTGTATTAATACGATTTCATCATCATGAACTGGTGGTTTCCTAAAATCGGGATATCCCCAAATCATCCATTTGTAGATGGGATTTTCCATGAAACCATCCATCAATTTTTGGGTACCCCCAAGACTTAGGAAACCCTCAACTAGCATTGAACTACTATGAAGGGAAGAAATCCTGCATCACCTTGGATGGTTGAAATCCTATAAGTAATGGGATAAACCACCTATCAACTGGCATCAACTGGTGGATTTCGCAACCACAGTAGTCTTCACCTTCAAGGGCCATCATCACCTCCAAAGCGGTGCACGTCACCTGCCCCAGCGTCTTCTGGTGCCGTTCCGCCAGCTGCTCCAAGGTCTGGCGTAGCAGCGGGGCGGCATCCAGGGCTCCACTCCTGGTCTTAGGCAACTCCCGGAGATTCGGTGCGAAGGATCAGCCATGGTGACAGATAGCCATGGTGAACATACCTCCAACAACTCACATCTTTTTTGTTTAAGATCTTAGGATATCTTAGGGTCTAAAACAAAGTTGCGGCCGTGTCAACGACCCTGGGTAATTTGCTCACTTCGAAATAAGTCTCAAGGATTCAGTGCTGCGTATGGGTTTATAAACCAACTTATGACGGCTTGGCCCACATTCTTGTGGCTAACAGGGAGATAAGTGGTTAGATGGTTAAGCTAATAGATTAAAATATTCAATGGCTAAGACCGTTTTTGGGGATTAATTGGCTATATAGGCAATGTAAGGGCTTATCAACCACTTAGGGCTGTAATTAGTGGTTAAACTAGGTGTTATATCATAGCAGGTTAAGATTCGCCCTTGCAATTGCGGTTGTTGGTGGTTAGTGAGCCCTTAATTGTTAAATCGCCACGAAATCAGGGTTTTACCCACCAAAAACTGGATGTTAGTGGTGTGTGTTAATAGGATTGCAGCCCAGTCACAGGTTAGATTGGTTTATTAATCGAATAATTCGGTAATAAGGCTGGATCGGGATATAACTGGGATGATGCAATGGGACATCATGGAATACTGACAGAGATACCCAAAATCCGGCCTCCCATCTGGGGTTATCGGTGCTTGAGATTCCCCCGAAAGGGGCGCGTGAACATGGGAATCATGTCCAAGCAAATCCACCTGTGAAAAAGAATGAGAATCAGCAACACCTCTAGAATTTCATGGGTTTCACCCATCAAAGAGCTGGAAATTCCATGAAATTCAAGGAATATACATCAATAATCTGGATGTACCCAGCAAAACCATGCGGTTTCATTGGGCTGGTTTGGTTCGTAACATCGTACAAGCTACGAGAATGGGGCCTATTTAACTTATTTTGACTGTATGCCAAGTATATGCCAAGTATATAAGTGGAAAGTGAATCCCCTTCCCAGTTTTTAAAACCTCCGAAGCAATGCGATACTGAACCATGTGTCTGCATGTTGTTCTATATTAAAAAGGGTCAGCGGATTTGAATGATAACTATGATAGGGGTTGATGATGCTACTTGGATACAAATGGGATGTTCATGGAGGTGCATGTTGTTTGACCCATCTGACTAATTTACAGCTAAGCATGAGAAATCCCAACTATTAAAACTGGCACCCCGAACTAAGCAGGGGCTGACAGCATCCCTAACCAACCAGACGTTTACAACAGCCCTAGTCTGGCATTTAGAAATTCTATGAAATTCCCCGTATCATCTTTGACATTGATAAATCATAATAGGAACAGTGTTTTTCTGATGACCTGATGATACCTGATGCCTTCAACTTCACAGTGATCTTTCACCACAAGTTCCTTTCCCCTCCCTCTCCTCGACAAGGGCGCCAGGGCCCCATAGCAAGTGATGTCGATTCGCTTCGTCTCACAATAGGCCCGCAAGCCTCTCTGCTGGAGCAGGGGATGTGCCTTAGCCGGGAGACGGACCTGTTTTTGGGAGCTCTCAACTCTGGAGCTCTCAACCCTTTTTTAGGGTCGCCAATTGATGGCTATATATCTTTTTTTGGTGAGGAAGATGAGGAACTGACAAAGATTTGGGGGTACACATGTGCTTTCAGACAAACTCATGTGGGTGGAAGGCAAGGTTGGATTGAAATGAGTGAAAATGAGAGGGAAAGAAGGATGTCTTGGAAGACCGGCATTGGAAGTAGAGAGAAAAAACCTTGGGAGTTGGAAAAAGTGCCCGTTTGTTCCCTGTCATTTGAACACAGTCTTGGTGTTCCACGTTGCTTCAGGGGAAAACCAGTTCCGCACCTCAAGCTGGTTGCACACCGGCTGCACGGCGGCACCTTCGATGCTCTGGAGCTCTTCTATCCGCCAATTCGACACCTCAGCCATGGCGGGCAAGAAAATGATTTAGATGCAGACCCAGCACATATGATGGAATATATATATATATATCACCCATCAGTGTGTGTGTGTGTCTAGTCTAGGTTTGTTCAACCCATGTTATAAGAACAACGTTTTTACTTGATATACAACTCTGAAGTTGCGCCTTTGGGATACTGATGATGGGTTCAAAGCTTTGAACTTAATGTATGCTCTGCTCGCCATCTCTCTTCATTGCAAGGTCACTTTTCTGAGGGTGGTCTAACCCAGTCAAACACTGAGCTCAGAACACGTTGGAACGCACTCACTTGCAATAGTCGTCAAGCACACTTAGCAACCCGGGTTGCAGCCCAGTCGTAAGTACTAGCAGCATAAACTCCGGAAAATGCGTACTTATAAACTCACCAGTCTTCTTCACCGAGATGAACACTACTTCCACAACAGGCTGCTGCGCTTTTGGGTGTGGTCGGCTATCAGGTCACCATCTTTGCCAAGGCCTGGTCTGAAAATAGTAATGTCAACCCTGGATTAACAAACCCTAAATCGGCTGTTGAGTTGGGAGGATACCATCAAAAAGTATTGGATGAAATGACTATTGGAGGAGTACCCGCCTTTTTTTAATATACCATGGTTTATTCATCCGGGGTTGACATTACAGTATACCCAAAAAAATCTTATGACTTTTGGGGAGACCAAAATCTCAGGGTCCACCTGCAACTCTGCAACCACTGGCACTCCAATTGCCTTCACCTTGCCAGCAGCTTGGAGCGACCTGGATTCTGCCGGCTGATGGGCTGATGGATGGTTTCACTCGAAAACGACGAGAAAAAACGCCCAGTCTATCCAGGCGTATGGCTATAGTCTATCCAGTACCACGGTAGGAGTCTGATGAAACGGTTTTCGAAACACAAAACGAAATTCAAAGGTTTGGGTCTTAACAGGTCATTACATGAGTCATGCCCATGGTTGTGAAAACGCATTTCTGCTTAATTGGTTGGCGACCTAATACTTTCATATACTTTCTGGGTTGCGGTTTGCATTGCTGAGGGAATCCTTTCAGCAACAAGGGCTCAAGTTCAAGTAGGCCCGTTGGACACCGAATAGGTCATGGCATCACTTCGCAGGCATCGCAGCGAGTAGAACAGCGAGTTGCTGTGCCAAAAAGGAAAGCTATCCATGCTTAAATATGTTAAATCCCATTGAATAGCCATTGAATAGCCATTGAATTGCCATTGAATAGCCATTACTACCTGGGCAATCCTCCAATCATTCCATGCCAGGCGGCATCATTTCTTCCCACATCGTGGGAAACGGCTTGGCGAACGGCTCGTTCTCTTCCGAGACGGCACAGTGCACAAGGAACCTGATGAGCTGAACGGCCGGAAAGGCCGAGAAGGCCTGGACGAAGAAAAAAGAGTTGGCGTGTTGTGACTGCATGGGCATATGTATATATATATATATATAATTATATATATATACCTGGAAAACCATAAAGACAAAATTATCTGTCCGTAGGGGTTTGGACATTTTTTTTGTCTGTTGCGTTTTTTTTTCAAATACGGCCATGTCCGGCTGCTGAAATCTTGGATGCATCGGACTGGTTCCGACAGTATGAGTATCTCGTCTGACAGTATTTGGGGCATGTTGACATCTGCTTACAGGTTAATTTAGTTAATAGTTTTCCTGAACTCTTGGATTTGCCAGACTGGTTCCGACAGTATGAGTGTCTCGTCTAGAGACAGTATTTGGGGCAGTATGTTGACATTTGCTTACTGTTTTTTTTTCAACATGATGTTGGAAAAATACTCGATTTTATGGGTACATGATGGTACATGCAAATTTGGTGGGAAATATGGCAGTATTTGTGGCCAGATTTGGGTACCCGATCACGACTCCAAATTTGCTCCACTTCAGGCTGAAATTCCTCTTTTGGAGACTGTCGGAGGATGTCCGAACCCGTTGTTGTCAAAGGACTTGAAAAACCCTTCACAATCAAAAACCAAAATACGCAATTGAACAAAAAAAAACGTCCATTACCGGTAAAACCCATAATGTGCAAAAAAAAATGTCCATACGGTTTTCCAGGTATATATATATATCTCTCTCTCTATCTATTTATTTAATGATTTATCTATTTATATATTTATTCATTGATCTATATTTATATTCATATCAAATTATTTATCTATTTATTTATTGATATGTTTATTTATTTTTAGATTTAGATTTATATGCGTATCTATAGTTATATTTATATTCATATCTATTCATATTCATATTCATATTCATGTTTATATTTACATTTTTGTTTACATGTATGTATATATTTGTATATATAGCTGCGCGTATGTATTGACTGAATGATCTATTTATGTATTCAGTATGTATTCACTTGTTTTTATCTACGCATTCATAGTTACATTCATTCCCAGATTTTTAACCATGTATATACATATATATAAATATATACATATATGATCATATATGTATATGTATATGTATAATATACTTATATGTATATGATTGTTTTGTGTGTAGGTATGTGTACTGTACGTATTTGCAGTTCTACTTGCATATTTGCAATATGTGCATGTAACTGCATGTATTTAAGTATTCAAGAATTCATGTATATCCACATTTGCCTATTTATGCATGTATGTATTTATGTATTTTTTTAATATATGTCCGCACATCCATGTATGATGGTTTCTGCGGTTTATGGTTGAACTCGGATTTTCCCATTGACATGTTTGATGACGTGGATAGCGGGACTGGTAAGGTTCCAGTTGAAGGTGAGTTCGCCCGGTTGCATGCCAATTGACAGATCGAAGTAGTCGACTCTGCAGTCCTTCAAGAGCTGATCACAGACCTGGGCGATGTCGCTGTCCAAGCTGATGACTTTGTTCGTAATGAACAGCTCCTGCCGTGATCAGGGCCGAAGAATCCCTGGATGTTCTGCATTTTTATTCAACAAGTTTTTGACACTGCAAGGCCGTCATTAATCTGGCAGATTGGCAGCTTTCTCTCTTGTTTCAGGCCCGCAAACTCTCACCAAACTCAGGACGCAAAAACAAAGCCGATCCTCTCTTCTGCAGCCCGTCTTCTGCAACCACTCCTGGACGGCCTCCCCCACGACGTGGGAGTTGTGGTAGGCTTCAGCCAAATCCAGGTGCCGAAAGCCCGTGTCCAGCGCTTGCAGCACCGTACGCTTCAAGTTTTGCTGCTGCTCCTTGTCGCCCAGCCAAGCAGAGCCAACCCCGAAGGCCAGGGCCGGCAGGGTTGACTCACCTACAGGCACCTGTGGGACCCGAAGGCCTGAAGTGACCAGCTTGCCTCAGGCTGCTTCCCATGAATCTGGCGGAAAATCAGAGGGCACTTGGGAAGAAAATTCCATTTTTTTCCATTCCGGCCCAGCACGGCAAACCCAACCAACCCGGCAAAAAGAGAAAAACATCAGATGGTGAACACTTAAAAAACGACAACTTTGTTGCATTTTTTGGCCAAGCTGCGGAATCTTCGAAGAAAGTAACCCGTCTCCATACCACTCTGAGCTGCTCCAGCCAAGTTCCGACCGCCATACCACAGAATTCTCTCTGACCGTTTGCCGCCGTCGGCTAGCTATATATATATATATGCTTTCGTAAACAGCCCATGACAGACCCGTTTACCGTTTACCCGTTTTGCGCATTCAAGTAATTGAGGCCGTGACTTGCCAGAACTGCCATTGCAGGTATCAGTGCATTTATCTATATGTCTGTATGTTTTCTTTGCTTGGGATCGTAAGACAGTTACAAAAACTTGGGCCAAATGCTCAGGATGCAGCACCCTGGCAATCCCCTTGAGGGAGAAGTAGCATGGAGACTACGGTAGCAATGGTTGTACACTCGGCCGCTGAACTCACTTCCGCACATCCTGGCGAAAAATCCTGGCGAAAATGGGAAAATCTCGGCCATTTCCACCGTTTACCAAGCTTCTTCTGGCTGGACATTTGGGGCCTGTGGGGCCTTCCCCCCCTCTTTTTTCTGTGCCAAGCCACTCGCAGCTGTGGCAACGGCTTCCTTAGTGTCCCAATAGGAGGGGCCCTGCACGGATGGTCAACTGATACCCTTCGAAAAGGGGTATGATACGGGGATTACATATGGGACTATATGGAAAATATGGAAGTATGCGGGGATTGGTCAAAAGCTTATGATGCCAGCTTTTGGTGCTAGATGTGGCAAATGATTGATTGATTTCGGAAGTTTCTTCAGCTCCCAGGAAGCCTCTTGTTCACACAAGTGCAATGGCAAACGTTTTAAGACCACATTCGGATCCTCCACACGCGCCACGGAAGAAATTTGTCCATATATAGAAAATATGTAACCAGACCATTTGCCAATTTTTTTAAATGATCTCCCCTATTGCCCCTTGACAAAGTCGTTTTTTTCTATCAAACATCTGGTTTCAACATATGATCACCGAGATTCTAAATCCATGTTTCTACCAGAGAAGAACCCCATTCCTTGGGCCACCCCACAGTTCAGGAAGCCTCAGAGCAGGCAGGGATGGAGGAAAGAGGAGCACATGTTGAATAACTTTCAAAATAGGCCCTCGCAATTCAATCGCCTTGATTTTACTATGTGTCATTAACCTTCGGTTGGTATTGTGCAAACATCTCTCAGTTGGTTGGTTTCTAGACTTTCATCTATGGGTATCCTGTTGTCAATGGGAAAGCCCATTAAAGCGCGGTTGAAGCTACCCTCCGGCACTCCAGCCATTAAAATTTAACACCTTCAAATGAATTTTCCCAGTGCCATCTCCAAAAGCTGGGGAAATCGCCCTTGCCAACTTCGATGACCCGGGTGACCCGAGGATCTTCGGTCAAGCAACTGGGGCTGGTCCAGCAAGGGCCAGATGCTCAGCTGAATCGCCAAGCTTTGACCCCTCAGCTGGGGTGGCTGGGGTGGCTGGGGTGGCTGGTCCTCAAATTTCAACCAGAACACTATATAATTGAAAATCACCATTTGAATTCTGGCAATCCTCTATATATAAATGGGACATTATCCATAGCTATGTAAAATTACCAGGGGTAGGGAATGTAGAGCTATGATGGGGATATGCTGGGATATATAATGGGATTTACAGCCAACAAAAATGAGGATACCCTGACAAAGCCAAGCTGGATCCATACACATCAAACAAAAACTTTTCAAATTTGGTATGTTTCATCTCTACATTGAATCTCCACAAATTGTTGGAAACCGACCGTCGTCGTCATTGTCGTCATCACCACCAACAACAACAACACCACCATAACCACCACCAGCACCAGCAGCAGCAGCATCATCACCACCATCATCATCATCTTCTTCATCATCATCCTCATCATCATCATCATCACCATCATCATCATCGGTGTTTCGTTTCTGCTACCTTTGAACTGTAAAGATCCAGAAAGGAACCAGATTCTGATTATACCGTTTATACCAGATTATGATTGATGGCTTTATTCCAAAAACAATGCCAGTCAATGGTTGCCGATATACTTTATCAAGCGCAAAATATGTAAAGATCTAATTAGGAATTACCATACATTACCAAGATATGTAAAGATCATTGAAAATCATTAAGAATACTTTTCCCATTATATCATATCATTTATCCGTCAAAATATCCCCATCAAATCTCAAGTGTCATTCTGTTTCCTTATTATACATGGATATAAATGGATATAAATTGTATTTCTGATGAATTCAGCAAACACCCACACATATTAATACTCAGGACTTGATGAAATCGGGTTTCATTGGAGCCAAACGAGGGGGATTTACGGTACCCTCTGGCAATCTACATGGGAAATCCACCATGTTTTCCTTTTTTTGCTTAATGCTTCGGTGATTTCGATTGCCCGCTAGATTGCCAAAGGACAAGGGCTAGGCCCAAGGTGTGAGGAAGAAAACCAAGAACAATGGTCTAACAAGGTCCAACAAAGACACAAACATCAACCAAGAAAAGTAAAGCACTGTTGGACAATGCCTGCCCTGTCCCTTGCTGGAACATGCAACAGAACCAAAACCAACTATTGTATATAGCTCCAAATATATGGATGCATCTCCAACTTTCGCATTTACTATAAACCTTTAGTCATGTATTCCCAAGACTCCTATTCCCATCACCATTTTCCTTGGTGAATTTCCAGCCGAAAAAAATTGCCATCTCCTGACTTCACCATGCCCGAGCCGCTGAAAGGGTCGCCAGGTGCCGCGGGCACAGGGGCCGCGAAGGAAGAGCTCCGGGCCACAGCGGCCCATGGCCTCGCGGTCGATGTAGAATATGATATTTAAATAAAGATACAAAAATATAATATATATTATATATATATTCTATATAATATGTGTAAGGTGTATGTATATACACATGTATATTTATATGTAGGATTAGATAGGTAGATCGATAATTAGATGGATTATCGGATATACATAATGGTACCCTCATCCTCGTGAAATACCTTGCTTTCAACAATAACTGCTGGGTGGAATTGATGATAATTGATGAGTTGTAAGCCACTTACCTATCCCGTCAACTAAGTCCATGGCCCATCTAAGAAAGCAACTAAAATGATGATAATTACAATCTTTCATTGGAAACACTAGCGATATGTAACATATGTACCAAAGGCTGCTGGACCTATAAACTGGACCTGATGACTGGCAATCATGCTAACTGCATTTAAAACAGTTTTAAACAGTTACTCAGTCAGTGAGATGACCTTCCAAGTTTTGGGATGATCCCTGTTGATGTCGATGTTGCAACTGTATGGCTGTGTCAATTGTTGAAATCGTCACATAAGTGAGTTGCATTTCACTTCCGAACCCCCAGTTTCCAGGGGGTGAACTACATTGAACTAACCTGGTTTTACTTATCATCGCATAATATCCCGAACCATCAGGAAGAAAATTGCATTTTTTACCATTGAACTAACCTGCTTTGATCAAGCTACATTGGTGGTGACGCACAACAACGGCACAGTTACACACAGGGTGAGTGTGTGCATGACGTCAATGTGCATGGCAAAAAAGAATTTGAGACCTCTTGTTCGCAAGCTAAACCACCTCTTGCTCACATTCGACTCTACTGCAAAGCAGGGGTAGGGTCATATGCGAGAACATTGGGGCAGGGTCAAATGCGAGGCGCGTATTTTGAACTATATAACTTAGTTACTTACCATTGCATAATATCCCAGACCATCAGGAAGAAAATGGCAGTTACTTACCATTGAACTAACCATAACTAACCTAGCCACTCACCTAGTTACATACCATTGGCTACCGAAAAAAAGGAGTGGCAACCCCCAGCCTCGACCTCATGAAACTGTCCCTTCTCCATGGCTTCATTCCGAATGCTCCCCGTGAGGCCGAACCTCAGGGCTTTCTCCCTGGGGCATACCGTATACGCCGTATACCCCAAAAAAAATGTGTGTCAAAACCATGGGCTGGAATGGGGGTAGCCTATTTTCAGACATTTCCTGAACATTTTACTGAGTGTTTTTCTTTTTTAGACCCACATGGCAGTGTGTCAAAACCTTGTACCCCTGGTGAACATCAAAATAGCTGGTAAATGGATGTTCATCCCACTAAAAATGGTATTAATAGGTATTGATCCATACCCACATGGGAAGTCTGGGATATTTCCTGGACATTGTACCGTGGGAATGTGGGGGAGAAAAAATAAACTGCCATCCCCAACTGCATCATAATTTCAGCACTTTTTCCAATACCACACGCCGGTTCCTTCCGGAACCTTTGGATACTGCACCGGAACCTGGCAGAACACAATTTGGATAACCTGATGTGGACATGGAAGCTTCTCCGGAACCACGCGTGGAAGCTGCACCGGATCTCACCAGAGCTAGTGTGGGCTGAAGACCATGTACAAAACTAAGTTTTGCTGTTTGAGAATTGAGTGCTTATGCCGCCATTAAAAAACATCGGAACCCTTTGGAACTTCACAAAGCATATGCACCGGAACCCTTCGGAACCGCACGAGGTATCTGCACCGGAACCCTCCGGAACCTCACCGGCTATCTGCACCGGAACCCTCCGGAACCTCACCATGTATCTGCACCGGAACCCTTCACCCGAACCTTCCGGAACCTCACCATGTATCTGCACCGGAACCCTTCACCCGAACCTTCCGGAACCTCACCAGGTATCTGCACCGGAACCCTCCAGAACCTCACCAGGTATTTGCACCGGAATGAACCTTGTCCGGAACCTGGGGTTGAAGCTGCTCCGGATCGCACCGGAGCTAATCTGGGCTAAAGACCCCACAGCGAAGTTTTGCTGTTGGGGAAAAGCATGGTGATGATTGCTCTCTATGCCTCGCACCCACTGGAACATTCGAAGTTGCACTGTTAGGTTATCAGGCATGCATCACAAATCAGGCAGCAAGCTCGGAATTCCCCCCTGGAAAATAGACAGAGATGGGATTGTCGCAATTCATCATGGAACCCCAAGTTGGCGATTCTCCGAGGGATCATCCTCTTCCCAAATTCATTTTTACATTCTTGGACCAACAGAGATCTCCTCAAAAAGCCGCAGCCTAGCAGCCAGCGCACGGGGAAGTGTGCCGCCTCTCTGAAGCTGGGGAGCTCAGGGGAGACTGGTCACTGGGAGAAATTCTCAAATGCCCTGAGCCTAGAAACTGGATGACTATCCTGCAAAAGTGACGAAGACTATCCTGCTTCGGGCGTCACCTGATTTTGGGCTTATCCACTTCCAAAATCAGGACAATTAAAACCTATGGTACACTTGGTTCGGAGCCCAGGCGTTGCTGCTTGAAGCCCCAATTTTACATTGAAACCCCATTCGCAAATCCACATCTTTGCTGGCTACACCCCGATTTCATTACCATTCAACTCCAGGTTCTTGTAGGTAAAAAAACGCCACATCCCACATCAATCATCGAAAATCTATCAACCAAAAAAAAAACTAAACCTCTTAGTTTTTGCCAGGTCAAAAAATGGCTGTCTCCCCTATCCACCCCTCCCCTTGAATCACCTGGAAGGGCCAGCCATTGCCGCGCATCACCTGCAGCGTTTGAGGCCCTGCCACCATCTGCGACGGCAGCCGATCGCTGGTGGGGCCAGTGGTCTTGGACACTGGCAGCCCGCCCTGCATGAGGCAACCGAGGGCTGATGGGCCCCATGATCCAGTCACCAAGACCGAAACGTCATGTCGGGGATTCATCCTCCTCTATATTTTGTTGGTTGATATCAGATCTCCTCTATATTCTATAGTCAAATCCAAACTGTTTGGCTTCAATCCTAATTTTGGAGGCTTCGATCCACAGATTCGTTGTTTGAATGTCTTATCATGGAGCAGCGAAACTCTTAGCTGCTCTCTTTTTGCCCAAATTTTCATAAGGAATCCAGGAATCCCTTCTTATTGGGAACCTGGATCATTGCCCCTACTGTGGATGGTTGCGAAATCCTGCGCCACCTGGGATGGTAGAAAGCCTAGAAATAATGGGATAAACCACCTATTGACTGGTGCAAGATTTCGCAACCATTCCACAGTAGTGCCCATCCACAGTAGTTCCCATCGAATCGCCCCCATAGTTTCCACAAGACACGTGGGTTTTTCAACCCCCAAAGGGAGGCCTCCGGCACCGGCGTGCTGGGTGAGACAGGCGGCCGCGGTGGGCCATGGCACCCGGAGAAGGTCCACAAAGTCACCTCCACCTGAGATCGATGGATCGGTGCAGGTGGAGGATTATCATACCATAGTTTTTTAAATATTATAGTGTTATATTATAGTGTTTTAAATATTGTAGTGTTAAAATATTGTCATACCATAATATTATAGTGATATTATATTATTGTATAAATTATTATATAATATTATAATATAATCACCTTTAAATATCATATAATATGATGATAATACTATATTATAGTGATTATATTATATTCTATATTATATTATGATAATAGATCCCATCAATACATTAAAAAATAGATTCTGACAGTGATTCTGACTCAGCTTGGGAAACTCAATGCGTCGCTCTGAACCACTCCTTCCTAAGCACCACCGGAGAGTTGTAATAGGAAGACGTCTGGGACTTACTACACACCAACATACGACATATACAAGGTCCAAAAACTGACCCTAAACTGTATAAGTCAGTTGATCATTAAAGAATATGTTTTCAACCTTGCGATAGTGGAGGATTAAGTTTTCAACTATTCCCGTAGCAGGTTAGTGGAGAGTAAATACGAATAGCAGCAATAAGATATGTTGTGGGGTTCAATAAAATATCATCCGGAATATTGTGCGAATCTAACGATCGATAATAGTGGAACATACCAAAACCCAGTTATCGAGTTTGCTGTGGACTACTGATTGCATTGATTCAGGAGGGGAAAGAGCCACAGGAAACCATCATGTTTGCAGTGAGTAGAGGGTTCATGTAAATGTTCGCGTTCATGTAATCCAATTGGCAGATGGTGTCTTCATGTGATGATTTATCACGAGATATCATGAGTTAAGGACTGCAGTGATGTCGCATTTTAGCCATCCTTGGGCAGATTTTGGCACGCTTGAGATCACCATGGCACACCTCAACCAGCCATACCAGCAGCCAATTTTGGGTGCTTTGGGTCCCATGGGTCCGACCCAGCAAAACAAGCCATCTGAAAAAATGGGTTCTTGGGGATCTTAGCATAATGTCAACCCTGGAGTAATAAACCCCAAACGGCTGTTTAATTGGGAGGGTACCGGGTACCATTTAAGTATCAGATTATGACTATTGGAGGAGTACCCCCCTAGTTAATACACCATGGTTTATTAATCCGGGGTTAACATTCCTTCTTCAAAACTTCTTGGGTGATAACTGATTCTGCCCTGCCTTGCTGTTTCTTGCCATAATTTGGCGAGATACTGTTCAAACATGTTCAAACTGATTGAAACCAGTATCCTGTCAAATGGGCTTGAGAATAACGAACATTTCAATCCACCAACCCAAAATCCATTCAAAGTCCATCAAAATCCATTCAAAGTCAATCAGAATCCCATTAAGCATGCCGTGAACTCTCCCATTTCCCTCTGGTTATGTCAAAATAGCTATTGAAAATGGCCATTTATAGTGGATTTACCCATTAAAAATGGTGATCTTCCATAGTTGTGTTAGTTTACCAGAGGGTAAGAATCCCATTCAACATCCATTCTCCCATGATATTGTGAGTCAATGGGCTCCCCACCCGCCTCACCAGCGTCGCCCTGCAACTCCAACAGCACCACATCCTCCAGGGCGTGGATAAAGGCGCCTCAACGCTGGTTGCGAAATCCTGCACCAGTTGGTAGATGGTTTACCCTCTGGTAAACACACAAAAAACTATGGGAAATCACCATTTTTAATGGGTAAATCCACTATTTCTATGGCCATTTTCAATAGCTATGGCTATTTTGACATAACCAGAGGGTATCCCATTAAAAAAATGAAAATCCCATGATGTTCATATGAGTTACCATTCAGATGACGCCATCAAATGAACCCATAGATATTTCTCTCTCATTTAATGGGATGATAGTGTTTCATAGTAGGCCAGTCGTATATGGGGGGTTCCATAGTCATGGGGGTACCCCAATAGCTGGTTGGTTTATGAAAAATCCCATCTACAAATGGATGATAACTATAGCCAGCACTACAGCGGTACCCCCATTTCAGGAAACCTCCATATGGATATATCTAGGGGAAGTAATGAAGAATTCCTGTTGGTTCTCCATACGATACCAAACCACACTAGCTTGACCCAAATTAAACAAAGGTGTCTCTTAAACGGAAAAGGGAAGAGGGGTGCGTCCTTTTTTCAGCAAGCTCCTGCCCGATTGAAACAGTCACCCACCTTTGTTGAATAAGCCCCTTTGTATTTCTTCCTCCCTTCTGCAAAGCCTCCCCCTTCTTAAAAGAAGCCATCACCATTCTCTTCAAACAAAGAAGCTGCCTCTGCTGCTTTGGTATCTGGTACTCCCCTTATGGATTTCTATCAAAAGACTGGGTTGCTATGTGCCAAATGGGCTCCTGCACCCCAGGTCAATACCAAGAATCTGTTTAAGAGTTTAAGCCTTGGCTTCTTGCCGCATTGCGGGCTACTCCGTTGGAAATCCCTTGCCAAGCACTAGTACTTGGCCCTATGCTACCACACTACCCGCCCTCGGCCGCAGCGAATGCTTCGCACTTGACGAGCCACTCAGGGTCAGCTCGCCAGACTGCGACCTTGCCAGGACTGTTTTGGCCAGGCTTGTCGCGAACTAAGCAGAAATCAACCTCTTTCCATTAAAAAGTGGTGGGTGCTGATGAATGCCTGCTTGTTCAACCTAAAGTGGTGGGTTTGAGCAACAAACACTGAAATTTACTGTCACCAAAACAAGCGGGGAGGTGATGGAATGGGTCAACGCCTACCATTTTCAGAGCTTGAAGTGGCTGAAAGCCCTCGGAAATTGTGGGCCAAATCCCCGCCCGCTGGTGCAACGTGCAACTGGGGAGGCAATCCTATCGTCGGGGTGAGGTTCCCAACCCCCAAAAAAAAGATACAGTAATCATTACGTACTAAAAATGGCACCCCCCCAATTAGGCAACCCAGGGGTTTAGTAGAGTCAAGGGTTGACATTAAGCACCTTTTCCCAAATAAACGCTCCACCCTCTCCCAACGGCCCAGGCGCACCCGGACAGTTGCAACTGCACTGTGCCGTTTGCAGCCAGCTGTCGCGCCACCAGGACTGAAGGACTCCCAGCAAACCTCGGGGCATCCGATGGATAGGTGGTTATGACCAAAAGCACCCTCTGGTAATCAAACATGGCAATGAAAAACCCACAATTTAGTTCGATGATTTCCCAATTATAACAAGATTTATCTAGGATTTTCAATTGCTACCTTTGATTGCCGGAGGATATGTTTGACTGTTTGACCATATTTTGCATGCAAGACCTCCACGTTTTTTGATGATGGCTACATGTAGAATTGTGACACTTACAAAGCACATGCATTGTAATATGATATCATCCGCCCTAATAGTAGGGGAATCGATCATTCGAGCGTGTATTCGTCAATATCCGCATTGCAATCCCTATTTACCTTATGATATTCCCATCATATTCCCGTCGTATTTCCATCACATCCACGACGGCAGTTCCCACGCCATCTGCCCAGGTGCTTCAGAGTCAACCCTGCCAATGCCTGACCACACCCCATGGTAGTCGCAAGGGCCCCGGAGGGTTAGTTATGGCAGACTTTTCCAAATTTACATGGGGTTAGAAAATGTCCTTTAGATGGAATCAAAAAAAACATAAACCCAACCTGTGCGAGTTTCCTTCCTGAAGGAGACAAAGTTCAGGAACCCCCTACACTTTGAGAATGAACCCTGGTTTCCTGCAACTTGTCCCTTCATCTAAACTAGTTTTGAAAGCAGCAATCGTGCCCATCTGCAGGGACAAAATGGTTTGGGGTCGGTATACCACATATCATCATCTGCCTCCATTTGCCTCTTGGTACCCAAGCCACCAGTGCCAAAAAAAATGGAACTATATGTAGATATTGTATATGATGTGCATGCATTTAGTAATGTGGTGATAGGTGGAAACATGAAATAGATGAGAAAACATATTTATATATATATATCATATTTATGTTTATCTATTTATTTATATTTATATACACATACAATATACAGATAGACATCTATCCCCTCAGGATTGTCCTTGGTTCCTCCTCCCCCACCTTGCGTCCTCCCGGGGAGTAGCCGCAGCTGCTGGCCCCAGCGCTGGGTGCGGCGAAGAAACCGTTGTGGCCCAGGTAAAGGTCCACCTCCAGCCTCGGCGTCAGAATTTAGGGCTGAAACTGGTTGAAAGTGGCTGAAACCATGGGTTCAGTTGGGTCATTTTGGGGTGAGCTCCAGATTTGAGGTATGGTAGGGGACAGGCTTCACTTGAAATTCTGTGAAAATTGTGATGAAACCATGCAAAAGTCCTATGGAAAGGCTATAAAATTGCAGGGACAAACAGACAAACATCGCCAGTACAGTTGGTCATGTTCAGTACTTCTGGATCCAGCAGTTACTCTGATGAGCCTGAAAAATCTGGGGGCTTTGGGAGCCTCGGTTGCAGCCATCTGGCGCATCTTCGACATGCCACCCAAAAGCTCCCCCAAGCTGACCATTGCCTGCGGCTGTCCTAAAATGGTGAGGGCATCCATGAAAATTTGGGAGATACGGCGCCAAATGAAATGTCACAACACCTAATGCGGAACAAGCCCACCCACCAAAAACGAAGGCCACGAAAGCACCCGAATTGGCTTATCGTGATTCAGGTTCTGAAATCCGTTCTGAAGGCAATCTTGCAATCTTTCTGTCAAGAATTTTCACTATCCCAGACTTGAAAGAATGCTGCCGCACCAGTAAAGCCCATCCCAGGCACATCCCACAGGCCCATCCGCCTATCAAAGGCCCATCTGGAACTCCTCAGGAGCCATCAAAGACCCGTGCCGGACCCGTGCGCGACGCGCAGATCAACGAATAAGTCATCGGCAACTATACTATGCCTTGTATTGAATGTATATATATATACTGGTTGGTGGTTGACCTACCCCTCTGAAAAAATATGAACGTCAGTTGGGATGATGACATTCCCAATATATGGGAAAAAAATATTCCAAACCACCAACCAGTAGAAGTCATTATAAGTCGTATATGCTGAACACATACTGGATCTATTCAATGGCCATTTCCAGGAACCTAAATTGGAGGTACCTACCATATATAAGGCCTATATAAGGCCTATGTAAGGGAATATCCCAGCAAAATATGGCCTCATATGGTACAGTACCTCCATTTTAGGGTCCTGGAATTCCCCTTGATCTATCTGTATCTGGTAATTTCCAGCATGTTATAGATCATGTCTTCCCCACGATTTCCAAGTGTCCAACCGTTCTCTCTTCTTGGTGGGTGCAAGACTTTGATAGAAATTACGTAGTGGGTAGCGGGATGCTCAATAACTTTACCATGGGTAAACCTGGCAACTTACATAACTGTTCCTGGCTATCAAAAACATATATCTACTGCGTAGCATATTGCTCCCCATCAATTTATGGACTAATCACTATGTAACTTACCAAACTATTTTTTCATCTATGTGTGTATATTCTGTATGTGCATCTTTCAACTACTACCCAACTATAAATGCAATCATATAAGCGAGCTCTTGATCCTAGTTTCCCCACTGTATCACCATGAGTGTCCCGTGAAATCCCTATGCATAGTTAATGGTTTAAATGCAACTAACCTGACCATGGATACCCCATTGAAATCCATTTCAACGCCAATTATCCTAACATCTTCATAGTCCAATCTTAACATCAACTCACTTCAAGATGAAAAACTTGTAACTTCACCAAATTCAGATTCATCCATATTTTTCCATATTTTTCCATCCATGAGGGGAAAAAAAAACATTCATCTTGATGGTTCGAACCCACGGAGATCCCCACGGCCGGGTCTCCTTTGCCCGGCACCTGGCTGGGGGGCTCCCTCCAAACGCCCACCACCTCCTCCACCGGATGGCCCCGCGGCAGCCAGGCGCAGGCACCTCCCGTTTTTTCGGCTGAGAACATCGGGAGATCCACCGGTTGAACCAAAAAGAATCCTCAGAATCCTGGTGAAGTCTATAGTTTGGTTATGTATATCGAAAACACGGGCTGACCCCTTGGCCAGAGCGAAACTGGCTGGTGAAGTATCGAAAATGATGCTGGAACTCAGTTGAACTATAAAAAAAAAAAAACTGTCAAGAGGTTGGATGGAACTCTCGAAAAATGGGAAGTGGATGGGACTTAAGCCATGAGATGATACCTAACCCCAATCTTGAGGCGTAGCTTGGATTGATAGATTTAGCATTTTCACCACCCGTCGCTGCCCTAGTTCGGTGGCTTGCCCAGTGCAGATCAAGAGACACCAGAGCAAGGCGCACCCTCGGTGCATGGACTCAGCCTCGGGGCGGCAGTCTGAAGGGGAGGAGCACCAAGAGCGGATGTCGCTGTCTGTACCTACGAGCTTCTCTATGCAGAACTCTTATACACACACACTCATGCACTATGTGTATATATGATATAACAACAACAACAACAACAACAACAACAACAACAACAATAATAATAATAATAGTAATAATAATAATAATGATAATGATAATGATAATGATAATGATATAATGATATAATGATAATGATAATAAGAAGAAAAATAAGAATAAGGCCCCTACGACAGCGCCACCGCTCGGTGGATTCCATGGCGGGAAGCAGCTTAAGCGTGACTCGGTAAGCACTGGCTAAGTCGTGGGGAAATCCATATGGTTTTCATTAAAACTTACTGGTGCGTTTGACGTAGGGTTGCTGGATGGGTTGCTGGGGGTTGCTGGGATGATGATTACATATTATTATTAGTGAGCCAATGGATCATTCCCGAAAATTCCCCGCGTACAACGCACCAGAAAGTAAAGTTCGGACCATCTTTGGTTAGAACGTGCATCAAAAGTTCCCCAATGGCTTCAAGTTCAGACTCTTCACCTGGCTGCCCAAATGAAGAAGGTCACCTCCTCAATTGACCAGGGCTGACTAATCCGGGGTTGCGATGATGGATATGTTTCGCATCTGAATCCTTGCTGGTAGGGTCAGGTTCCGAGGCCACTGAGAATGCACTGGGAAACACTGGCTTTGAGCCAAGCTTCTCCGCCCACACAAGCTGCAATTTGCTGGAAATTGGGGCCAATGCCTGTCTGAACCCCAGCAAATCTGCTCAACTGGTTTGACTTTGAGACCCTCCAAATCAAATCATCTTGGACACAGTTAACCTCCAAAACTGCAACCTGCCTCCCTTGGGCACCGAAATGGTCTTCCCAAACAGCTTTTTCGTCACTTCCGGACGCCCCCTCACCGACGTTGGCCGTCGGCAACCGATGTCGCGCCCATCTGGCTTGATGGTCATGGACCGGACCAATGGACTTGGAATTGGAAAAGCCGCAGCTTGAATTGTCCATATCTGGTCAAATCACTTCACAGCCCGCAGACCAAAAAAAAAAGGCCTCACTGCCCGCAGGCCAAACCAGAAATGCAGAATTATACTGTATCAGTGGTCAGGGGTAGCCCTGTTCCTGTATGAGCCATGTATTTATATAGGTTTCAGTCCCCAAAGTTTTGCCACTTCAATTTGACCAGGATGTTTCAAGGCCCGCCCCCATCAGCTCCGCACTCAAACCCAAACCATCTAGTTCTTGGGAGGTTCTGCTGGGTTGGCCCGGCCACATCTCCATATATTAGTCATGTGTGTTGCCTAATCTTCCCATTGTTTGTTTCTTGTAGCCAGATTTGTGCCAATGAAATCCCAACGCCATATTTTAGTAGAGCCAGAGTCACCAGAGTCGGCTGGCTGATTACTAGTTACATCTAGCTACTGTATACAGTCACTATATCTCCAGTCTTTGCTGGATCCCCAGGGTTCGTAGTTGAACCTCATAGTTGCATCCACTAGGCCACAAAGTCTGGCCCCAATAAAAGCCACTGGTATCCAATGGTCGGAAGACCATACACATTGGGGCCGGTCATCCAACCACAATGAAAGATTATATATATATATATAATTATATAATTATATATATATGTCATGTTGAATAATTATCCTAGATCACAGACATTGATAGGCCCTGTTCGGCCCTGTTCGGCCCTGTTCGCATGGTGACCCCATTCATATCAAGTTGCAGAGTCACGGGCTGCTGGGAGGCAGGTTCCATGTGAGTCTTCCCGCGCCGACCGGTGCTTCCGATGATGGAAGGGGTCCATAAATGATGATGTGGTAGTACCTGCGGGCACCTTGTGACCCGCAGTTGTAATAGAGAAAATGATAGGGATTTTGGAGGTGTCCTATTTTCAGACAAACCCATTTGATCGGACAAAAATGGGCCCAAAAATGGGTACAAATGTCCAAGAACCAACACAAGCAGGAAGGGCGTTAGGCCTGTGGCAACCGGTTTGTTAATAGAGACCTTTGGCCAATCAGGGATAGAAGCAACGGAAAGCACCAACCACAAACAGCTACTTGAACACCCAGGCACCATGTGGTGCACATATGCGCACATTTCCAACGCGTGCATTCGGAAAAGCGGCAACAAAGCCCCTCAGCAAATGACACATCTCTGGCACTTTCCAACAGCATTGGAAGCTCCCGAAGTCTAACGCGCCCTAAAAGATCTAATCTAAAACCACCCAACACAAGGCTGCATGGAAGAGTCAGGCCACTACGAGCTTCGGTCTGAGGCTGGGACATTCTGAAAGCATAGGAGGTTCGGTTTGGTTCACCGGCCTTTTTTGCAGCCTTGCTTCGGTCTACACAAGTTCTTCGCTGTGCCAGGACACACCTTCGCACTCAGAACATGCCCCATGCCATCCACAGCGCCTGGCATCATTTTCCTGAGCCGAGGATGCCAAGCCCTGTATATAACACTCGAAAAATCGCTTCCCAGGTGAGATTCCAACCGTTTAAATATGGTTGGTAGCCATAACCCGGCTTTGATGGATCCAGTCCGTATTAGATCTTAATTGGCAACTGACCATGTAGAAACGGTCAAATACCCCTAGTTCCTTGCGAGTTCCTCTTTCTTGCTTCCGAACTTCCTCATTGCACTCCTTACACTCCAACTTGTCTTGGTTAGATTCCAATGTTGATCGGGTGGAACGTGTTCCCACACAACTGACCATTTTGTTGAAGAAGGTAGCTGACATTCATGAATATCCCCCCAGCAACCCCTGGTAGCTCAGCAATTCTTGGCTTGCACCCCCGTGAGAAATTGATTGCAATTCTAACATGGTTGGCAGCAAAATCCCTATAAAATGTGTGTCCAACCCTTTTAACCATATTGCGTTGCTTAAATCTCAATATTCGTGGACTTAATGTGGAAAACGTGTTTTTTAAAGTCGTGGTTACAGTATATACCCCCATTCACAGTGGAATTTTCGGACGTGCGTTCAAGTGAACCTCGGGGATATGTGGCGTCAGTGATCGCTGGTGACTGGCAGAGTGGCACATTTGCTTCGGGGGACAACACCCACCTTCCACAGCTAAATCCCAATTGTCCCGGTAAATCAAAATTGTCCCGGTAAATCAATATATTCATATATATATGAATATTCAAGATATGTCCCCATTCTTCGTCCAGAAATTTGATAACATCAACCTTGTTCATCATGTTTCGTCGATGTTTGAATCCTTTCCCCAAGTTTTGAGTGAAACCCCCGGGGCTCAGCGGCTCACCCCTTGGCCGTTGCTGCGCCTCGCGGCTTCTTGGCCGGCGACGTGGTCGTGGGGGCGAGTCGCTTGGGTGCCGACATCGTGGCATGCGCAGCGATGGCCGGGGCCCTGGGGCATCATTGGTTCAATGGGAACATCTGCAAACTGTGGAAACGAAATATGAGGCCTGTAAATGTTCCCTTACACATTTTCTATTGATATCAATGATGAGTTAAGTCAACTGGGGGTATCGAATCAAGAATGATGGGAACATAATGCGAGATAATGGGGTGTATGTAGCATATACTGTTCAAATCTGTTCAAAGGATTTGCTGATTTTCACGGAGACTATGTGTTCAAATGAAATATGCATTTCTGGTGCTTGAATCACATTGAATTGGTGATTGAGACAAATGTTGTCCCACTATATTGAACACCCCCCTAAAAACCCTGGGCTAATATTGGATCGAATCTACTCTAATCATTTTGGAGGATCATATGACAGGCATCTATTTGCGGATTTTATCGCAGTATTTATTACTTATCGAGTATCAAGCCCAGAAATGCGAAATGAGTGATTTTAGCCTTAGGCTCATATCTCTACTATCGCGGGCTCTAATGGTTTTGTGTTGAAGCACTTTGTGAAAACAAAAGATCCAAAAAGGTAATGATTTGCGACTGGAACTCCCTCAAGTTCAACCAGGGCTCCTAGGTGGTGTCTGCAGTGGAGCATTTTGGCGGCGCGCGCTGCCGGTGCGCAGCATGAAGAGGTCAAACAAGGCCTTGGATGCAGATGGATGGTTCGAACCTGCTTCGGCACGATTCTCCAGCTGATTTGCCGGGTCACATTCCCACAGAATCCATGTATGCTATATATGGTAACAGTTACCATCAATATACCCCAAATGTTACCATATATACCATACATGGATCCTATGGGATTGGGTGAGGCCCCCATACCATACCGTCAAATCTAGTAGATAGAATCTGACGCTCGGGGTGTTGGGGCTGAGATGCTGCGGTCGCTCCTCAGCGTACATTGCTAATTACAACCGCAACTTGAGATATCAGTGAGTAAGCCACAGGTGGACTGGTGAACGTTTTGGCTAAAGGACATTTCAATGTTTCCCTGGGAGGTTCCATTTTTCGAGGCACCCTGCGACATCCTCTCCGAAATCTTGGAAATCATCCCCCAAAGAAACATATTTCAGTGCAGCCCTCAACAATCTACTGCACTGTCCTTTACCCATGCATCAGCTTCCGGCCTCGTCATCATAGTCTGCGATCCAATCTTCTGCCCTTGTCACCTGCGGGCGCATGGACTGGTTTGGTTGGGAAAATCTTAACCGGAAACCATGGTTTTTACCATGAGAAAATGGGGGGGGGTTCTGTAAATGTTCCCCTTTTACCAATCCAATGATTATATGGGCTTAAGCAACAACGGGCAGATGGTCACAACCACAACTATCAATGTCTTCAATCACTACCCATTCGCATCTTGGGTATGTTGTACTATATATGGTTATGGAGTCATGAAGGGGTACAATGCATCTCTCATCCAGCGGAAGATGTGGAAACCACTGAGCCATGAACTTCTCTACACTCTACACTCCACCTCAAGCTCCTCAATCCATAAACCCCCAAGCTGCCACTTGCCATGACCATCATCACCATTGGACCATCATCACCAATCATGATCACTACATACGATGACTACGATGATCATTACATATCAGACATATCATTACTACATTGCGATGATCATCCCCCGACCTCATCCTTTTCACCCGCCCTTTACTGAGCCCTCCCCGGAACCGCCCGGGACCGGACCGTCAGAGAGGACAGGTCTTGCTTCCGTGCCATGATCTTCTCCAGCTGCTCCTCGTAGGTTCCTTCAGTGATCAGCCGATGGACACAGACCTCAGCTGATGCCCTGGCAGTGGTAAGCCCCAAGGAGATAGAATTGCAGCAACATCCTGAGAAGGAAAAGAGTGGTAGATTATGGTCAAATGTCTTCGTTTCGATCTCTCTGGAGGTTGCTATGTCCAAATATTCTAGGCAATTCCAGCATTGTGCCTAGCTAAAATTATCAAACTACTGGGAAATCGGCGAGGTTGTTGCCATGAAGCCTACGGCACCATGGCAAAACATGGTGATTTCGGGGATAGTTTATGGCTGCCAGGGTGTGCCACATTGTGAATAATAGCTATATCAATATCATGATAATAATATGGGTATGGGTCAAAATTAGGCACCCCAATAATTGGATGGTTAATACTAAACTAGACTAACATCTGTGGTCCCCTAGGTCTTCCATTTTGACCCACATCCATATGATTATAGAAATCGTATGTATTAATTCTCCAAGCACCACTGACAGACAACGCCCCAGTAGCAGAACGCTTCTGCCCCAAACGGTGGCATCGATCGGTGGCCTTCGGCGTGGCGGAGTTTCTGCTGAATTTTCCATCACTTCTCGTTGGCTTTCCAGGAGCTACGAACTGTGGGGAAATTGTAGGCGAGAATCGTGAAGAATTCTGTTCTCAATGGATTGGTTTGTTGGGAAAAATCTTAACCGGAAACCATGGTTTTTACCATTAAATATGGGGGTTTCATGTAAATTTTCCCTTAAACCAATCCATTGATGTTCAAGTTCTTGCAGAAACTAGCTGTTCACCTGACAAGGAAAATATGACCTCTACTGCCGTGCGAAAGGAATAGCTATGGCAGCTATGGTCCAAGTCTGAAGCTGGAAATCTGTGGCCACGCGTTTCCAAGCCTTTAAACAACCATACCTGATCATCGAACATCGAGATGGCGTTCCATGTTCTTAGTGCCAGCCTGACCCAGCCCGCGCTGGATTCCCACGGGAGGTTAAGACCCACCTTTTCCCAGCATTTCCCCACCCCTTGGCCACAGCCTGCGCTTCCTTTGCCGGGTTGTAGCAGCGATCAAAGTGGATCACGTGGTTGGCGGCCGTCAGGTTCAAGCCAATTCCTCCACACCTCGGAAGGCGACCCAACAGGTGGTGGGGAGCTTTGAAGGGAGGTCAGAGGAAAAGGGGAAATGGTTCACCAATGAAAATGGACTCCCATGGCTGGTTTACAAAAAGAACATTGAAAGAGAAACTCGGGTCAAATCCAGGAATTTCCTGCAAGTTTCCCTCGAAATTGGGTGTAAAAACCCTAGTTCACTGACAATTTTATATTATATACCTATCTACCTATCTACCTATCTATTTATCTATCTACCTAATCTAATCTAATCTAATCTATCTTATCTATCTTATCTATCTAATCTATCTAATCTAATCTAATCTAATCTAATCAACCCTCTCTATCTATCTTATCTTATCCTATCCTACTCTATCCTTCTATCTATCTATATATCTATCTATCTATCTATCTAATCTAATCTAATCTAATCTAATCTATCTTACCTATCTTATCTATCTTATCTTATCTAATCTAGTCTAATCTAATCTAATCGAATCGAATCGAATCTATCTTATCTATCTAATCTATCTAATCTAATCTAATCTAATCTAATCTAATCTAATCTATCTATCTATCTATCTATCTATCTATCTGTGCGTGTGTGTGTGTGTGCTGATGATACTTCCATGGAAAAATGCAATCCGAGTAACAATGGATGATGGATTCACACCATGCTTCAACACCACATCCATTGTGTCGGCCCCTGCAGCCCAGTAGCTGCAACGTGATCAGCAAGACTTGGCACGTGGGATCGGTCTGGAACCTGTTCTCCACCCGAGAGCGCTCCTTCAATCATTCTAGGGGGGTGATTCGTACAGTTGGTAAATGGTTACCCACTGGTAAACTACCATAACTATGGAAAATCACCATTTTTAATGGGTAAATCCACTATAAATGGCCATGTTCCATAGCCATGTGAGTTTACCAGAGGGTTGTACTTGGGGTGTTCCTTCCTAAATAGCACATCATTTCCCTGCACCCCCAACGGTCGTCCTGGAAGGAGAGGTCGCCTGTGAAGATGAGCACGTTGGTGAACTTGAAGCGATCACGGATCAGCTTTTCCAACACACCTCGGCTCGGTAAGAGGTCCACACGGTCCACACGGTCCACACGGTCCACACGCGGTGCGTTTCGGGCCCGAGATCTGAAATCTACGGTGTCAATAGAGAAAAGTCATCATGTTGAATATCAGTTGGTGGTCAACTACCAGTCATAGCAACTCCTAGTCATAGATCGAAAATATATTGGAAACCAACTTGAAATTGGTGGAAACCATCATGAATAAATATATATATATATAGCATCCTGGAAAACGTGTCTATCTTTTTTGGGGGCTATCACCATCTTTGGGTCATTGGCCAACTGTTAACTTGGATGCACATTCAAGGACCATGACAGCAGTATTTAATTGTGGATGTTCCGACTTGGGTCGCAAGTCTCTCTCTCTCTCCCCATCTCAACATGTGAGACTGACCTACGGTCACAAGTCTGCCCTGGGATTTGTACCCTCATTAAAAATGGCATTGGAAAATCCCTTATTTATAGATGTTAAAACGTCCAGTTATAGGGGATTTCCTAGCCAGCTATGGTTGATTGCCGAAGGCTATCTGCATTTATCTGGAAATAGCTGCTTCCTGCTCCTCCACCCATGTATATCATGTATCATGCCGTCAAAAACAACTGGTTTCAAGAAAAACCCACATGAACCCGTTTGTTTCACACACACCTGGGGCCTCTGGGGCTGATGAAATCCCCATTGTTGATATATCCCTCCATGTTTGATCCCTCTCAAAACCTTGAGAAGCCACAGATTCTTAAACACACCAGCTTCGGCTTGCCCATCCCCCACAAACTCAATAACTTATGTTATCCATCTCCAACCACCACCAGTCCTATCAGATGTTCAATCTCCTGCCCAGTTTTCGGAGACCTCTCCCAAAAAAATTAATCTGAGAAGGAAGCGATCTCGAAATACCGCTATTTTGGGATAGTTACCCCCATTGCTGGTTTAGAAATCATGAAGTATCCTCCATGATATCCCGCTTTCTCCCACTTTTATCTCATCATATCCCAATTTGATCTCGGCCAAAAGATGGACCCAGGGCGCTGATGATATCTTTACGCGTTGCGAAGACCACGGCCTTCTCTTTGGCAGGCAGGATCTCCTGCGGAAGAGGGGCGGAAGAGCAACGGTTGGATGGGGAGAGAAGAAAACAAAAATTGGGGGAATAGTTAAAAAGATGGAAACTATCCGCAACTGAAGGGGGGGAAAAAAATGATGAAAAATGACGGAAACTTATGAAAAATGATGGGGAACTGATGGAGAGAAAAGGAAAAATATTGGGAAATGATGAAAATGATGGGGAACTGATGGAAAAAAATCTAAAAAATGATGAGAACTTATTGGGAAATGATGAAAAATGCTGGTATTATGTGGCTATACTTCCATGCAAATGCAAGAAAATTACTGCTTTCCCCATGGCTCCAGTGGCCCCATTTATCACTGGCTCCCTTGATCCCATCATGACTGGAAGACCTTCATGGCTGGGACCTTGATGACCCTTGATGGACCTTGATACTGATGAGTTGAAAAAACACAACTAGAAAGACACCGGGGCACCGGTCACCCGCCCTGAAAAACTCGAGCAATGAAACACTGCCAGGTTTTTTGTGCTGAAAAACTATGACTGCTTCAATTCGGAGCTCCCACTGCCTCCACAGACTTCGGGGAGGAAAATGGAAACAACCAGTTTGCTTAGCTCACAGCTCCCTCCATTCACCAGCAAACGGAAAATATGAAGAATACTTCTTCCGACAGATTCCCCCAACCAACCTGGATTTCTCATTCATGTGGCTAAAACAATGTCATAAATTGTTACCACCCATTTTCCTGGGAATGGTTTCTACATCCCACCTATAAAAATGGTGATTTTCCTGGGGGAGTTTATGGCATTGATGACCTTCGGGCCTCCAACAGCTCAACCAAGCGCGAAGTCTTGCCGCTGCTTTCCACACCTCAAGGAGCAGTGGTGGGCACAATTATGGGAAACCTTTGCGTTTGCCCTGCAAATATTAGTTAAGTTGGTAACCTTGGTTCCAGACCATGGACATTTGCGGTTTAAGTGTGGTTTTGCTCTGCAAATATTTAGGTGTTTTGAGAGAACATCAGATCTGTGCGTGCAGGTGGTTGCTACCCCGAGGAAGAGATGAGAAGAATTGGAAGACGGGCTAGCAATTGCAACGTGGTGCAAGAAGGATTTTTCGCTTTCAAGAGTGCCATGTATGTATCTATATGGGCATATTTATATATACATATAGATAAATAAAATAGTGTGTGTGTGTGTGCATGTGTATTGTGCGGACATGAGTTGTAACTCCTTCAGCCCCCGAGTCACCAAAACCTACAAGTAGCATCAAGCCACCCAAAAGCAGAACCCCACAAATACCATTCTTTGGGGTTTCTATCCTCCTGTTCCAACTCGAAAAAGAACTCTTACCCGCGGAGCCATCCATGCCATGCTATCCATACCATACCAGCCGAGGAGCGCTGCTGCACCGCCATGTTCTTACAGGACTGGGGATATCTTTCCTTGTCCAAACACAAGGGATGGGAGCAAACGCGACGCACCTGCTCCAGCATGGCGAAGATGTGACCGCGCCTGGCGAGTCACGAGGCTATTTGGTAGGCCATCTGTCGATTGGGATGTAATCCTCCGATTTTCAGTTGAAAAATGTGGAAATGTGTAAAATCTCTACCAGCCAGAAATCGATAACAGCACTTGATCCAGGTACAATTAAGTCCCTTGGTGGTGCCCTCTGATCTTGGGTAAACTTGGGGCCTTACCAGCTGTGCCTTTCTTCATGCCCCATCCAACCACCGTCCTACCTCTGGAAGGCGTGGTTTGTTCCCGCGGTCTCCCTGACGTTTGGCCAGTTTCGGGGATGACGTCTCGACTTTTTGGGGGTGATGCCTCAGGAAACGCGGGATTCTTCAACAAAAATGGTGGTTGGATCAGTGATCTCTGAACACTTTGGGGATAATGTGGCAAATTCACCATGGTTTGAGGTCGGCAAGTCATTGGAATGTGTCCCAGTTCCTTCCCAGTCTGGTGAGGGGCCAAAGTCCATGAGAGTTCGTATGGCTCGGGGTCCTGGATGGCCATCTCACAACTTACAAAGTCTGTCAGGGGACCCAAGGGGACTGATACCTCATACACTGGCTAGGCTATAACTTAATAACCATGGCCTTGTTAAGTTAAGACAAAAAGTCAAAGAGCCCATGTTGCTAGTGATTCTTCAAAATTTAACCAGGGCTAAAGTGCCTAAAGTAAGTCACGGGAAATTTCTGGAGCATTTCTTCGCAAAATAATCATCAAAACTACAGGACCTGCTGCCCCAATCGCACCTGGATTGTGTCATCGTGCTCCTAAAATCCTCCTGGATCGCGACATAGAGCTTCTCCTGCCTTGGCCAAGTGCCAGCAGCTGCCAGCAGGGAAAATGTCAGGTACCGAACTTGGAGGTATCTGAGCATCGCTGGCAAAGGAGGCATTTTATTGGAGGGTCCCTCATGCATGTTCCAGGTCTATGTTCTGGGTTTCTTAGCCCCTTCACAGCGCCTTTCTCGGGCAAGTACCAGGCCCCAAAGATTCTCCCAGCGACTCTTTGGTCAGGTTGGTGGTCGAAGAAATGTCGATCTTGTCAGGCAGATCCGGCAGGATGTTGGGATCCGTCTTGAGACCTTATGGATGCGGGGCCCTACTGGCCCTACTGGAGACTGGATTTCGGGGTCCCCATGGGTCCCCAAAAAATCCAACAGTTCATCACCTACACATGGGATCTCTCATCAAGTTGCTAAAAAAAAACTCAAACCCCCAACGTAGATACACAAAAAGTGGGTCGGTTGATCAGGGGAGATCACCCAAAAATCCAGGAAGGATTGGAAAGATCCACAAGAAACTGCGGAGAGATCACCAACAATAGGGACATCACCTAAATTGAGGGGATGGATCAAATGCCCCATCATCACATGAGAAATCCACAAAATGAGACATGTAGTACTACTCTTGGGCCCGTGAGAAAAAATTCTGGGGCCTGACCAGCTATGTAAGCCAACATCAAATGTCAAGGGAAGAAAAATGCAAAGAGATAGATTATTTTTCCCCAACAAAACGCACCCTGCATTTCGAATGCCGCCCAAGTGCGACGCATCTGAAACGGGGTGGTGAGCCTCATGGGCAACACCAAGAAAAAATGAGGCCATTGAAGGCCCAAGCCGACGCTTTTCAAGGTGACAATCGCACCAAAACAATTTTCAACATGATGATGCTTAGCTGCTAAAATAACATAGCAGACCAAGAAAAGTTAGGAATCAATTGTGATTGTCAGATGCTTTACCAGCAGCAAGCCACGATTGGGGATGTTAATTATTGATAATTATTGGGAGTTGTTCTTCCTATTTGCCATGTACGTGTAGCACATGTTTTATTTCATTGGGATCATCCCATAATATCCCATAGTAGTCATCCCATAGGATCAGAAAACCATATTATATTTGGGATTTAACTTACATAATCATGGGTACATATGGGTTACTTATGGGTTACTTATGGGTTTTCATAATATCTGATAGTTAAATCCCAGATAAATCGCCATCAGCACCTGGATTTTGTCAACTGCGCCTCTTCAGCAGCTGCAGGCTTTCGTTCTTCTTCTGAGGATCCCGTCCTGGCGACACCGTGTCGAAAAGTCACCCCACTTTTGGAGGAAAATCATCGATCTATGTGGTCCAATTTGAGGACATAGTGTAGGACATATATATATCATGTATTCGTATATATCTATATGTAGTCATGTATAGTCTATCGAGGTGGCTTCATCTATTAGGATATCAACATCCATATGTCAATGTTGATATCTCATCATCTATGAAATGGGCCTAACAAATAGGATCACGTTCGATAAGTATCTAGGAATGTAATCTACCAAATTGATACATAGTAAACCAAAGAAAAAAAGATGGAAAAGGAACCTATCACGATTCTCGTAGGATGTTATTTTTCTATGTTTTTTGGTCGTTGCTGTACTCTCTGGAGTGTGCAGGAAAAGCAGCCAACCAGTGCCAACCAGCGGGGAATCCCCAAATAACAATGGCCCGCAGCGTGTGAACCATGCTTCATGCCTCCAAAATGGCCACTAAGAAGAAGCCATCCAGATCTGTATGGCGATAAGGCTATAATCAAATGTAATTAAAGGGACATCCATTATTCTATAATTGTATACTTTTGATAAGACCATATGGATTTATATTCAACAGATCTCTATCTCCATCCATTTCTTGATTTGGGCCTTTGGGACTCAACAAACAAACGACTCTTCCTTTCCAGGCGGCCTTTCTCGATGATGCGTGAGAATGTCCTCGCGAAGTTCTCCTGGCAATCCACAAGGCCACGAAGCTCCCCAAAAATTTGGATACAGCAACCCCCAAAAAGATAGAAAAGTACTAAAACGGTGATAAATTGTTTTTCTATCTTTTTGGCTCTTACTATAAATGTAATATATATGTGTGTGTGTGTGTGTTTATTTATTTATTTACTTATTTATTTATTTAATGTATTTATGTATTTATGTATTTATGTATTTATGTATTTATGTATTTATGTATTTATTCATTCATTCATTCATTCATTCATTCATTTATTTATATGTACATATGTAAATAAGTGTGTGTATATATATATATGAATGTGTAAAGTACAATGCGGATATAGTTGGATTTCAAGATATTTCAAGATTGCAAACTGGCAGTTCCATGTGGCAGTTCTTGGGTTAGTGACATGTGGTGACCATTTCCTACAACAGGTGGCCAGGGGGAACCTTGAATCAGTTGAACCAGGAGCCGTTCCATCAACTAGTTCTGGTTGCATCTGAAAATGCCAAGACATGGTTGGTCATGGTTTATCATGGTTTATCATGGTTTATCATGGTTTATCATGGTTTATCATGGTTTATCATGGTTTATCATGATCTTTCCCCACTAAAAGATTGCGATGAAAAATTGGGGATATCCCACCTTTTGGAGCGCGTAGAGACGTGCTCCTGGTCCCCGAGGTAGCCGTAGTTGACAAAGTCGAAAATGCTGTGCAGCTCGTCCACTTTGTTTTCAATCGGCGTGCCTCGCTCCAATTGCGCGGGTAGTTTTAATTCAGGAAAACCACAAATTTGGTGGGTGAAGAATGTAGTAAGCCCAGTTTCATGAACCTCCAAGTTTGGAGGGTTTCTATCCATTTCTGGTGAAGATTGGGGGTTGGTTTCTGTACCCGATTACATGTAAATTAAATACCATATATACCATGGTTTCCTCCAAGTTTCACCCTTTGACTTCTAAGTTGCCCATTGACATTGCTTCCCGTCCGGTGCTGATTGAGCCATGCGAAATCCTCTTCAAGAGACCTACGTAAGCAGAAAATAATAGGCTTAACGCAAAGCAACAAAAACCAACTAACCAGGGTTAATCCTCCAACTCTCACCTCCCACCATCTCCATCTCCTTCCTGCACCGCATGTCACCATGGCACCTGACAGTGCGATGCGGGTGTGCCCAATGGCATTGCCGACTTCCTTCACGGCTTTTGAGACCAGCGCGCCATGATTCTTGATCTTCTGGGCTTCATCGATCACCATACCTTGATGGCAAAAAAAAAGGATCACGGGGCCAGTGGGTGGACCACAACCTTCATTGGGATGGAGACATACTGCCAGATATATACTTAGATAGCATTTGCTAGCATTAGGTAGATAGATAGATTGATTGATTCATTGATTCATCGATTCATTGATTCAAAAATTCGTTGATTCATTGATTCGTAGATTCACAGACTCCTAGGTTCATAGAGTCATAGATTAGTAGATTAGTAGATTCATAGATCAGTAGATCAGTAGATTAGTAGGTTAGTAGGTTAGTAGATTAGATACCCTCTGGTAATTTAACATAGCTATTGAAAATCACCATTTTTAATGGGAAAATCCACTATTAATGGTCATTTTCAATAGCTACGTTAAATTACCAGAGGGTAGATAGACGGACGAAGGATAGGTACAGTACCCGGCAGACCTCTTTCTCCAAGCCACCGGAGAAGCAGATGCTTTGGGCATCCGCAAACTTCTCACGGTCGTTGCGCACCATTTCGTAGGTGGTCAGCAGCAGATCGTAGTCCTTGCGCAGAGAACACCGGGGTGGCCCGGGGTGGCGGGGCAATCGGTGCACCGAAGATGAAATCATGAAATCAATTTGTTTCCCCCGAAGATGAGATTGTGGAGATTGTATGTTTTGACCCATCCCCCATGACGTTATCAAGGAATATAAAGGATATGATATGGTGGGAGGACCTTGAGGACGCTTGGAAAAACCATCATCAAGTTTGGATAGCGTTTCAACTGGCACCCTGAAGTCAATCATCATCTGAGGTTCCCATTAAAGCCTTCACGCAGTTGCAACCGTTACCATAGTACGCAGTAGCAACCCTCTGGAAAAAATAGAAAAACCATGAAAAACCCTCCGGAAAAAAAAAAATAAATTTATATTTCCTCAATGGTAAGTTTCTTTTCTTTTTTTGTGGTTAAAAGCTACTCCTCCATGAGCGGCAAAACCACTCTTTCACCCCCCAGCTCTCCCCAAGTTTGTCCCCCAGACCCTTCCCCCTTTTTTCCAGCCCCATTCCTGGAGCTTCCGCCGAGGCACCCGGCCCTTGTTCAGCGGCAAGCTCCGTTTGGGCCCATGGTAGACGTAGAAGCTCAGCGTCGGGGCCCAGCGCTGGAACTCCCGCTGCCAGTTCTGCAGAAGACCTGGAGGCACCACCACCAGGGCAGGGCATTTCTGGTTCTCCTCGTTGGTCAATAGCTTCTGCTCCTGGCACCCTGATACTCTAGGCGGTGACCTATATATATATAATACATATACATACAATTTCATATAATAGTTACGATATATGTACATATGCACATGCATATTGTATTAGTTAGCTAAGTTGCTGGAAATCATATGAGATAACATGAGATAACATGAGATAACATGAGATAACTCATATAGGTCGGGATTTCGGATTGATGGTATAGCCATAGACCATGGGTGTTTTAATTCCAACTTATGGGGGGCAACGCCTTGCAGGTGATGCCGTGAAAATTGCTGTGGGGGGATGCCACTTCAAATTGGAATCATCATTTTGAGGGCCCAATTTATTCGCAGGCAATAAGCTGATTTTTTTTGCTATTCCTGCTGACCATTCCTTTTTAGGGGGCTGATATTGCTATCCCATATCTTTTGACTCAGTTCGCCAGCCAAGTTGGCAAACATAACTCCAATAACTAGCATTTATGCTAGACACCTCATACATTCCTCTAGTTTAATGGTGCTCATGGGCACCAACTTGCTCCAACATCCCCCATCCCATCCTTCAGGTAGAGCAAAACGCTGATGCACTGCAGCGTTTTGCCCAGCCCCATGTCATCCGCCAGCACGGCACCCAGGCCGTTCTTGCACAAGCAGGCCATCCAGCGGAAGCCCGCCAGCTGGTAGGGCCGCAGCTGAGGTGCCACGGCCTGGGACATTTCGGGGATATGGTTCTTGTATGTTCTTGTATGATGGGTAAACTGGGTAAACATCTGAAGACTGAAATAGCTGGGAATGGGATCCGAAAAAGTGCGACATACCAAATGAAGCAGCATGTAGGTGGAATACAGTATCTGAATCGGTTCCGGTAGACCAAACTGGCAGGCTGCAGAAACCACCAGTTCAATCTCCATGTGTTGCAGATGATGTCTGATGAAAATGCGGGATGTTCCGGCCACGTTTGTCTACCAGAATGTATTTGTAGATTGTTTTCCTACTCTCAAATTGGGATTCCGCGGAATGTTGATGTCCTCTTTTCCCGTTGAAAGGTGTTGATTCTTGATTCTTCTCTCATGACAAAATTAGAAGCGTCCTCTTGAAGATTGGGAACCCCTCTTACCCTCTGGTAAACTGTCACATAACTATGGAAAATCACCATTTTTCATGGGAAAATCCACTATCACTGGCCATTTTCAATAGCTATTTTGACATAACCAGAGGCTAAGTTCATAAGTTGATCCCCCGGATCTCCTCCTAAAGGCTTTCCCCACTGATCTCGTCCAGCCTGGGGTGGTACAAAGTCCGTCATCCGGTCCAAGCCCAAGGCTTTCTGGTGGAAGTGGGGCGCCTGCTTCGACGCCAATGGAAGGATATGAAGGATCAACGGATGGGAAAATGGGGATACCATGGGGATATGATGGGAATATATGGGGAATATGATGGGGATATGATGGGGATATAACTAACCAACGACATCCATTTTGACTTGGGTTTGTCTGGAAATTGGGGATCAAGCCCCCATTTCAGCAGCACGTTTTTCATCAGGAAAATGATGTTGTCAAACCCATGTGGGGTTCAACATGATTCGGGTGTTGGGAAATGATGGGAGAAAATAAGGTGTTTGTTTGAAAATTCGAGGGGGGGAACCCTTAAATCCACTGATTAAAGCAGCATTTGCCCCATTGTAATTGCTGTTTGGGTATACCCCATGTTCCAACCCTGATGTTGGGATTGAACCGACAATATGCTTAGGAAAGCCAAGAATGGGCATCCAAGCAACAAAAATCAGGATTAAACCAGCCATTTGAAAGACTGGATGATCATAAACCATCCTCCAAGATGCCATCCTATAGCAACTTCCCCTGGTTTACATATCCACGGATTGGCTGTGTGGTCCCAGTAAACCACGCAGGTTTTGCAGCCACCCATTTTCGATATCCACAGGGTTAGACCGGGTAGACCCTTGTGCCTCCGGCACCAACCACACGTCGTTGAACTGCGAATCCCCCAACGAAGCGCGGAGCAGCTCGAAGAAATTCAGCTGCGTGGGGGGGTTCTTGTACAACGGACCTCGCTTCCAGCTGCTATCAGATGAGTGGCTTGGGTGTTTGAAACCTGGTGCCATGGAGGTGCCAAAAAATCATCAAGACTTAGCGCCATTGGTTGGGGGCATTCTTAAGCTCTGAAGTTTGTGGTAAACAGAACTAGGAAAAGCCTCCATCGGGTCGGCTCTATCTTCCAAAGTCTTGGAATTCTGACCAGCTGGGGCTACCCGGCACTGGGGTCACCTGGGCCACCTGTCACACTGGACCCCAAAAAAAATGGCGCCACGTTGCTGTTCAGCTTGGGCCACAATTGCGCGCTCAGGCGCAAGTAACGGCCCGCCTGCACTGCTTGAAAGTACTGGGATGCCGATCAAATTGAATTCGCACCAGGGGAACCCAGGGTAACACAGTGCAGTGGTCTAGTGGCATGGCTTTGGACCAAAGACACCCCAAGATTTGAGAGAATTCTCCAAAAAGCTCAGTGTGGTCGCAAGAAAAAACCACCAGCCGTGGTCACTTGTGCCTGGATTTCGTTGGATGGAAACCAGAAGACGAACTCGAAGTCGTTTCGTGCGCCATAGGCCTCCGCAAGCTCTTTCACTTTGCCTGAGCAAAGTCCAGCCCTTACCACTCTCCCAGGAGTGTGCAGGTGATTTCATATCTATATATATATATTTATATCCCAGTCAGTTACTGGTTGACCGACTTTTCACCAAACAAGCACTGCTCAAGTCCTACAAGTGAGGGAAAAATTAGAAGGTTTACCCCCAGATTTACAAGTGGTAGAACAAGAGTTTCCGGTCGATTTCTCACAAATCAAGTTCATCATAATTCATCCATCAAAGTGCCAAAAGAAAACCATGTTCATTGGTGAAATGCACATTTGGCTAGTCTGAGAATAGGCTACCCCCCAAAATCCAGCGTTTGATCGAATCGTTTTCCCCTTTGAAATTGCTTGGGACTGGGATGCTCCTATTTGTAGACGCACCCATCTTTAAATCATAAATGGATTGATGTGGCATTTATTGATGTGTTTGTTACTGAGAAGATGTTTGCCCAGTCATTTGCTTAACCATAAACCCAGCATGAAAAGATTCATCATGATCCACAATCATCCATCATCTTATCATCTGTATTATTGGGATTTATGGACTTTGAACCCACTAGAACCCCATGACATAACATCCCCATGATCTATGCCCTATCCAGATCTTTCCAACAGGTCACCCTCTAGTCATTGAACTTCATTTAACATAACCATGGACAATTGCCCGATTACCCATTGAAGTAGCTGATGTTCATTGATTTTCCCTCGTGAAATCCAAAGGATGGTAATCCTCAACCTGTCCCAGGCGCCACACTCCGGCGTGTCCATGAACTCCGCGATACTCACGGAAGTCGCCTTGCCATCGGCAGAGGCGGTGATGCAGCACCAGTCCTGGCGTTGATTTGTTCATCTTGATTGGGTTTACCACAAAAAGGCACTTGGATGAACTTGGATGTGCATCCCAGCTGGTAAGTGTATCATAAGAATCTGAACCCAAAAAAAAAGTTTGAATCAACTACTGAAATGTTACATCTCTATATGATTCTATATGCATATATCATGTTACATGTCTGAAACCACCGAACGAGAAGTATGACTGTACAGCAACCCCAACTATTCAGAAAAGGATAGAAAAGCAAACTCCAAACCATTGAACCTCAAACCTCAATCCATATATATATACATATATTTATCAGATCATGATGTTTGTTTCCATTGTTTTAACCTCAACACCTTCCAAGTTCCGCCCGCATCTCCATCTTCATCTGCTTCGCCAGCTGCATGGCTCGCCTTGGCAAGTTGGGCCCCTCCGGCAGCGTGGCGCGGCGCAAGATCTTCGCCAGCACCGCAGCTTCGCCGTGCAGCGTCTCGGGTGTAAAAGGGGCACGTGTTGACAAGGGTAATTTAATAGTGATTAAATGGGATTTATATAGTGATTCAATGGGATATCAATGATTAATAATGGGATATACCCTCCGGTAATTTAACATATAACATAGCTATTAAAAATGGCCATAGAAATAGTGGATTTACCCATTAATAATGGTGATTTTCCATAATTATATGTTAGTTTACCAGAGGGTAACTTGCATAACTGGGATTGACATGGATTTATCTGGATTTATAGGAGATGTATCGAACTAGCTCATGGAACTTCAACAACTGGGATTTGTAAGAGATAGATCCAACTAATTCATGGACGTTGATGGGGATACTCAAGCAACTAATAGCTAGGGAGCACCACCCTGCATTATCCTGTATTCATTTTGGAAAGAAAAGTTTGCGGGAACATGTTGGGGCAAGGGGGAAATGAAGCAGCAGCTACTTGAGAGATCTTGAACGGCAACCATGTACAACAAAGTATAGTAGACATACGAGTAACATGGAAAACTCAAGCTGGGCCCAGAAGCACGGTGTAAATACGTTTGTTTGTGTGTCTATTCATTTGCTCATTGATTATTGGTCGATTTACTTTTTATCCATGTATTTGTTGATTTTTCTATTAATCTAAACCTTTTTATCTGTATAACATGAACAAGGGTGTAATCTGCCAGCAGCCAGCCACCATTAAAATAGATACTCATCGTGCCCACAGGTGCCAGTAAAGAGCTGTTTTTAGAAGTCCAAATATCATTGTCTTCTGCGAAGGAGCGCATCAGTCTACAGAAATCCTGCCATGCTGGACCCTGAGCGGAATCCGGCTACATCCTGTTGAAAGGAGAATTCAGAGTTTCCTCTCGATGTTCTCAACACCGAACATACCGAATCAGCTTTGGCACCACATGTTTTTCTAATGTGGGTAAAACAATGCCATAAACAATCCCCCAGTACCATTTTTATAGGTGGTATGTAGAAACCATTCCCAGTCATGGGTTGCTCCAAGCTGAGCTGCCAGTTCTTCCCGCAACTGTTGAACCTTGGAGGTTGCTCGGGCCACCACGTCCTCCTGTTTCTGCACACCTTGGCCGAGGCCACGGATCAAATCGCTGGTCTCACCCCAACCAAATGGCAATACCCTCTGGTAAACTAACATAGCTATGGAAAATGGCCCATTTATAGATGGTTTACCTATTAGAAATGGTGATTTTCCATAGCTATGTTAGTTTACCAGAGGGTAATGGGTTTTTGACCCATCCTTACCCTCTGGTAATCTACAGCTGAAAATTAGAATTCTCCGTTTCGAAAAATCATTTGCCTATTCAACATGCTGGTTTTCCATTGCTGTAGGACTTGCCTGGTGTTTCCCATGCCCTAGGCTGCGGACTCTGCTGTTGATTGCCGATATCTTCCTGGCGTCCCCAGTTTTCGGTTCAGGGGACCTGTAGATGGTGACCTACCTGAAACAACCCTCGAAGCGGTTTGAATTGGTGAATTTCCCAGCTGCCTTTAATGACGTTCCAGTTGAAAACAAGTAGTTGCCCACCAGGCCAGGATTCTATCAAATAGCATAACCACAATTTTGCTTGTGACTTGCAACTTGGCTTCCCAAAAATGTGTTGATTCATTATAATTGATCATCGACACTGGACTAGCCGCAGAAGGTCAGCCATTCACTTCAACTGTCGCTCAGTTCATCCTGTTACCTCGACGCAGTTCAATGATATTGAGCTTAACCTGGCTTGAAACCGCCCACTTAGGATTTTCATGGATTTTCCATCATTCTTTCGAAACACTCCTCCACTTTCGCCATGACCCAAAACATCCAAACCATCATTTACTTCTTTATATGACTCTTACATCCACCACCAAGGTTTCTCAAGCCACTTCTTCGGGGTGCATCCCACTTAGTAAATGGATTTTAATGATTTTAATGGATGATACCCCAGCTCCATATCGAATATCCTCACTTAGATATGGCTGGCATCAAATCTTGCCATTATCATGGGATCATAAACCACGGATCCTAAGTGGGGCCCACACATCCAAGTTGGAGTTGCGGTTGGTCAGTTGGGACGTCCTCCAACTGGGCCACTTTTGCAACCAGCCGCTCCTTCTCCTCGCGGATGTGATTTCTTGGTGTGGTTTTGTTGGTGGATTTCTTACCTTTAAAAGTTGAAACTATGGTTTTCTTACCTTTTAAAATCTATATATATATATAAAAGATGTGGGTTTCCTGTAAACTTTTCCCTCAACACAATTCCGGGAATGGATGAGAACTCACCCATTTTTCGCTTGTTGTCCATTATTGTTGATGTTATAGTATATATAATGCAAAATACTCCCGGATTTTTTTCATGTTCAATTTCGATCATAGCCCCAGAGATGTTCGTCCTCGACCGTCAACCAAGCTGTCCACAGGGGAAACTATCTATTATTATACATGTAAAGGGCCCCGATGAAGCCGTGTTGGGCTGCACATGCACATGCACCCGTGGTGGGGAATTCGGGATACAGTTGAACAATACAGGCTGTAGCAGATTACCCTCTGGTAAACTAACATAACTATGGAAAATCACATTTTTTCATGGGAAAACTCACTAAAAATGGTGATTTTCCATAGCTATGTTACTTTACCAGAGGGTATCACTATTTAGGGGGCAAGACCTGCAACTCCGTGGCTGACATTACACGCCAGCCAGGCTTTCGGGGAATTCTTGTGCGAGTGGAAGCCACACCATGGAAATGAGGGTCATACCATGGTTGCTGACATTACCACCCAAGACAAATCAAGTTGCATTGCACCCAAGTGTTGGCTTGTTACAGTGCATCTCCACTTTTGTTGATTTAAAAAAAACACATGGAATCCATTTTTTTTGGCTGGTTAAACGGTTAAACTCTCATTGTTGACCGACAGCACATGAAATTCTGATTCTGGTTGCCTCAATCCTCATGGGTGGAGAAACCCCCGGCTCGGCCTTCTTCGCATCTTCCTCGGCTCGCACCATCTGAGCCGCAGTCAGCGCCACATCTTCCTTCGCCATCCTGCACTGGATCGCTTCAAGGGACCAAGGGTGGGTTCCTGTTTTTTGGTGGTCCCTTACAAATTCTAGGATGTATACACTTACTATAGTTGCTGGCCACTGCTCAATATTGATGATATGCAGATGATTCCCGTTTACCCTGTACATCCCAGTACACTCCCCCTACTTTCACGCAATTTTTATCCATGGTAGTTCCATTGTATCCCCATTATATCCCGAGAACAAGGGGGAAAGGGATAAATAACAATTTAAAGCTACAAGCCCTATTTGATACAGAAAACATGATCAGCCCGCCAATTAATTGGGTGAAACCCCATGCTATTCCCTTGCGAAATTTCCTGGCACAGCTGTACTCAAATGTTTGAAGGTTGTCCATTTTGGCCATGAACAGACCATTTCACCTTCCCCATGGTACCGTTTCGACCCCCTCCTGGTCTGTTCATAGATGATTCGGCTTTCATCAATTTGGTTGCTTTTCTTTGCCAGCTCGTGCTCAAAGACCTGGTTCTGGGGTGTTTTTAGCGGTGATCAGCTCGCACCGCGAATGGTTTCAGCGAATGGAAAAGATGAACTTTTCGATGGTGCAGAGATTAGGAAAAACATGGTGAAACGTGGTGGAAACATCGTGAACTGAAACATGATGAGAATGTGGCGAATACAAACAGAAACACGCCTGAATTGCATGGAAAGACGTGCATGCATCAAACTTATTCGTCAAAGACCTGCGGGTGCCATGCATTATGATTTTAAAGCACCTCCCGGTGAAACAAGTAAAAGAATTGCAACTCTGAAATGGCAACGTTGTAGAAACCCTGCAGATGCGTAGCTAATGAAACTCCGTTTGGTGTCTTGATGTAAGAGTTCCAAGATGACTCTAACACACCAAACGCCCTCACTTCCCGCAGGTTAGCTTCTGTTTCCTCTTTTGAACATCACCTATATCAACTTGTGAAGGAGGTAAAAGCTTGTTGAAGCCTCAAAAAAAAAAGTCATGTTTCGAACAGATGTTTTCTATTGACTCAATCTGGCCATGAAAAATCACCCATTTATAGACCATGAATCATCCTTTTCCCCCTAATGAACAACTCCAATACTAAAGTATACGTTTATAGATGCCTATTATGCAATATATAATAGGGGAAAACAATAGGGGAATGAAAATTGGGATTATTCCGTACATACCTATATCATCTCTATATATATATATATGTGTATATATATAATATGTATAGATCCGATCCCAGGCTCCCCCACACCCTCCCGGAGACTCACAAGCCTTGGTCGTTCGAAGTCGCCATTGCGTCGGCTTCCGCAAGGACTGCCGGAGGATCCGATCCTGCGCAAAACGGTTGCTGCAACATGTCGCTGTGTACAGAAATTATCCTCTGGTAAACTAACATATAATTATGGAAAACCACCATTTCTAATGGGTAAATCCACTATAAATGGCCATTTTCAATAGCTATGTTAGTTTGCCAGAGGGTACGCTAGGGGGCTGACGTTTGCCCGAAATCCACGGAATTCCATGCGGAACTGCAATCCGCTGTGTTGTTTCCGTGCGTGTTTTTCGCACACTGCGAGCATGCAAAATATCGATATTACCTGCGTCTCATTGCATTTTTGCGCGTACCTAAGACGGTACCAAAATCACGTTTTGAAGCGTATCTTAAAGATATCCTCCGCAATTTGCAGTGTTTTGAGCCGTTAACTGAGACCTCAACAAAGCGCAAGACTTTGAAAGAACACCAAACTAACCTAACCCTAAATAAACCCCAGACAAACCCTAAACCAACACTAAATCAACCATAAATAACTCTAAATAGACCCTAAAACAACCGTGAGCAAACCCTAAAACAACCCTAAATAGAACGAAAATTAACTAAACAAACCCAAAGAAAATCTTTAAAAAACCTAAGCAAACCCTAAAACAATCTGAAATATATCCTGAACAAATCACAACGTAACTAATCCCCAATTAAACTTTGGGCGAACGTCCGCCCCGCAGGGAGAAATTGATGTGGGTAAAACATGGTAAAACAATATATGATAAACCACCCATGACTGGGAATGGTTTATGTATACCTATGTAAACATGGTGACTGGGGGATGGATTATGAAATTGTTTTTCCATGTTTTACCCACATTACATATAATGTATGTATGCATGCACTGTATTGCATTGTATTAAATATGGGTTTTGTAATGCAATGTCATGTAAAGGAATGTAATGTAATCTGATGTAATGCAATCTAATGTAACGTAAGGTATATAATGTAATTTAATTTATGCACGTTCCCTGCATGCGTGCGCACATAGAGAAATACTCGTATGTATAGGGTTAACAAATATGGATACTATCCGTTAGCATCCCAATTGTGAAATAAATTAACTACCACACCAGGATTTACACACAGATGTTTCCTGCAATTTCAGACTTATCTTGAATAACTGGGCTGCAGTCCCCGAACTATCTTAGTTGGACACCTTTTCAAGGGATAACCCCTCCACTGCCAGGAGGGCTAGTTTGCTAAGAATCAGTTGTTAAGTTTCGATTATCTGACTATCAGATTGTCTGATTACCTGGCATGTGCTCTCACAGCTGCAGAATGACCCCCATGACACAACCATCATTCTGGTTTATCTCTTTTTTGTGCCTCGATTTTCCTTGCAATGATGTTTCCACACCGGACACATTGTTGGTTTTGGTACTGGTTTTACCGCCGTTCAGGGTGAACCTCAATTCTAGTTTCGGGCCATTGACCGGATGCTTCCGAATTTCCCCAATGTCAAACCCATCATTTACGGAGTTTGGTCTTCTATTTGGGATCCGTCCAACTCCTATAGATTCTATCATAGGTTGTTCAGCATGATTGCTAGTTGGTTGGGGGACTGACCAATGATCCCCTCGTATAGTTCATCCCCGGCAACCCTATTGTTGCCGGAATCCCCTGCCCTTCAGCTGTCTTGGTTCAGATTCCTAAAAAGGATCTTCCATACATCGGTCAACTGTTGCAAATGGCTAATGGGCATTTATTGGTACCTAAATTCATCGCTGTAGATTCGGTCCAGTTGATTGGTGGTTGGCTTTTCATAGTCAGGATCTTACTAATAGTTTCTTTATAATTATACCAGTATATAAGCCCATTGAGAACAAATGGCCATGACAATTACTACATGTTACTCCAATTTTCATGGCCACTCTTAGATGGCTGGTAATATTGGATGCTTGTTAAGATTGCTGGTTGGTATCCATCAAAAGTTGGGGAAACCACCTATCGATGATTGATTTCCCATATGCAGTGGCTTTCCTTATTTATTTAAAAAAAAACGACTGAAGTAGTGTATCTATCCCTGGTTGGGTGACACCCAAATTTTATGTGGTTCAACGCTTAGAGTTAAAACCATGCAATTGGTTGACTCGGTCGTCTCCCCACCAAGAGGCCTGCAGCACTTTGACGGCCCGCTGTGACTGCGCCATCTCTGGATCCGTCAGCGGCGCCGTCGTCGACGAGAGCTGCTGCTGTGCTTTCTGAAGGCGCCAGAGGGCTTTCTCCTGCTATGGAAAAAGCTACAGGGATGGGCACCTCACACTTCCACGCCGGGTTGGCCGTCTAAAGGTCAACCTTCCCAAAGCCGTCTCCATTTTGCACCAACCTCCGCACCCCAGATTCATCGAAGTCCGTGCACATTTTTGCCTGTGAAATGATGTCAAAGGAAAAGATCTTGCTGAAGTCCCAAGATTTCACGACAATTCCAAAAATGGCTCACTCATTCAATTCGTTCAATTGTCCCATCTCACCACATGGTGGTGCCCCCTATGCTGGTGTGTGCCCATCGAACTGTCCTTCGCCGCTCCAGCCTCGCGCGTGAGCTGGAACCAGTCCCTTCCAAATAGTTTTAACTGAAGAAAACTGGATGAAAATTGAAATTCATCATGCTGGGGTCCCCGAAAGAAAGTGATGTGATACCTGTTCTGTCAAGCGTCCTAGTGTCCCCCACTGTATCTAGGATTGATCTGAGAGATCTTTGCAGGGCTCATCTCGAATACCAACCAGATCATCGATGCACCAGTCAACCCCCAAAAGATGTGCTTCACATGCCATTTCTGGAGTTGTTACCCCAAAGAACCATCCAAATTTACCCCAAAAATATGGCCTTTCAATAACCAAATTCAGATTTCATGACCACCCAACCCGCCAAACATCCAGGTTGGCCTCCCACTCCACCATTGCAAGGGCGAACTGATTGGTCGGCAGCATCTGCTCCAAGTGCCCCAGCTTCTGCTGAGCCACCTGAAGCCATGGTCTCTGCGATTACAGTATGGCATAGTAACCCTCAAAAGATGGAAAAGGTTCAATGTGATTTTTGTGATGTTTGTTCCATGATGTTTTTTCAGTGTGATTTTTGTTCCATGTTTTTTTATTGTATGGCATGTGTCTTTTTTGCATAGGAATCTCCCTTAGGAGTTATTCCAACTCCAAGCCTGCAGGGTGGCTTCTTCGGTGCTCCTTGGCTTCGTGTCCAAGTCGCAACGCATTGGCAACTTCGAAGAATTGTGGTTCTAATCATCACAGGAAGCGACGTCATACTAAGCTGCTGTGCGGTGTATAAGTTCAGTGACGGAATCTAAGAGTCAAATTCTCATAAACTTCATTGGCATAACCACCCGTCTATATCATGATCCGTTCCTTTTGATTCATATTAGATGTTTGAAATTGCCTCGCAGGTGCCAATTTCAAGAATTCATGAATTCACGAGAAATGAACGGCGCGAAAACTGACCATATAGCAATGCTTTCCGGGGAATTTCAACGCATCCTTCACCGTTCCCTCTGGGCCCGAGTCTCAACGCATCCTTCGCCGCCTTCATTTCGAGCGTCACGTTGCGCACCGCCATGGCGGAGGTGCGTTGCGAAGAAGCGGCGGGACGATGGGGAGCCGCTCGCTGCGACACCGCGATGCTTGGAAGATCTGGGAGAAAAATGCGAAAACTCCCAGGGTTTTAACGCGTTTCTCATCACATAGCCCAGTAGGCCCAGTAAAGTATGGTCATCAAGGAAAAGTATAGCCCGTTTTTAGAGAGATGACATCCATCTACAAGATATAGAAGGTATATTTGGAACTGGTATGGATGTCACGAGATTTTCATGAATTTCTGGCAAAGAACAAATGTCACACCAAGCATGTGTGTTTCTTGCGAGGCAATGTGGTAGGCCCTGTTGTACATGCCAATGATTCAAGTTTTGAGATAATTAGTGTTCGGGGTGGCTACATTCGCATCAAACCTTGGCCTAGGGCCTATGGCGCCTATGGTTTTTGGACCAATGATTCTTTCTTGCAGAGCCTACTGAATATAAAAATAATGGCGTCAAATGAACCACTGCACTGACGGCCCACCATTTTCACAAAACTGGTCCGTTGCGCCACATGTCGATTTGAAACAGCTGCTGCCCAGGCGCCATTTGGCCCCAGTATTGCAGATGTGCCGTGTTGATGGAGAAAAAACAATTAAACATGATTACAATGATCAAATAGAGACAGCAGAAACATATTCATATTACATGTACATTTACATACGTACACGTAACATATATATAGAGAGATATGCGTGTGCTTAGATGGACACAGTAGATGGTATTCTCCATTTCAACTATCCCACCACCAGCCTTGAGGCTTTTCAAGCCTGCTTATTCAACATGCTATGTTTCACCGTTGAAAAACACAGCCTGCCATACCTGGCCGGTTCTTCTTCAGGAATCCGTGCCGGAAAATAGAGGAAAAATGTCCTTTTTGGGGCGCCTTATTTTTTGATTCATTGCAGTCATAGCGGGAAAAAAAACTCAAACAAATCGGACAAACGGTGCAAAATGATTCTCTGCTGGTGCGACCGTCTTTGCAACCCCCTAGGAAACATATTGCAAACCCTTCAACCTCACTCTGTTCCGGGTGAGAAAGGCGCAAGCTCCACTGCAAACACCGGCACTGTGGCAGACCCTGCAGACCAAACCATACCCTATCCCTACTCCTACATTGCATTGAAGATTCTGGGACACAATTCCAATTTTGGATAGACTTTAGACTTGAATGATGACCGAAGTCCATAGTCGTATCAACAGCACTTGCCACTGAAATCAGCTGTTCATCCTGATTCATCCAGCTTCGGTGGATCCAAGTCAAACCCGGCTGAAACCTGCAGAACTCCGCGACGACAACGCTGAAAAGCACTGCGGAAGTCCTGCACGCGAGTGACATGCGAGAAAAGCAACCGATTCTTCACAAGAGCCATGAATTTTCAGTGCACCAAGCCCATCTGTGAACTGCCCTGGCACAGGACCTCTGTGCCAACCAGTACAAGTTCAGTTGCGGTCAGCACTCATAAATTCCAGATTTTGCGGGCCGCTTTGTTTGTCTGTTTCACGACTCGGCGTTTTAGCCCGAAAACTCATTCAAAAACATAGTCATGGGGCCAGGAAAAGCATATGAAAAGCATCACACAAAGAGGGTGATGAAATCGACAATGGCGTCCACTGTGTCATTCAAAGCTTCCTCTCCGTCTTGATTGTTGTCCAACTTCAAGACCGGCAGCTTGCCATGAGGGAAACAGAAGTCGTGCTCACCAAGCATCTGGTCCAGTTTCTCCCCGGTGGCTTTCGCAAGCTTTGAGGCGTCAACCTCCTCATCTTGGAAAGCCATGGCAGAAGTCTGGAACGTTGCTCTCCTCCTCACCATGGTAGAAGGGTTGATCTTCAGCAGGACAAGCAGGACAATGGTTGCCTCCTGTTCCTGTTGAATGGCATCCACTGCGCGCTTCAGCAAATCTCCGTGTTGCTCGGGACGTCGGGTGATGGCCCAAACAAAATTCCCCAAATGCCATGTCTCCACCACCCTGGAGGTCGAAGTGCTCATCCGCTCCTGATCCCGGGCCACCTCCGCCTGATGAAGCACATCATCCCAAGCCGTTGGGTATTTGCCTTGCTCCTCGTTCTCTCCGCGCATGGAAGTACCTAGCTCCTCATCAGATTCCCACTGCATTCTCTCAGCCAGCCTCTTTCTGACAGAACTCTTCCCTGCCGTATGCGAACCCATGATGACCACAGTAGCCTTGCGAACCCGTGGCTCCCAAGACATCTCTAAGCAACCTGGGGAGAAGGGCAACAGCACCCGGGGGCCCTCCCAGAGTCGGCTCTCAGCCAAGCGCCACCATTCACATCGTCGGGTCCCTCCCGGAGCTGGCGGATGTGCAATGAGAACTTCCATCCTGCGGGGAATGAAGATATAAGCAGTGGAAGGTCCTTCTCGAGTATCATCAGGGCGAGTGCCTGGAGTTGGTTCAAGACTCAGTTTCAAAAATGGACTTACAAAGGCTGGTCATTTTCAGGATCCTAAACCATCCCATTTTCGATGGTAATTTGATGTAATTTGGACCCATGCCCACCTAACACTGCCTCTTGGTCTTCCAAGCTCCTTCGCTTTTTGGTTGGCCCAGCGAGCCCATGGGCAAGTTCCTTGCACCTCTGCATGGCACAGGCCAGGCTAAAAGGTGGCAAAGTGGATCCCCTCATCTTCCGGACGATGCCTTCCCCCCTCCACTGCTGCTGGAAGGGGTAGCTGCCAAGCAGCAACACCATGGAGGCAACAACCTCCTCACCTGTTTGCCCACTGGCACCACCGGCACTGCCCAAAGTGAAGAAGATGAAGCCGGTCTCTGTCACGGAATGGATTCCAAGGGTCCGAAGAGCCGGGGGCCCCCCGGATGAACGGTTGGGAGTAGCGAGTTGGAAGGACCATGGGATGTGTTTCCCTCTCCTCCCCAACTGCCATGTCTTGTCCCCTGCTCTGTCCCCCAAAAGCCCTTCCTTCCTTGCAACATCGACTAGATAGCGAAGAGGATCTGCACCCAGCGACTGTAAGTCTTCAGTGGAAGGGAAGATCTTCTTGTTGATCCCACCCTTAAGCAGCTGAAGCATGTGCTGCTCGCTGAGGCTCCCCTTGGTCAGAATGAGCTGTTCCCAGTCAGCTGCTGGGCTTGTGGCATGAGCATCCTCATCATCCCGGAGCACAATCTGCAGCTTGGGTTTCAGTAAACCTGGAGGCCATACAGAGGCCAAATGCTCAGACACCCCAAGACGGTAGGCCGAAGAACAAAAATTCTCCATGATGAACACCTTGGATGTGCTGAATCAAATAAAGAAATGATGTAAAAACTTCCCCTGAAAAGGTGGATGTGTTTTCACCGTTCGCCAAAAAAATATATCACATTCATCCAATATCAACAGCAAAATCCAGGACACTAAGGGCTGATGCTCAGCCATGCACACATCCTTGCATTCCTGCACGGCCATGTAGTTGGACACCACGTCGAATGCCTTTGCTGCCGACCCCCCAAGCTGCTGGAAGATGCCCCTGACAACTCCCAAAGATGCCGGAGGAGAGGATGCCACACGCACGGGTGAGGGCCGGAACATGGCAGCCAGGTCCTCGATGAAGTTCGTTCTTTTTGCTCCTTCCACGCTCACTATGATGGGTTTGTACCATGGGCTGACTTCAAAATTGTTTTGCAGGTGGCTCAACCTCTCATAGAAGGCTTCAACCTCCTTTGTTCTCGCTTCTTCCCGCGCCAAGCATGATTGGAGTTTTGAGGTTGTAGTAGCAGCCCTCAACTCACATGCCGCTGTGGAAAGATTGGGGGAAGAGTCCCACGAACAAAGCCTTTGCTTCTTGCAGCCATGCATGCTGCCGAACGAAGCTTCAAAAGAGCTACTGTAGCTACGCTGTACAAGGGGGGCGTGAAATCCAGAGATTGCTAAGAATGCTAGTAGCAATAGCAATAAAGGTTCTGAAAGTTATTTATTGCAACCAGTTCCGTGGTTCTCTGGTGCAGCTGCCCCCGTCTACGCCTACGCCCACCGTCTCCTTAAAACTGCAGCGGTCGGAAACGAATAAGGTAAATCTGCTTCTGGACATCAAGGAGACTGTGACGAAATCATACAAAAGGAGACGGAAAATCCAAAATGTATAGATGTTATTCCCATTGAAACCTCCATTTATATGGATTGATATGGGGTTTCCAATCTTTCCGGTGCTTCACACCCTATGGTCCAGTCATGGAAAGCGGGTCAGAAGTCCAGGCCTCACAAGGACCACCATAGCATCCCTGGGTGAGATGATTTGCAACGAAGGAGGATGGGATACAAGGCATTATGCCACCAACTTGTTTCCAAGTGGCTAAATGTATGAACTGGGGCAACTGAGGGATGATCCGGCGAATCTTGCAATGGAATATCCGAATATCCCCTGCAATGATGTCCCCGACAACTTTTCGGCCCAGATACACTTCCCAAAAAAAGCTGGCACATGGACTCAAAAAATATACATTTCTCTCTCTCTCTCTCTCTCTCCATCGCCCTAAAAAATCCCTCAAAAAATATACATTGGGCCCATTGGTTTTGCCTCACACTTAGTGACCTAGTGCTCCAAATGCCCTCGGAGCTGCAGTGTTTAGACCCCAAACAAGTCTCAGAAAGCGTTTGGAGCTGTATGCTAAATCACAGCTCCCAAGCTCTGGCCAAGTTGCTGCAACCATCAGGGCCTTCGGCAGACAGATTTACATGAAAGTTGGTTTTGGGAAACTGGCAAAATGATGCAAGTGTATCAAACTGTGCTGTTTGGCAATGTACAGCACGTGCCAAGCATCAACCGGATCATCAACCTCTTTTTCCCTTAGCACCACTCACGCGGCGGCGGCTGCTTCCCCATCAGCCGTCGCCTCGCCCCGTTGTTTCCGGCCCCGGTCACCTCGTTGCGGCCAGTCCCATTCACTTCCTGACCTTCAAGTTCATCTTGTTCATCTTGTTCATCTTGTTCATCTTGATCCTCATCTTCATCGGCATCGGTATCTTCGGCATCAGGATCTTCTGCATCGCCTTCGCCATGCTCATCTGGGTCATCCCCGTCATCGTCCCCGTCGTCGTCCTCCTCGTCGTCCTCATCCTCATCGGCTTCGGAGGAATTACCCCAAGGGTCCGTCTCACTCTCGGACAGCGGAAGCAAGGTGTGAAGCTCAGAAAATAGAGACTCATCTTTGGAAGTGACAAAGAATGGGATGATTTTCACCTCGATCTCCAGGCTGATCTGTCTGGACCCGTCTGTGAAGTCCAATTTGTATCCACCAAACAATTCAGAAGCACCCAAACGGCTTCGACCCTCCACATCCTTCTTACACAAATCGCATCTCGAGGCTTCCTTACACAGGAAGAAATCACAAGGATCTTTCGGCCCTTTGGGTTTCTTGTTTCTGGCTCTCCATTGTCGTGTGATTGCCCGAAATGTGAGACCACTTTGCAGCAAGGGGGCAAGGCTACGGTGGCAAGGCTTCATGCTTGACCCATCCAGGCCGAGCAGCTCCATGTAGCCCTCAGCATCCGCCTGTGCCAGGACACGACACAACTTCCTGCCCCGGTCGAAAGACTCCTCCAGCAGATTGCAGGTGGCAAAACGACGGCCGTCACCCATGGTGGTCTCACCCCGACAATGGGGCCTTGTATTCCATGCCAGCGGAACCTGCAACATGTCCTTTGCAGCCTTCAGAAATGCTTTTGCATGCTGGTTCAGGAAGGCAGCAGATGGCCCTTCAAGGAAATGGTCCTCATCTTCACTCATTTCAGTCTGTAGTTGAACCTCTGAGATCTGCGCAGGCCAAGCTTTGCCTCTGAAAAACGATGATCGGGGAAGCATCAAAGTCAAATTCCAGCAAGTAGAAGAAAACTTGATGGCCCGAACAAGCTCTGGGACAGTTGGCAACTTCACTGCCTCCAACGACTCCTCCGAAAGCTCTGGAATCTGCATTGCGTGGTGGCACATCTTTGTCAAGTCGCTGAAGGGCTGCAAAGTATCCCGCCATGTCCGACACACGGAGCTGCAAACTTGCATGCTTCTCCATAGGCGCAGAGCACAAAGGATGGCTTCCAAAGAACTCAAGCCCCAGATTCCTGAAAAGCTAAAACCACCTCGCCAATTGGCAAAAGTGTAGTTGAAGAGGAAATCTAAAACGATGGAACCGATGCCAGGCAAAAGTAAAGATGACTGCGTGGAAGCGTCTCCATTGAGACGTACAGCCACTTCCTGGTGAAGCTTCACATCAGGACCAGGGGCTGGGCCAAGCACCGGTTCCCAAAGGCCATGAAGGCCATGACCGCGGCAAATGTAGAGAAGCTGTGGCCCTTCCATATCCTCCAATTTCAAGTACAAATACTCGTACTCCAAGGGGTACAGTGGTGCAACCTCTATCAGCAAACAGAATCCCAAAACCAAATCTATCAAATTCGAAAACGAAAATCCCAAAACCAAGACAAACAAAAGGGAATTTCTTGAACACCCACACATAATGCACAAACTTCGCCAACCAAAAGCATACGCATGCCATTTCCAACAAGCAACCTCTGCCAGCATGCACCATGACTTCAAGCTCTCCACATAAACGATAGAGATCAGCCCACGACCCAGCTCGAATCGTAGAGGACTCTCCGCACTGCGATGGAAAATGCCGTGGCAATCCTCCCAACCACACGAGTCGACCTGCAGCGAGAATACATCTGGAAGCGCGGTGGCTTCCGTGGGCTCCTTCTCCTTGCCCAATTTCTCCGCAGAAACAGCCGCACGCAGTGTCGATTGCCACTTTCTCATGCACGTCTGCTCGGAGTAGTGCTGATGGACCACAGAAGCGGAACCACGAACTCAGCTGCCACGTTTGATTCAAAGCCAGAGCCGGGTAAAACCTATTTGCAAGAAGAATCATTGGACGAGGCTAGCAAACGACACCAGCTGTGCCATTGGTTGGTCAAGTCATTTCGCTCCCAAGCAGGAACCCATGGATTTCAATTCTCAATTTTGAAATTGAATTTTGTAAGAAAGTTTCCTGAACAATCAATGCAGGGCATCCGCACAGGACAAAAACTGAGCACTAGACATCCAGTTGGGCATTGTTTCCACCCCTTTGACGAAAAAGACTTATGACAACCCGTGGTTCCATCAAGCCAAGCAGCCAGTCCTCACCCCCATCGAGAGCATCACTTGACCTCGGCTCTGCTATGCTGCTATGCTTCATGAGCTTTCAACAAATCTTCCCCAATTCCGCAAGAAGCTGATTTCAAACCAGGTCACGGTGGTCACTGCTCAGTGTCGCATCTACCAGGCTGCAGGACAGCTTTGCAGGAATCCACCTTGGAACTCAGGGACCCCTCAGGGACCCCTGGTGCATGTCAAAACAGCTGGGGCCCTGTAGATTTTCATGACCTTCAAAGTGAAAAGTTCGGTCTGCTCGGTGTTGATCCATAGCAAAATTGACAATTTGTGCATTGTTTGACCCATCGCAAGGCTTTCAGGATAGAGATGGATGGCTGGATGGATGGAGAGGTCATTCAACAGGGTGACCGATTTTGCGTGTGTGTTTCCTTGCACCCCCTCCCCCCAACAAAAAACAAAGCCCATGTTTGGAGTCTAAGAATCTTTCTTTGGGCACGGCAGTAGGATTGTAAGCGTAAGGAATAGGAATCGATGATGCTCTCAATGCTATAGGTCTCCTCCAGCTTCAATTTTGTCACACTGTCGAAAGCCCTGAGTTTCACTCCTGCCTGGGTGCAACCCATCACAGTTGCTCTGACAATGGGGTAGTATAACGGTAAAACAAATGGATCCAAATGGTTTGTTTTAAAATTTAAAGGCCCTATTTTCAGACAAAACATGACAAAACCATATCTGAGTGAACTGGGGTACCCTCCGATAATCTAACATGGCAATGGTAATTAGTCACCATTTCAAAGGGATACACTAACAATCTATATCTCGATAAAAAAAACAAGGACTTTTCAATAGCCATGTTGAGTTGCCAGACGGTAAACCAACATAACTTCGAAACCCAAGACTCATTGAGCCGCAGCAAGCTTCATGCGTGTCCGATATTTGATGTGGTTGCTTGGTTGTGACGATGCAGCTGAGGTCATCAATGCTTGCCACATCTACACAAACATCCCTGCGAAGGGAGAAGCTATTGCTCTTGCAGTCATCCGTCAGAAGTGTCTCAGATTCGGAAATCTCTGGTATGCCTCCCAGGGCACTTACGTCACCTCACCTCAATAATCCGGCGATCATATGAGTAAGTGCTGAGTACATATTGAAATATTTTGAAATATTTTGAATATATTTTGAATATATTTTGAATATATTTTGATATATTTTGTATATTTTGTGCATCCACTAGGCCGTTCACCTACTGTATCCAATTTTGTTGTTTTTCATTTTGACCCATGCCCATCTGGACGATGTCTGAACATGAATCGTGATCATTTTCCACATGAGAATTTCAATTTTGGGGCCCCGACTCTACACATTTTCTCCTCATGTGGGAGGTGGCAAATCCTCCAAAACAAAGGAAAACCCACTGGTTTTGGCTTGGGATCCCCCGAATCAATAAGCTGGGACACACCCGTGTTTCGCCAAAATGCACCGTGCCTGTCACTCTCACCCGTGCCCCTCGGGGGAGGCCGTGATTCTGAGCTGTGAACTTTGTGCTGTATTTGTCACACTCAATCTTGGTGATGCGGATGGACATGGCACCGAACCGTGACCCCCACGATTTGGGGTAGGGATTGATGATTCTTCTACCTGGTTGGATATGAACTTGCAGCAACTAGCAGCAACTAGCACCACGAATGTTTCCCTTGTGCATTTGGCGTCGCTGCCTGTGTCTCGACGTGTCTGGCGTACAGAGTTTGGTGATTTGTGCCCATGGGAACCTACAAGCTTAGCACGCTGGAAAGATGACTGAGATGGAATCACCTTCATAAAACCGCCTTCACTAGAGGGTTTGAGCCAGCAACAAACCAACTGTGTTTTTGTTCTGCCGGAAGTAGATCGTGGCACACACGAATCACTCAAGTGACAACAATCCATGCGTTTGGAAATTTCACCACCGTGCCACGTTGCAACAGTCAGGGGAGCCCAGCTTTCGGAGGCCATTGTACGCCTGGAGGGAAACATTTCGCCGCGTGCAGTTTGCAAAAAGATCTTGAATGATTCCTAAATTGGTTTTACCTATTGTTGGACTGTCTGAAGCATCCCAGAAGATAAACACGCCATTCTTCCCACTCATCAAATACTAAAACGTTTCGACCATATGGCAAAACGTTTCACGTCTGTCGCTGGACGGGAGCAAAGACCAGCTGGCTATTCATGGCATCACCTAAAACGGAACAATGTCGATCTCGAAACATATGCGAAAAGAATCCCAGCAAGAGACCCGAAACAGTGTCGGGGCAGTAAAAGGACAATGTATTATACTGTTGATGTTGGTGTTAATGATTGCTGATGATGATGCTGATGATGATGATGATGATGATGATGATGATGATACGCAAGATGAAGTGGAGGATGAAAAGGTGGATGCTAATGATGATGATGATGATGATGATGACGATGATGATGATGATGACGATGATGATGACGATGATGATGATGATGATAATGATGATGATCGTGATGAGGATGGCGATGATGATCATGATGATGATGATGATGGTGATGGTGATGATGATGGCGCTGCTGATGATGATGATGATGGTGATGATGATGATGATGATGATGATGATGATGGTGATGATGATGATGATGATTATGATGATGATGATGATGATGATGATGGTGGTGGTGGTGACGGTGACGGTGACGGTGATGATGATCAAAAAGGATGACGATGAGATGATGAGGATAATGAGGATGATGAGGATGATGACGATGATACTGCGGAAGATGAAGTGGAGGATGAAAAGGTGGAAGATGATGATGTAGAGAAGGAGGAGATGACGATGTTGAGGAGGATAATTTTGAGGAGGAGGATGACTGCGGAAGATGAGGTGGATGATCATGATGTTGCGGAAGATGAGGTGGAGGGTGGTGATGTTGAGGATGATGATGCCAAGGGAGAGAAATATGATGATGTTGACGTTGAAGATGATGACGTTGAGGAAGATGATGTTGAGGAGGAAGACCGATCCCAAGACCGGGAAACACATTTAGTGCGTGCCTGCGCAATCGAATGCCGCGACCGACATTGGGCCCAGAACGCGGACACACACTTTGTGCGAGCCTGCGCAATCGAAATGCGCGTCCAGATGTCACAAGAAACATCAGAAGAGCCACTTTAAACGCAAATCTACCCAAAAAAAATGCCGCGGCCCAGATTGGGCCCAAAATGCGGACAAACACTTTGCGCGAGCTTGCGAAGTCGAAATGCATGTCAAAGTGTCACAAGAGCCACTGTATACTGAAATTTACAATGAAAAGCTGCAGTCCTAATTGGGCCCAGAACGCGGGCACGCAGTTTGTGCGAGCCTGTGCAATCGAAATTCACGTCCAGATGTCAGAAGAAACAGTAACATGAGAAGAGGGACACTTTGGACGGAAATTTACAAGAAAAATGCCACGGCCCAGATTAGGCCCAGAACGCAGACACACACTTTGCGCGAGCCTACGCAGTCGAAACGCATGTCAAGATTTTCACAAAAGCGAATCTTTAATTTTTTTTGCGGAAATTTGCACGTAAAATGCTGCAGACCAAAACCGCGCCGCAGACGTTGTGCGAGCCTGTAAGTCGAAACGCATGCCAAGACTTCACCAGAGCCACTTCATGCGGAAATTTACAGGAACAATGCCGCGGCCCACAGTGAGCACACTGATCAAACACCGGCCTTTACACTTACCGTAAGAACCCCTCGGAAAACCCTGTTCGTTTATCATTGAACCGAATTTTATAATTAAAAAAACATCAACATGGAAAACGTCCGAGTTCGTCGCAAACGTACATGAAGAAGCACACACAAAACGGGATACGTCTACCACCTGTGTTGCTCGCCAGGCTGAGCTCATTTGAAATAGACCACAGCTCCCCATGCATCATTACACCGTTCTAAATTGTCAGAAATTATGTATAAACATGTAACTAATGATAGTTAGTTGAACAGGAAAAATGGATGTAATCTAACCCTGAATCTGGAATTTGCAAGCATATGAATTTCACAGGCCGGCCCGTCTTGAAGCTAACCACCTTATTCCGAACCAAGCCACATTGGCACCGGGAAGCACGTTGCAACACATTGCAACATCCGGCAGCATGCTGACGAGGTTTGCTACAAGAAAAGGCAGCCTACATCGCTATTTAACTTAATCTATCAATTCACTTAAATACATTGATTATGGATCACGGCATGTATCAAATTTACAGATTGATGCTTGTTGCTTGGTGGACACAGACCTTTGCAAACACCTGGAACCAGTTATAAGAAACTGCAAAACCTGTGTTGTTTGGTAGCGATTTTTTTCCCAGCAATTTCCGCATATTTTTTTTGGGATCGGTCACTTCCTGGGTCAAAACTGCACGTTTGTAATGCGTGATGCCTATCCGTGTTAAAAAAAAAATCGGATTAATTAATAGCGCATTGATGTCGTTTTTACGATTTGTGGTTTGCAACATCGTTGCATACAAAAAAATAAAACTGGCAACCCAGCAATACAGAACACACACACACAGACAGTCAACCCTTACCTTTTCAAGCCCAGGTTCTTCAAAACCCAGACGGTCCCAATGTTTAAGAAAAAAAAATTGGGCGCGAATGTTGAATGAATAGTCGCACTAAATATGTTTAGACAGTAAGCATACGGTGCAAAAACGCTTAGCGGGCCCCAATGCCCAATTATACACGCAAAAACGCTTAGCGGGCCCCAATGCCCAATTGTATACACAATTTTGTTTTTTTGTCGTGGTGGATGCTTGTCGATCAGGGCAGCTACTGTCCTGGGCTATACGTGAGTGATGTATGAAAAAGGAAATGACATCCCATCTCAGCCCTGAGGTTAATGTTGATGTTTCTTTGTTTGTTTCAACCTGTCCGTTCGGGTTGCCAAGATCCGGTGGTGAGAAAAGTTTTCCAAGTGATCAAAAAAATTCTGTGTTGCAGCGGGTCGTGTCCCAGATCCTTTGTAGGGCGAATATTTTTTTAGGAAATTTTCAGGTGTGCAAGCCATTCAGTATGACGGGAAGGTGACTCATCCAAATAAGGTGTTGGACTGTCGGTTGAAACATGTTTTCAACAGTTACCTGCACAGGGCGACTGGAACACTATTGCATGAGAGCTCAGATGCGAAAAATGCATCTTTGTTGTTGTCGTTTCTAAAGCCAACCGCGCTGGGTTTGGAAAACGTCTTTGCCTCTAAGGTAGCGCAGCATGAATCATTAACCGGCTGTATGGATAATCCCTTGCACGTTTGATTATATGAAACCATATTGGATTTTTTTTCGGAAAATGTTGTGGTGATAACCCTTTGTGATGGATTTACCGGAATGCTGCCACCCACCACCTGGACAAAACAAAGGATCCGGAAATCATGTATCCTGGAAAAAGCTGATGCCTTTGATCTTCTGTCATTCTGTCAGCCTTCACCCACCCTGCGGTGGCTCCCATGGCACTTACGCCGACTTTTTGGATCACTTGGGCCGACAATCTTGGATGCGGATTCACACCTTCAGGGTTTATCTTTAGGGGGGAACTGGGGACAGAGGGGGACAATATGAAGTACAGGAGACGATTAATGCATGCATGGGGTGCATACGTTTAAGGCCTTTGATAGGTTTTTAGCATTTATTTTTCGGAGGCCATTGGGGCCAGGGATAAAGGACATTGGGTACACACCTTTAGGGTTTATATTTGGGTGTGGGGACCCGGCCGGGAGTGATGACCACCGCGATCCGGCGACAAGGGACAGAGGGGACCGCTAGAGGTACAGGAGGCGATTGAAATTCCAGGATCCAGTGGTTAAACACCTTCAAAGTTTGTCATTGGCGGTGGGAGTAAGGAGACAAGCAACATACCAAGATTTATTGGATACGAACCTATGACCTGAATGTCCCAATGCGCATCTCGAATCCACATGCGCAAACCGAAAATCTTGTATTGATCGAAGCAAGTTTAGACGTCAAACTTCCGACAATATGGACAGATGAAAAGCAGAGCAGGGAAGAGGCAGAGAGAAGAGAAAGATTAGAAGAAAGAAGAGTAGAAGAGAAAGAGTAAGAAGAAAGAAGATGCACACGTGCGAAAAGGTAGGAAAGTCGCGAAACACTGTGTTTTTTCCAGTGATTTGTGGCTCCGGAAGGTCGAAAAGTAGGCTTGCTAAAGCGGCCGGTGCGGAGCCAGCTGAGAGATGAAAAATTGCCCGCCGTTGTGGCGCGAAGCACATTTCCAAGTCAAAATGTACAAAACAGCCCAGCGTCGGACCACTTTTGGAAGTTGAGATGTGGAAAAAGTGCACGCCGTTGTGGCGCGAAGCACATTTCGAAGTCAAAATGTTTAAAACACTAGGGTTCGGACCACTTTTGGAGATTCAGATGTCGATAAAGTGCACGCCATTGTGGCGCGAACACAATTTCGAAGTCAAAATGTTAAAAACACTAGGGGTTCGACCACTTTTGGAGGTTCAGATGTCGCTTCGCTTCGTTTCACTAGACTACACTACATGACACTACACTACACTACACTACATTACACTACACTACGCTCCACTAAACTACACTACACTACGTTACACTACACTACACTACACTCCACAACACTACAACTACAACCACACAACTACACACACAGGAACAACCACTCGTTGCAGAACACAGAGGAAGAACCGATTGACCTCGAAACGATCCAAACCGCACCCGCCGCACACAGGAGGTACCTTTCATCGTCGCTTGCACCCACTTTACACGGAAAAACGCAAGGTTTCGTGCTCCACTACACTCCACTACACTACACTACATTACACTACACTACACTCCACCACACTACACTACACTACACTACATTACACTACATTACACTACACTACCTTCCACTAAACTTCACTACATTACATTACACTCCACTACACTACAACTACACTCCACTACACTCCACTCCCCTAATTTACACTACACTACTTTACATTACACTACACTACACCTACACTTCACTCTTCTACACTACATTACACTACACTACACTCCACAACACTACAACTACAACTACAACTACACTCCACTACACTCCACTACACTAAATTGCACTACTCTACACTACATTACATTACACTACACTACAACTACAACTACACAACTACACTCCACCACAGTCCACTACACTCCAATACACTAAAGTACACTATACTACACTACATTTCATTACAGTACACTCCACTACACTACACTCCACTACGCCAAATTACACTACACTACACTACATTACACTACACTACACTAAGGCGGTGGCGAAACTTTCAAAAATAGGAAACCTATAGGAGAGATTTGTTGTTGTGAATCAGGGATGGCAGAGCGAAGCCACTGATGGACCGAATGGTTGAGGTGTCCTTTTTTTCTCCCTCTTTCCCTGACTATCTACTTATCTACCTCTCTATATATGTATTTATCTATCGATCTAGCTCTCTCTCTCTCTCTCTCTCTCTCTCTCTCTCTCTCGCTCCTTCTCTTTCATCTGTCTGTCTGTCTAGCTGTTTAGCTGTCTATCTGTCAATCTATCTATGTTTCTATCTAACTATCTGTGTATTGTCTATCTGTCTACCTATCTATCTGTGGTGCAGTGTCATTCAGTGTAAGGTAGTGTAGTGTAATGTAGTGTGGTGTAGTGGAGTGTAGTGGAATGTAGTGTAGTGTGGTGTAATGTAGATCGTGTTAGTGTAGTTTATATAGTGTAGTGTAGTGGAGTGTAGTGGAGTGTAGTTGCGCACTTGTAGTTGTAGTGTAGTGGAGTGTAGTGGAGTGTAGTGTAATGTAGTGAAGTGTAGTGGAAGGTACTGGTATATGAATATAATATCATTTCAGCGCACCTTCATTTTCCATCCAGCGTATGCTGCGCTATCCACATGGTTGCTATCCAGCTATGACTGTGTACA
>Ga0126342_10000042_pt1 | contig 64122 bp, 56 predicted proteins | sample Cyp1metagenome_FD_92528 | JGI IMG/M metagenome (GOLD analysis project Ga0126342, IMG submission 92528) | Coral microbial communities from Lord Howe Island, Old Settlement Bay, Australia - Cyphastrea 1 metagenome | ecosystem: Host-associated > Invertebrates > Cnidaria > Coral ...
ATCGGCGTCCCATTGGGGTTGACCTTGCTTTTGGTCAACTTATTTGACTTCCTGATCCAACGGCGTCCCAATGAGATTTGACACAATTCTGTTAAATTGGTCGACTTTAACGGTTCGGAGTACATTGCTATACCCTATCCCGATCCCTCAAGTTCATTGTGCTTGCTATCAAAATGATGGATTTTAGATAGATATCATGTACCTCTTGGGTCAGTTGGCGGCACCCAACCTTGAAGAGTCAAGATGAGCACCATGGGCGTGGCAGTGGAGTCAAGAGAAGTGGCTAGGAGTGGTTCATCCCAACTTGCTAGGCTCACATGGCTGTGAACTTGGGTAGGTGAACACCCCCAAGTCATCTATTTGGACCAACATTTTGACCCACATCCACTTTGTAATGGTAGGATGTCCCCGCCGTGTATTGAAAGGCAAGCTGGCCACTAGACAATACTCGACCAATCCGAAGAACAACAATTTTTTGAGGACTGTAGACGTAGCTTTACACCTCCAAACAAGCGGCCAGGGGTGGTAGCACCCTGTAGAGAAGTTGTTTTGAGTTGGAAATGGATGGTCTTTCAATCGGGATCAAACTTGCTGGTGGATAATATCTTACAATTCCCCACATCTAGATGGTGGGTCAACCGGACGATCCTCGTTTCGCGGCTGGTTTGTTTTTCACGGGACGTGAAGCATTCGCCAAAACCTGCAGGCGATGAGATCTTGATCTCCTACCTGTCTGGAGAGGACGGACGGGAACTGTCTGGGTTGTGGCTTATCGACTTGCAAGTCGACAGGGGGTCTCAAATCTTGGTTTATTATGCTTTCCATATGCTTTCCATATGGTTTTGTTCCCAGATGTTGGGCCCCCAACCAGGTCTTCCCTCGACCTGACCATCCGTCAGGATTTGCTACGACCCACTTGGGTTCGGAGGAAGGAGTTGCAACGGGGGTTGCTTGGCTCTTTGACCACGTTCATACTCCAAGAATGATGAGTAATGATGGGTCAAACTAAGCACGTCTTGGAATCCTCTTGGAATCCTCTTGGATAGAGAATGGAGAATGTTCTGCCGAGTTCTGCCTGAAACAGGATCCCACAGAGCTTGTAAAATAGACGAAGATTCCAGCAGAAAGAGAAACTTCACATGTCTCTGCTATGATTTCTGTCTTCCATAGTGATGTTGAAGTGTACGTATGCCTCACAGAGCAATTTGAGATGTTCTGAAGGGGTGTCAAGGGAATTTCATCTGAACGCAAGACCTATCAAGGCCTTGGAAGTTTCGTTGCGAATGCCCCCGGTGCCAAGCTATTGACGACACCAGGGGCATGCAATGCGACCGCTGTGGACCGTGGGGACGTGGAGTCCTGGCGGCTTTTTTTGATTCTATAGCATGACCCATCAGCAAAGGTTGATTTAGCCGGAATGGATACTGTAGTTGGTGAATGTTGGTCATATCTGCTGATGCTCCTGAAAAAAATTGACATAATGACATCCTCACTCTCGTTGTTTCCATCATTTTTCGTGGGTGCAAGCCCAATGTTTTTCGAGATTAAATCCAATAATCCAGTTGTTGCTCAGAGTCCCCCATTTTTGCTGGTGAAAATCTCTGGTTTTTGTGGGTTACATTCCAGTTTTGCGTGGGTTTTGGTTTTGGTGACCCCTTCCAGGCCCTGGTTGCCTTCTCGTGTCCCGTTCCAGGACGTGGATACCACTGGCCTTTGGGGGAAACGTGGTCGCCCTGCAGCGAGTGCAAGGCGGAAGCAAAAGCGGCAGACTTGGAGGAGGCGGGCTGAGCGTTGGAGAAATTTGGAATATCATCTATTACTATCTATATATAGGGATACCCTCTGGTTATGTCAAAATAGCTATTGAAAATGGCCATAGAAATAGTGAGTTTTCCCATTAAAAATTGTGATTTTCCATAGCTATGTTAATTTACCAGAGGGTATATGATATTAATATTATATCTGGAATATCCCTATCTATTTATAATCTTATTACAATATAGGGATATATGATCTAATATATTTATTTATATATATATGATATATAATAAACAATCATATATATATACCATACAGGAGAGCAGGGTTGGAGAGGTAGTGAAATTACAAGGAAGCTCAGTTCGAGTTGGGATAAGGTCATTGTGAATCAAGAATTGGTCAAGATATTTGCCGGTTTAACATGATTGAATCACTGTAACATGGATTACGATATTTGGATGATAGCATGCAATAGCTCTATCAGCGCGATAAGTACTGGTGGCAAATCCTTTTCGATGTTCCAGCAAAATGAGATTGGGATGACAATCCCATTTGACTTGCATTTTTATTTGATGAGTTGAAACGACCAACAAGTTTTGTCCATGACTAAATACGGCCAGATGTGTAACCAGCAAACATGGGAGTTTCAGCAACAAAGATGGAGGTAGAGGCAAACCAAATGAGGGCACACCGAACCACAATGAGTGTACAATAAAAAACAATTCACCAGAGATGATGTTCTTTGAACATTCTGGAAACATGATTCTCTCTTGGTTATTTCCTGGGTGTTTCACTCTTTGAATGCCCATGAACATTTTGGAGGCAGAACGCTTTTGGCATCGAGAGCCATGGCAGCCATGGCATGCACGCTGCTCTTGATGACTTGATCTTGTCAGTTGTATCCGGAGTGTAGCAAGCACTCTCGGTTTCCACCAGGTTGAAAAACATGTCTCTGCTGAAAGATGTGTGCTTCATGAGTTCGGTTTTTTGTAGACAGAGGTGAAGACATGATTGTAGAATCCTGCACTGTACCCTCTGGTAAACTAACATAACTATGGAACATCACCATTTTTAATGGGAAAACTCACTATTTCTATGGCCATTTTCAATAGCTATTTTGACATAACCAGAGGGTAGCATGAAGTGAGGCAACCACCTGGAGCAAAGTGCTGATGGCACCCCCTGGACCACTGGACACCATCCCACTGCGGTTTGAATCACCGGAATTCTGATCCCTTCTTTTTTTTCAGTTGTCCATAATTGTCCTACTTGCCGGGAGCTTGATGATCACTTCCCAAAATGATATAAAATGATTCATGCAGAGTTTTTTCTTTGTTTACTTGGTTTTCAAAGGCTTTCATTGAGAAAACCTAAGGTTTTTTCTTTGCATGGCCCAAAAACTCTGCCAAAAAAAAGTCCACCGGTCGCCCCAGGAATTGTCACAGTTAGACCGCGCTGGGGACCTCTACGACTCCATCGCTGAAAGGCTCTACGATGCCATGGCAGGTCTGGGATCTGGATGGATCTGGAAAGGGCGAAACCATGGTGATATGTAAAGATGCTGAGTCAACAATGCTCGATCTTAGCCAATCTTAGGTGAGAAGCCAGAACTATATGAAGCCTATGTACTTTGTCAATCTTTGTTAGTTATACTTGTTCAATCTTAGGCTTTGTAGATGGTTGTCCACCCCAGGGATGATCCCCCCGGACTGGCTGTGTCACGAGGCAGTTCCGAACTGCGACCAGCGGCAGGTCGACACTGGGTAGGAACCTTAAATCGCGCAGTCGCCGTCACAGATCGCACTTGAAATCTATGGTTTTCGAAGTTTTTCGCAGTTTCGACCGTTTTTCATTACAGGAAGATGCTACTGTACCTCGAAATACAATATGGAAGCCTCCACATTGAGGCTAGAGGATGATATTTCCAGAGGAAGCAGCAGTTTTTGTTCGCTGTCACCTGTGACAATTGTTGGAAAGATAATCTCAAGACAGCTCACATGACTCATTAAAAAACTTCAGAGTTGACCAATGGCCATGACTCTCATATTTTGCTTCCAAAATGTCTTGGGATGGTTAAATTTCTTAATGGTTTAATCTTAATCAAAACCATAAATGACAAAAACATGTCCGAAAATGACTGCATCCAACTGTCCATTTTCGTGATCACAAACAACCGAAGTTTGGATAATTCTGGTGTACCCCAACTTTCAGAGACACCCAAAATCACCCAAATGTATCCAGTTTTAGTAAATCAATGAGTACTGAGTAGGGTACCATTGCCCCACGACCCCATCGCCAAGGTTCACGCCTTCGCCTGCCGCGCCTGCGCCAGTGCAAGGCCAGGGCGCCTTGCACCGTTGAAGGCGGCCCGGGCGGCGCGGCAGCTGGCAGCCTTTGTGACTTGGCCAGGACTGCAGGTTTCCTAAGTCATGGAGTCATGGGGGTACCACCAACTCATCCAAATTTGACCATGTTCGTATTGAAACAACTATGGTGACGACTGGGGGATCCCACATTTTATGAAGAAACCCCGCTATATCAATATTGCTATTGTATGGGTACCCTCCGGTAATCAGTCACATGGCTGGAAAATCCCCAATTTCTAATGATATTCCCAGGTATGTCTGGCCGTTTAGTTCGGGGATTTCCCAAGGGAGCCATGTTTGAGCAGCGGGGATCCCAACATTGTTCGCTGAAATCTAGTTGTCGTGGATTGAACCTCCTTGACCCAGTTGTTGCCCTCCCTTTTTTCTCGGTTGAAGCACCAGCCAGCTTTTGCCTGTTATGCTTGGAGAGGTCACCTCTCCAAAAAAAAATGTTGGGCATATCTTGGTTCTTGTTGCATAGAAGTTCTGAATCGCAGTCATCATTGGCAAGGCCTCCATATGCTAAACACCTGCATTGTTGTTGGTCATCATGTCATACTCCATTCCTGTTGCGAACGTCCCCCAAGTTTGACTGTTGCCTTCATCATGTCCTATCCCAGTTGTTGGTGGTTGTCACCCCACTATTTCTCTTTCCCAGTGCAGGGGATTGACAACCACCAGCCCTTTAACATCTTCGCGAACATTCATGTTCCTGAAGTTTCTCCCCAATTCTCTCATGTTTTTCAATTTTCCAATATTTCTTCCAATTTTCCCTATCCCATAGGATCCATGTATGGTATATATGCTAACATTTGGGGTATATTGATGGTAAATGTCACCATATATAGCATACATGGATCCTATGGGCTATAGTTTCACCATGTTTCACCAGATTTCAACCCATCAAACTCGGGGAAAAGCCACGGCCTCCACGTCCACGGCAGCGAGGTCAAGCGTCTGCGCCCGGGCTACAGCACCGCGCATGCTGAGGCGCTGCTGCTGAGGGCCACAGCCTTCGCAGGGAAGCGGCTCAAGCCACGGGCGCGTGGCGTGGCGATGGGATCATGGTGGGTATCAGATTAGATATATTAGATATATTAGTGGGTCATGGTTATTGTATGGTATTACTGTTATGTTATAGATTGTTATAGTAGTAGCTGTAGTTTTTTTGATAGTGACTGATAGTGACCTAAGGTTTTTTTTATTTGTTCGTTATCATTATTGGTTTTAACTTATTACTAATTATGTTACTGCTACTAATTATTATGATTTCATTCATTCATGGATGTCCTATGTCATTTTACCATTTTTGCAATGGTCTCACTATGTTGAAACGAATTGGTAGTCACGGTCCGATTGCGCTTACCACAGGGTGACGATGGGTAAGAAGATCCAACTGCTCGGGACGCCATTGAAAACTCATATTAGAGCTTTCCTGAAATGGAGGTACCCCAATAGCTGGATGGTTTACAATGGAAAATCCATCCAAAAATGGATGGATTTGGAGGTAGCTCCATTTCAGGAAAGCTCCAGTGGCGCAGCTTCTTTTTGAGACATCCCATTGGGCGGCGACCAGGTGAAGCGTCCCGTTTCTCCCCAGATCAGCTGAGGTTTGCTGATGAATTTCTGGAGCCAGCGGGCTTTGCAAGAAGCAGAGCCCTTGTTGGGTGCCCACCATGAGATGGTGAGGCCAACGGGTCCCCGATGGGTGTATCTGTTGGCGAATGGGACCTGTGAATTGTATAATCAATAGTGTATAATATTGTATAATATTGTGATATTGTTATACATTATTTGATTATTTAGTAACTGCTGCAAACACATGCATTTGGGAATTGTCTCGGTTCTGAAACAGTGTTCATAGTTGCGTTACTATATTGTTTGTGGGTTAATGCTGGATGCTGATGAGTGTAGGGACCCCCCAAAACATTTGAGGGGTTCTCTTTAGGCTGGTAAGTTTTGAGGGACCAGGGTCTGAATAACGTTGGATCATGATCTCAAGTAAGGATTTCAATTGATTGCACTTTACTTTCAATTGATGTTCCTTTTGAAACCTTCAAGAAATTACCTGAAAAGAAAGGATTTCTATTGATTTCAACAGATTTCAATGGATTTAAATTTACTTTCAATTGATTTCAATTTACTTAAGACTTTCAATTGTCAATAGGTAGTCTTTGAACATTGCCATGATTGCGGGTGATTACTGCCGTGGGTTTGTTGTGGCTGTGCTTGCAGGCATTTGAAAGAACTCCAGAATGCGGCGGAGGAAAAAAGGAGCGGTACTGCCAATCTGAAAGTGAGGCCGCCGGTGGATAATCAACCTGGTGGTCCAACCATATTTGTCAAACCAATGGTGCACTTGGGCACGAATTTTTGAGACAAACCTGACACCAAACCGACAATTTTCCCACAGTTTGGAGGAGATCTTTCAAAATCTGTCATTCTGCAAGAACACATTGATAGCAACTGCCCCCGTCATGCTGATTTCATCTGATTTCCATGGTTCTTCAATATTCTGAGTACGCATCAGTGGTGTCAATGCCTACCGAGGCAGCGTGGTATTCTTCACGATTTTAGACCCGAGGTTTTGCCCTCCACGGTGCGGGCTCCAGATCCAAAGCATTGGAAAGTTGGGTCCTGCTGATGTGGTCTACGGAGTCTACGGTTTTCCATTGTTTCCCCAGATGATTCTCCTGCGGTTGTCCCGGTAAATCCAAGCAATTTCGGGGGTCGAAGGGTTTGCCCAGCTGAGGCTTCCTTTGCCATGGTGTTGCTCTTATTAGAGGCCCCCAATCCGCGGGGAGGGTTGATTACACGGTGAGAATGATAGCTGCTGATAGCTATACATAGATGTTTTTGGCCAAGGAAAATGCGTCGCACATCTTTTTCCTTTGCGGTATCCCTTTCGATCTGGCATACTGGTAGATTGGAGGGGAGACGATTTTCCAGTCTTCTTGGATTACATTGCTGACATTGTCGGTGACCGACTTCAGGTAGCATTTGCGGAGATCCCAATCCGTGAAACAGTTCATCCTTGCAACAATTATTTGCAGGTTTGGGGGAATTCTGGTCTTTTTGGCGGCGATGAAAGGGGGAAACAGACCCTGGTTTGTCTCATGCATTGCTATTGACTCACCCGAAGGTGGCTGAGATGTTTGCATAGCGGGAAGGTCCACTGGACATGCTTAGCTGCCTGGATGTTTGCTGCTGATGTTTTTTTTTTGGGGCCCAAGAACTTAGCTGGCCACAGGGTCTTAGCTGGGGCTTCAGCACGAGCTTTGCCACGGGCACCGCAAGATCACTTAAAGGGCTTTGCTGGTTGTAACATTTGTAAAACCGCATTGTTTTTGACATGCGTTGGCCCTTTCATATTTGCTTGAGCAAAGTGGACATTTCTCTTCCGCAAACCTTAAATCGGGTTGGGCCCCGCACTTTTTGGGTGCCATCCAGATCCACTCCCCAGCAACAAAAAACACCCAGCCCCAACAGGAATGGCAACTCCGCAAGTGTTGGTTTGACATAGTTTGACAAGAGGTGGCCAGGAAATTTGAATGAGACCTTGAACATACCCAAGAAACAGTCATAGTTGAAGAACTGGCCTCCAGTAGGTCGCATTTTTGGGTTCCGACGCCATGGCCGAGACAAGTCTAGGACCGAACCCGCGAAAGCTTCTGGCGGAGCAGCTACGGAGGTTCGACTTTCCGCCCCTGCCCGAGAGACCGGGCCTCGGGGAACTCTGTGCAGCCATTGAGAATGGTCCCAGGGGTCAGGAGCAAGGAGTTTCTGCGATTTCATGAGCGCCTTGAAGGACAGGCATGGATAGGCTACCATGGCTGGTTTTCACCATGAATATGTTCCCAACATCAGAATCATGGGACCTTGAAGCATTTCTAGTCTAAGCCATCAACTGGGGAAGTCATGAAACTTGGACCCCGCTCTAAGGTTGGAGAACTTGACCCCCTAACCATTAGCCAGTCTCAGACCATGTTTTTTTTTGGAAGATCTATTGAAGCTGTATGGGAATGATTGCCATCTGCCCAGGACAGGTAAAGCTCTGGCGCCTCGATGCCTAAGAGCGATGGGCGCGGCTGAAGAAATTGCAGCTTGAGCTGCTGGAAGCGGAGAGCTTGGAGAGGCTGAGAAGGACATGGAGGAGCTGCTGGATCTGATGATCATCTAAGCAACCCATAGTAATCCACCATTTCTTGGCACCATTCTGTTTTTTCCTCTCTGTTTCCTTAGTTTGGAAGAATGTCATTGCGGTCGGGTCGGGTGTATCTGGATTTGGACTGATGCGGAGATTTGTTTGATCTTTTCTTGGGGCTGGGATGGGCTGGCTAGTGGGTGACTGCAGCAGCAAAATTGGATAGAATCATGGATAATGTGGCATAGCTGGTGGTTTCGGGTGGTCGCCACGGCTTCCCAATCTTCCCAACATTTTCTCATCCTTTCCAGCCAGGAGCAGGAGCGAATCAGATGAATCCGGTGAAGGGGGCCCCCGAGCCGGGAGAACTTGAACTTGAAGGATTGCAAGCCGGTGAAGCCCTGGATAACGCGAGATCAGACCTGCATGGGGCCGTATATCCTGCCACACATCCAAGCCAGAGGGAAAGATGGCTCGATGCACAAAGTTCAGAGCGAAACTTTGTGCATCTGGCCACCTTTTTCTCTTGCTTAGATGTGTGGCAGGATGGATGGGAAAAAGATAGGTGAAAACAGATGAATAAAATTAATTCATAAATTAGATGCTTCAAGAATCAAAAGCTGACTTTTGGCGGGACAGGAGAGCTATACAACCTACACAGTTTCAATCAGTTGTACAGGTATATATGCAGTTCTCATTTTTCTCTTGGAGGCCACTGTCCTGACCACCATTTAGTTGACTGATGCCATCGTCTGTCAAGTCAAAAAAACATGCTGGATGTGTGGAAAAGTGGAGTTTTGCTTGATGTGCAGGATCTGGTTTAGAAAATTGTGAGGTCATGGTGAGAACATCCATTCAGACCATTAGTTCCATCCGTATATTCAAATGATTTTAAATGTATGTTTTAAATAAATTCGATTCCGTATGTTTGAATGGCCGGGTGGGCCAAGGAAAACTCCTTCCCGGAGGTAGTCTAAAAGACCAGTTCGCAATAGTTCGCATATTTAGATTTCCGTAGATGTAGTTACTGTACAATATATAGATATATGATATAGATTGATATAGAGTATACATGTTTGGCATATAAATCATATAATCATGTTTTAGATATGAGATGTGAGGGCTATTCAGGGCTCATGTGATGTCAATTTTGGCATCAAAAAATCAGGTGGGTCTCGCGAAGATGGGTTTCTACGTTGTTGGCAGCGCCGTGTATTCGCCTCAGATCTCTGGCAGCGATGTGCCATGTTTTGCCCCTATCCAAAGGGGGGGCCCTTGAGGCATCCAAAATGGAGGTACTCGTAACTGCTATGGCTATGATCTTCTATGGACATATGTTGCTGGAGATTTCCTCAGCATTCCCCTAGTTTTTTTTCATATAGACCAGAAAGATCTTATGCTACGCAAGTCGTAGGATATTCGTAGGATGGGATGTGAAGAGACTCATTCTCTGAGGCCATTTTTGGAGATCATGGCGAATTGCAGCTACAAGTACGTCCAGGTTGGGGTGCTTGGAGTCCATCATAGTCAACCAGGATGGTTGCCAGGTTGCCAAGATTTTTTTGGGGGGTCCAATGCCACTCATCCGCAGAAAAAGAATGATGACCAGAATAGTCACAATGATGTTGCAAGACCCCCTTCTGATGTAGAATTTTAAATGAAACAAACATGTAGCTGATGCATCATGGCAGCTTTAAACTTTGACCACTGGACTCAAAGCAGTACAATAGCTGAACTGATGATCCTCAACATTGTAACATGCCGTTGGAGTTCCCAAATTCAAACACGTGAAGCTTCACAAGAGGTTTGCAGTGGAAAAAACCGTCTATCTTCACAAAACCGTCTATTTTCAACATATAACAACATGTCATAGACATGAGTTTGTCTGAAAATGGGGTACCCCAGGATCCATTGGTTTGCCATCGATGTTGGTTATCCCATGAAATCGTCATGATGTCCCCACCCCACCTGCCAAGGTAACCCTTATGGTCATCGCCAGGATCTGGGTTCAGTTTCTTCTTTGGGTGCAGGGTAGCAGGGTCAAACATCAAACTCCATGGGCTTGATTTTTGCAGGATGAACACACACACAAATTCATATATATATATATATACGTATATACGGTATATACGTATGTATTATGTATAATATGTACAGCAAAATATATATATAATATTTATAATACAATATAATAACAATAATAATGATGATGATAATAATGATGATGATGATAATAATAATAATAATAAATAATAATATATAATAATATATAATAATATATAATAATAAATAATAATAATAAGAATAGTAATAATAGTACTAATAATAATACTACTACTAATAATAATAGTAATAATAATAGTAATAATAATAATATATACATATATATTATACATATACACAGCGTATATGATAGCGAATTACATCATATGTAGCTGTTTTCCAGCTCTTTTGGGAGAACCCAAAGCCAAATGGAAAAAAAACACCGCTAAGTTGCCTTGGGGGTTCATTGGGCGGCTGGATCTGCCAGGATACTGACGGGTCCCAACATGAAACTTGTCAGCAATGGTCAGGCAATGGCTCCAGTGCAGGAGAAACTTGGGACTGACCCCGAAAAAAAAACGCAATTTTCATGGGGAAAATTATGATGCACCAGTGGGTTTCAGGGCTATTTTCAGACTAACCCCATAAAATGGACCTTTGTGAAGACAGGATCCTCAGTTGATGGAACCAATGCAAACTGTGCCTAGGATCTACTGGGTCTTCTTTGCCTACTTTGCAGCCTGTGCAGTTTTGTGCCCCAGGGGCTGGGTATTTTTTTCACGCCTGGTCCGGTTCTGCAGTGAGCTTTACGATTTTTCCCCTTACAACTGGCTATCAACGATGGTTCAATTGCATTTCTAGTGATGTAGGCATATGTGATCGTTCAATCACTATTTAATATTACTATAGTTTAAACACATATAAACACATATATACTTGTAACATGTCAGAAATCGGAAAACCTAATTGCAAAGCCGAGCCCCATCTGTTTGCGTCAGAGGCTTGGGTGGTGCGTCGCTTTCTGCTGCATTTTGAGCCTTCCGGAATGAAGGAGCAGTGGGGTGCCTCAGCAGTTGTCACGACTCGGAGCTAGTTCTGGCGCCCATTTCTGGCTCGCCGAGGTACGGTGTTGCACCCAGTGCCATGCATGGCCATGTGATCCTCGGGTGTGGATCCCCAGTTGAGATTTCGGGATTCGATGGAAAGGATGCTGGCAATGAGATCCATGGCAACTGCGGCTGGCTCCGAGTCTACGAGTGATTCTCAAATATTCGAAATCTGTTCCTCAACCGTGATCTCCATGATGATATTCTGGATATGTGTCCATGTATGTCCATAGTATATGTGGATATCTTTTGCACCCCAGATCACCCCAGATCATCTGCTGGGTTTGCCGATTGCCCCCTTTTGCCAATGGTGCAGGTTGGCTGTGGCCCAACTGCCACTGTGTTGGCTCCTGACCCCTTCGGCTGTGGCGGCAGCCGCAGCGGCACGGTGATCAACATCACAGGAAATCAAAGAGCTAGGCATAGCTAGGCGGAGAGCCTCTGACAGAATATATAGCCGCTATAGCCTGGACATGTAGTGAAGTTTAATCTCTGAATTTTCTGAATTGACATTCAACTCTCTACCAGTTGCTTCAGAATCACGTACTGTGTTCCCCCTTAATTCTGAGAAGAGGCAATATTTATTGGGCCCATGTTTGCATGGATTATGATCATTATGTTGGCAGTACGGAGTGAATCAAACCTTCAAGCCTTCCGGTAGTTGTGCTCTTCAGCACAGCAACTCCCCAGTTGGAGTTGAACAAGAGACGGCCGCCGCTGGCAGTTCGCTGAATAGCGAGCCCCAAGACGGTGTAAGCGACCAAGGAAAAGACCACTTTTCTGCATCTTTTGCTGGTGTGCGTTTCTTGATGTTGAGACAAGCACGTTTGAGACCCTTTCGAATTTTCTTGAAGATTTCGGATATTTCGGAAGGCTTTGAGCAAAACCCACACACAACTGCGTAGTGATGTCGAATGCTGTTGATTGTCTACTTGGTTCGGCAAGATGACCCAAAATTCCAAAAGGCAGAAATAATATGAAATAATTCCCACACCGCAGCGGTTGCGTTGCAACAACCACTTGAATATTTTTCATTGCCTTTGGAACTGATGCTGCCTCTCAAGTGCTCAAAGATGAAGGCACAAAAGGAGGGTGACCAATATCACCAGCGTTTGGGTGCAAAAGATGTGGTGCCAACTGGGTGCCAGCCAGAAACTGCTACAAACATACGAATCAATGCCTTGACTTTGGCAGATTTGACTATTGAGTGCCGGCAAAGTTAAGAATCAACATGTCAATTTGAGTCTCCGTGACTTGTATCGCTTGTCACTTTCTTCAAACATTATCTCAGAAATCTATGATATATATATATAATATATATGTGTGTATGTATATATATATATATGTACACATTTTTAGCATATCTTAAAGCGAGCAGAGCCCCAAAATCGCTCCCCAGCTCCCCGAAATTCCGTGGTACCGCCACCGGCCGCTGTCCCGAAACACCATGGCCTCCGCCCGGCCGGACGTCAACGGCCCCGCGGAGAAGCTGATCACAGAGCTCCAGCAGAGTCGAAAGATGCACATGATCGAGTATTTGCAGGTGCAATGGATGAGGAGCATTGAGGATATTTCCATATTTTTCCATATATTTCCTGATTTTCTTTGATTTGGTGAGGCTAAATGTGTCATCCTATTTTAAGATCATTTGGGATAAATGATATAAATGATAGTTGGCCATTTACAATTCTCATTTCTATATCCGTTTTATATCCATCATTTATCCATTATTTGATAAATGTGATAAATGGAATATAGATGGGAAGCTCCCAATTGATCAATTGATGATCGAGCACTTGCCAGATGCAATTCATGGGACATTTCTGGCCGTTGGATGGGATTATGGGATGGAAGATTGATCCATTTATGATGAGTACTTGTTGCGATGGATGTGATGGGATAGAAACCTTTTTTGGAATGCACCACAGTATGAATTTATTGAAAACCAGGAGGAATGGGATTCCGGATGAGGGAAAGCTCCCTGGTTTGATTTGGTCATTTCTGGTGAAAATGATGACTGCACAGTGGGGGGAACCCGATTTGAGATGGGGATATGGGGGAACCCCAAGGATAACATGTCGGGATATGGGAGGTTTGGTGTTTTTTGGGAGATGACCATTTTACCGAAGTTTTGCTAAGCTGTCATTTCACTTTCAAGGTTGGGTCTTGGTAGAGTTTGGCTAGCCTTGGCAAGGATCCAGATTACACGAAGGGTTTGTCATATCTAACGGTATCTAACATCTGATGAATCTATCTAGCAGCTATCTAGGTGACTGAGGCGAAAATATCGACTGTGTCATATCTCAAATAAATTCTGCAAAACCAGCCTCGCAGGCAAAACTACTGGAAGATCAGCGTCGGAGCTTGAAGCATTTCGAGTGCGTTCAAAGTGGTCTTAGCATCTTGGCTGTGGGCCTAAAAAACCCGAAAATTTCAGCAGCTTGTTAAACAAGTCTATACTTTTTGCTGCTGAAAATCCCTGATGGATTTCCATCATGTTTGCTGGTTATACCATTAAACCCCAAACTGTTTGCAGCTTCCAGTCCCGCCAATCCTGCCAGGCATTATGCGTGCTGGCGCCTTGCGTTCGCGCCCATCCACCTCCCCAGCGGCCAGTATGGCAGCTGCCACCGTCCCGTGGCGGGTTGGGAGGACATCACTCACCAAGGCAGTAAAAGACCCAGGGCCCCCAGATTTCGGTAGTAATATGTAGTAATAAACCATCACAATCATCACATTAAGTGAAGGATGGGCCAATTTTGACTCCGATGATCATTAGGTCCACATTACTTAGTGACTTAGTGACTTAGTGACTTAGTCTCTATTCTTGAGACATCTTGAGACATCCCCCAGCTGGATGTAGCTGTTATCCCATGGTATCCCACGGGCCCATGGTCCAAGGCGGACGATTTGGGGCTTCAGCGACTGTCCTTTTCAGAGACCTTACGCGCGGAGGTCGAAGCCTCCAGGCCCTGGGCCGTTCCAGTCGTCATGGATGGCCATGACTTTGTATAGCTATGTACAGGTTAACCTATGGTGACGACTGGGGATACCCACTTAGGCTATGTATAATTATGTATAGGTTAAGCATGGTTAACCTATGGTGACTGGGGATCCCTCATGACTTAAAGGAAGTCGAAACAAAGGCCAGATTGTTTGAGTTTCTTTTCTCAATTTGACCCCTGAAAGATTGCCAATGTGATTTTTTGAAGTAGAAACCAACAACAGTTTTGTTTCGTGGTTGTCCATCCATAAACCCCGAGTGTTGAATGCTATAGATAGTATGTTTTTAATGACTAATGTCCGGTATTGGTGATAAAAAAATAAGAAGAATGCCAATCATAGCAATATCATTGACAGTAACAACGACAGTGATACTCATAATCATAATCAAAAGAATGAGTATGACATTGAACACAATAAGAACTGCTCAATTCATAGTATTGATCATTCGTAATTCGGAAAAAAATCCATAGTGCTGATGAGAATAATCACAATAGTAATCTTAGTAATGATTGTCACAGTAGTAAAGATAATTATTATATAATGACAATTAGTAATCACAATAAGACTGATTTATAACAATTACAATAACACTCACGATAATAAAATGATGATGATAATATAAGTAATGATAATAAACACAATGATAACAATGATGATATCAATTACAGAAACCTTGCAGTGACTTTAGTAGATTTGTAATTCCCCACAGTACTACCAACAATAATAGTCATCATACTCGAAATCTTATTTGGTTTATTATTACCATTTGTACAATAAATGTTCATATACTATGGTAACAATCTCAATAATGATTGTACACGTAATAATAGTAGTCACAATAATGATCATAATCACATCAATCATAATAATAACAATAATAACAACAATCACAATCACCACAATAATCATACAAGTAGGTAAGAATAGTAGTCACAGTAATCATAACAATACCATACAATACCCATAATCACACCCATTGTCAAAACTTATTCTGAAAAATGATTGACATGAACTAATATTACCATCTTATCAATCATCATCATCCATATCCATCATCTGAATGAACAGCGGATACATCGTATACTCATTCTCATATGAAACATCACCATCTCAATTATGGATTATACGAAAAAGTGATAATGATGATGATTAGGCGATTATGATGATGATTATCACCATCCATAACCATTATGAACATCAATGGATTGGTTTGAGTGAAACATGTGAAACCTCCCAGGCCCCTGCCCCGGCTGGCCCGGCTCACCCGGCTCCAGGTCCGCCTGTGGCATCGGGCCAGAGGTCAGCCGCACCAAGACAGCCCCGGAGACCGCGACCACGTGGCTCGGCCTGACCTGGGAACGGGGGAAAAACGGAGGGTGGTTCAGTTTTGTTCATCGTTTTCTTTTTTTTTTTGGCTTTCAATACTGAGAAAATTGGGCTTCATGGTTGAAGTTGATCAAGAGAAAACGGGGGTTGAGATTAGTTGAGATCAACAAGACTTGGGAGTTCAGCAAAGGTAAATTGTCAGACCAAAACTCAGTTCACTTTGATTTCATGCAAAGCGCTGCACTCATGTGATGTATGGACAGTTACATCGATCAAACAGAAAATGGTCAAGACCTTGGAATTGCTGACCTTGAAACGAAAGATGTTTGTGGTATTTTGAAGCTGAATTATTCCCAAAAGATCATTTGCAAGTGGGAAAATGTGGGAAATTCCATGGCATCGGGACCTGAGGATGGCCCAAATCCCCGAGCAACCAGAGCTGGAGCGGCCGAAAACCACTCCCGGCACCAGAGATGGCTCTCAGAGTCTCAACACCCGTGGCTTCAAATCGATGAAGACGGCCGGCACGGTGAAGTTTCAAAGCGCCAGTGGCAGTGGCCCCTTGGGGGCGACTCGGAAGAAATGCTGGGTTTGACATGGTTTGACAAAGACAGCGACTGCAAAAACAGGCAAGTGAGATGTAAAATATGAAGCATGACCACTGACCACTATACTTTTCGGTGTTGCCAGACTGTGCCATAGCTATTGTCTGAATTCAATGGTAGACAAGGGAATCTGTGGGGAAGATTCCTTGTATTTCCTTGTGTACATTGGTGTCATGAGCTGTCATGGTCAGATTTCGATCAGACGCCTGAGATGGGAGATGAAGAAATTGAAGCTGAGTGATAGGGGGTCAAATGGGGTTAATATATGAATGAGTCATGATTTAACGGGGGTTTAAATGGGGGTAAACGGGGTCAATATAATTTCAATATATAGGTGTTATCAAAAACAACATGTTTTTCAACAGAAGTAGAACTACCACTCAAACATTTACCCAAACTTCATGCTCTCCGTGTTGATATTTTATAGCTCACATTTTCAGTTAACGGTGGCGCCGTCAGGTGAGTTGGACCGATGAGGAAGAGCAGGAGTTCTACCGCTTTCACGAAGAGTCCTTCTATGCCTCGAACGTTCGCGACCTCACTGGCCTGAGCGACCAGGCTTTGTTTCGTCAAAAAGGCCAAAGCAAAGTTCTGCCGGGGAGCCCAGGGGGATTGGCTGGGGACGGCAAAATCATGGAAGGTGATTGGTTTTTGTTAATCCCATGCCGTTTTTTGAATGGATTATTCACCAATGGATTATTAAACCATATTATATATATAAACCCAATTGAATTATGGGGGTTGAGAAAAAATCAAGCCATACTCGGAGATGGATTCGTTCGCCCAACTAGTGACTTCGGTTGCTGCACCCTGTGATATGAGAGAATGTTATCAAACACTGATGTCCAACATAAATATCAAGAGTGTCACTGGTGATATCTCATAAAGACAGATCTACATTCTTTGTAAGCTCTCTCTCTCTCTCTCTTTCTTTCTATCACTCTATTGGGTAGGTGGTGCCAACTGCAGCTTATACCCGAAGGCCTTTTGGAGCTGACTTCGCTTTGTTCTGCAGGTCGCAAAGCAGCGATGTGATCACCTTCGACTTTGGTGCGATTCTCAGGACGGCCCAATCCTGCGAGAAGCGTGAGGATGATAATTGAGCCGGTTCAAATCATCTTGCACAACTAGGTCAGGCTCTCTATTCAAACATCGGATGTTTGGGTAACATCCCATGTAAAAAAGTATCTTGTATTGAATTGGGAAAACCATCTACAAATTTACACACGGATGATTTTCAAGTTGCAGGTCACATTACCAACACGGGGGTACCCCAAAGTTCAGTTGCTTACCTGCAGCCTGGCAGTGTAAAAAAGCCATAAGTGATGCCGAGGTGATTTGGGTCGACGACTAGCGATCGCGGATCGAGAGGCTGTTCCATTTCAAGTCTGAAATGGCTGTAATTGAGGATTATCCATGATTGTAAATAATCCATGATGGGAATTATGACGACATGATGGGGATTATAGTGGGATCACCCTGGTGATTATGGTTGTAATGGTCACTAGTACTAACCTTACCCTTAGATATTCACTTATTTGATGAACTGGGTCATGGTTGTCGCCCGTCATGGACCGTTGCAGCAACATTTAAAAGTAGCGATTGCCCAGTCATGGTGCCCGATTTCCAAGAAGGGCAAGTATGTGGCATCCAACCTTATCCATGCTACGTATATATATATATATATATGTATACGTATACCTATATACATATATTTGTGGATGTATATATATATATAATTAAATATACTATATATATATACATATACATCCTAACCTTTTTACGTGCTGCAAGCTGCCGCCTGCCATATGTCGGTCCTGCGCATCCGAATAGCATCCGTTCTCATTGATCTTTGAGAATCTGTAGCACTGCAGGGCCAGCTTTCTGTGTGGAATGTCCGGGGCACAGTGGAAGGGCTGAGGGCTATCACCAGAGAATCTGCATGGTTTTTGTGGGTTTCCTGGAATCTATGAACTATGAACTGGAAATCTGTGTCTGCAGTTTCTGCACCCTTGATATGTCCTTCATGCCGCTTAAAAGATGTAAAACCATGTAAAACCTCTTCAGCCGTGCATCACAAGTAGGTAGACTGCAAAGAAGTACCAAGCATCAAACAAACAAATCAAGATAAATCAAGTATGGCTATGGGCACAGAAGATCCAGGGATACAGGGACCATGGCTGCCATAGCCCCTCAATTCTCCCAGCTTGGTGCTGAGGTGGCAGATCGAGAAAAGATTTGGTCATCATCGATCTCCTCTTGTACAACCATGGCCTTTTCATTGAGCTTAGACCTCAGTTTCTCTTTTAAAGCAGGAAGCAGAACTGGGCTGGGGCCCTCAGGCCCCTACCACTGAAATCCTCCAGCTGACATCCGAAAAAAAGTTCGATCCATGGGCGAGATTCCGGAACCAATGGCTGATATTGGAACCATTTGGAACCTATGAATACAGCAAGAATTGGGGCTAATTATGTGGGCAATCCATGAATGTACCATTCATTTCCATTCTTTTTTGGGCAATGCTACGAATGTGCCTAGTCAGCTCTGCTAAGCCAGGTGGAAAATTCATCGCAGCGGTCAACAATGAAGGACTCAGCCCGATGAGCTTCACCTTTGGGGGAAGCAAATTAGTATCAAAATATGATGTCATATTCTTGGTTTATAATATTTATATTTGACATGATAAATAATGATATATATATATATACAATATATATATATAATATATTCACATCAAATGTCTCAACATCTATCAATATCGAAATCGTCATGGCCAAGTGTTCTTTTTTGATTATGAAGATTGGCACGCCAATTTTTCATGGCGATTTTCTCTATTCTGTGGCGCCCCAGTTTTCATCCGAGGAGTGATCCACTTTTGGAACTTGAGCTCTAACCCACAGTCGGCTCCTCTCCAAACCTTCAACGCTGGTAGCAAGGCGGACATCGGCGCGGGATGGGATGAGCGTTTCCCTGGTGTCATGGTTTGGATTCCCAAACTTATTACCAAACTTGTGTGATAGAAATATCTCTATTTGCCTATGATTCTATGAATGAATTGAATAGTTTTATTTTTCATTAAATTTCTGTAAATTCCTGAAGCCTGGGGCTTTGCTGCCAGATGGCCAGTTCTTGCCAGCTGGAGTACTTGGGGAAAGTACCCTCCAGTCCAGCAATTATTTTAAGAATATCAAAGAGTTTATTGGCTACAAATTTCTTTTCCAGCAATCTGATCATATTTTATCATAGTTTCTCGTAGTTTATCCAATTTTGTACTATTTTGTACTATTTTATCATAAATTATCGTAGTTTATCATATCCTATCCATGTTGCTTGTTAAGAACGGGATTCCCTGTTCTTGGATGTTTATCATGTTAGACTAATAACCCCCGAACTCATCATCAGCCCACCATCATTGATTCATTTATCAATGAAATCCGATGGAATCCATAGTTTTCATGCTGAAAAAGCCTATAAAATGCTGGTTGAATTCCCATTTTTAAGGGATTTCGCAGCCACCACGGGCGAGAGGTGAATGCGTTGGCCTTCGCCGATAAGGGACTAGCACTGTCCACGGCTGAGAAGGCGGGGATCTCAAGGGGTTGGGTCAGATGGTGGGAGCCCCCAAAATAAATGGCAAGTTGGGGAATGATATGGGACTGTTCTTTTCGGAGTCTCCAATGTCGAGAAACAACATGACACAAGCATAAGGTACCAGGTTGTTGATCCATAGATATCCATACATATCCATAGCCAGAATCCCTTTGGGCTCATATTTGTTCGTGGGATATCTGGGCTCCTTCGAATATCCACTGGGAGAGATGTTGGGATGCCAACGGGCCTGGAAGCATCCAGGTGGTGCTGCTGGCAGCTCCTTCTTTGCAGGAGATCTTGAATCTGATCGTTCCGATGCCATACGATGGGCATAAAAGGTGTTGCTTAAAAAGGAAACAACAGGGATTCTTGGGATCATTGAAGCATCTGGACGTATCACACACTGGAATTTGAGCATGGCCCATTTTCATCAATGTCGATCCATCAAAACAAAACGCAAGAAATCAGATGTCCAGTGTTGGCACTGCTATCAGGAGGTGGCGGTTCTTCCTCAAACTGGTGACGTGAGAGAGTTGCTGGACTGAAAGTTTCAATGAATGGATTGTGCTGTGGGATGCTGTGGGTTTGTCCCTTGAAATGGCTTGGAGTCCCCAGTAGCCACAACATGGTCCAGTTTGGCAGTGCTATGAAGTGCTATGAAGTGCTGTTTTTTTTTTGTTTTAAGCTATAACTGCACTTCATAGCACTTCCTGGATTATGATAGCTATAACTATAATTGCACTATGATAGCCAAAGATTTTGGAAGTACGCGGAGTTTTTAGGACAGCGCCCAAGGCTGTCCTTTTCTCCTGATGGTGCCTTCTTGGTGGCTGCTGGACTGCACGTGGCCTGGTTCCTCAGAGCTGCTGGAGCCTTCTGACAGCCCCACACTTGAAGTTGAACTGATTGGAATTTACCCTCTGGTAAACGTTTACATAACTATGGAAAATCACCATTTTTCATGGGTAAATCCACTATTTCTATGGCCATGTTCAATAGCTATGTTAAATTACCAGAGGGTATTGCTAATGTCAACCCCGGATCGAACCAATATGAACCACAGTTGATTCATTAGGGGTAAACCCTGCCCGAAGAGTGATCATCCGATACATTTACGTGGTACCGCCCAAATTAAATCATATTAAATCTAGGATTGACATGACAGATTTTTTTTTCCATGCAGAAACTTAGTCCTATTGATCTATGAACCCGTTTGACACACAGACTCACGCCATCATCATCTAATCTTTTGTTGGCAAGATTTAAAACCTTTGATCACTAAATCTCATTCAGTGTTGAGATTTTGTCCATTATACATCCATATACAGTCATAACGTGTATCTACATATATATGTATATATATTATCAAAAATGATATGCATCACATGTATATATATATATAATTATATATATATATATACAATATCCTACATCTAACTAATTTACATCTGATATATCCACAAGAACTTTTCCGTTTCGCCATGGGTTCCCAAGGATCCCCGCTCCAGCATCATGGTGGAGGACGGCGATCCCAGTGCAGGAGCTGTGTTTTGGTCCGTCACCGACTCCTTTCGGAGGCCGGGAGGGTGACCCATGGAGGGTACAGGATGAGTCCGATGTAGCGACTGTAGTTTCTAGCGGAACGAGTTAGTTTGAGCACTTTGTTTATTGTGTCTATCGCTATGATATGCTATGATATCATATATATATATATATTATATATTATATATATACACCATCAGATGTCTAAGCTTCAACTTCATGAGTCAAGACCCGGCATGTCCAACATTGTCCAACTGTTTGTTGTACTCGATCTGGCAGATCTGGTACCCCAAAGATCCACAAAGATCCTGGTTCCTCCATCAATGGTCGTTCTGGCTGTTCGACTGGAATTTTCCATCCGAGAGTCTAGAAATGGTTGGCAGATTGAGATGGACCAGCTGGAGGTTTGTTTGGGAGTATAAATGCTCTTCTTAAAGATAATTCAAAGTTGGGTATTGCATGGTATTGCCAAAATGTTTGTATACTGCCAACATGATTGGTTCAATGAATTACTGAGACCTTCCAAACTTTGCCTGAAGAGGGTCTTCAGGGTAGATAGGTCTGGTGTCACCGACTAGTACGCCAGGCTGGGTGCTATGGTTTTTCGACAAGTTCTCCGTGCCACCACGTGGGTTCACTCGGTTTTATCGCAACTTTGGGGCAGTTCCATTGCACAGACATTAACAGCTGTTGGATACTGAGTTCAAATATTTTCCAGCCACTGTTTCTGCTTCACCTTTGGATCAGCGTGTTTGGAGTCAAATCTTCGTTGGATGCACCAGAGTTCGCATGTGGCATGTCCAGTGAGAAACATTCGATGCCACTCCCGCTTCAGTTCCCGGCGCCCTGGCAGGTTCAGACCTGATGGAAAGCTTTTGGCCCTGGCAGGTGATAATAAACTCATTGCCGCCAGCTTAGTGAAAAAAACATCTGACAGCAACGCATCTTGGCGCTGCACTTGCCGGTCCCATCGGTCCATAGCTGGTCCCATCCGAGACCCTGTTGGACGTGTTGAACGACTTTGATCATGATGGTGACCTGCCTGGAGCCCCAGGGACGACAAATACCTGATGTACCCCCTGGCGGTTGGTGAAGTTTTCCCCGAGTTTCCCTCGGCTGGGGCCAATTCTGAATATTTACACACGTGCTTTCATAGAAAAAAGAGACCAAGGATTTCTGGATCCATTGGTGCGCCAGTTTCAGAAAATTCAGCGGTGAGATTTCCATGTTTTTGACTTTTGATGGTTAAATCATGTTAAATTTACTCTTTTTTTTTTTTGCTTTTTTGGTGATAGAATCATCTTAAATCACCATGTTTGAGGATTAAATCATGCTAAGTCACCATATTTCATGGTGAAAGCTTCCCATGACCATCGGCTCTTAGCTGAGGCCATGTGGTCAGCCCGTGAGGGCTTTGGCTTGGAGCGGGGCAGCCTGGGGTCTTTCGCGAGGATGGGTGAATGAACGGTGGATGAGTTGCCAAACTATAGGGTCTACCCCAAAACATCCAAAACTATCTGGTTGGTGGTTTGGAACCACTGAATTTTATGACTTTCCATATATTGGGAATTTCATAATCCCAACTGACTTTCATGTTTTTCAGAGGGGTTGAAACCACCAACCAGCTATAGATGGGGTCTACCCCCCAAAAATGCCAAAGATGAATAAACATGTTACAATGGGAGAAAGAATGAGAAAGAAATGAAGATGATGATAAACGATGACAAAGCCCATTTTTTTCTTGGGTGGGTACCTTATTATCTTCAGACAAAGCCACACATAGATGGACATGTCAAATCCAATCCTAAGATATCGAAGATTCAGGGGTAAACTATACTTTATATAAATATCATTCAATTACTGTTCTGTCTTTTTTGTGAGGGGTACAGTGGAAAGTGGTTGGTAGCCACAGCTATGTCCAACTCTCTTCATCTACCCATGAAGATGATTTGATCCTGCAGTTGTTGCAGGGGCTTTTGTGAATGGAGGATGGGGGTTTTAGCTTCAAGGTTGGTGTCCTGCGATATAATAATACATATATATATATACGTATACATATTCTATGTATGTATATATATACATTATGTATACATACGTATGCATAATTATTGTCAGGCAGCTAGATATAGTATAATACAGCCACTTCCAACTGGTAATGGTCATGTGAGAAGGTGCCAGGTAAAGTCTACCAATGTCTACCAATGTCACGCCAACGTCATAAGTTGGTGATCTCACTTATAGAGGTTGGCTAACCGCAAGAACGCTGGGATAAACTGTTCGTCATGTTGAGAAATATCTCCACTAAAAACAGGGAAATCAGTGTCAAATAGTCAACGGCAATTTCAGGATCCTAATTTTTTTTGTGGTACTGTAACATATATATATATATAAGGCATTATTTTGTGGTGATATTCCCATTGAAATAGTGGCATTTCTTTTTGGGATGCGGATGCCGCAAACCCTCCCAGGCCCCAACCTGCGATGTTTGGCTTCGGGGGGAGAAGACCATACGGTCACTGCCTGGTGCCCCAGGGGGTTATATAATGTGGGTAAAACCATGGTAAAACCATCATAAACCAGCCCATGTTTAATGGATTTATATGGATTTATAGCACCCATTGGGGATGGTTTACTATTGTTTTAACCACATATAACAAGATGATGGACACATACCCTCTGAAACTGGGTGATGAAAGCAACTTGTTCAACTTGCACGATAGTTCATGATATTTCGCCGCTTGCGCCAACAACATGAGATTGCGCCAGTAATTTGATATTCTGCAGCCACTCGGTTCAATCGGATTTTCCAAACGACTGGGACATAGACCTAGTAGATTTGGGTCATTTTTTCCTACCATTCTGCTGTTGATCTGCTGGGTCGCTGGGTATAGTAGTGCTCATTTTTTTTCTGTTGGGTGGTGATGTTTTCAGCTATCTATGTTCTATATCATTCTTGATACATATTACTACTGTATATCTAGTTTAGTTGTTACTGTGGTAAACCCAATGATAAACTCTCCCATAGGATCCCCCTTTTTCTACGAGAAATGGATTTTTATATGGCTGGTATACCCCATCTCCAAACCCCATCTCCAAATTCTCCCGCTTCATGGCATTGGGTGAGTCCCAGAGAGATGTGGATGTGTCATTTACCCTCTGGTAAACTAACATAACTATGGAAAATCACCATTTTTTATGGGAAAATCCACTATAACTGGCCATTTTCAAAAGCTATGTCAGCCATTACCAGAGGGTAGGGCCTCCAAGGGTTGGGACCTCTGAGGTTTGGGATCTCGCTTCGAAGCATGTCCTGTTTCAGATGGATCCCATGAAGGCGGCATGGAAGGGATCCATGGGATCCATGGGATCGGTGCGATGGGAAATTCCATGGCGTTTTTTTCTGGTTTAACATGGCGCCATGGTTTTTCGATGGCCCATAGAAATAGATGGTTTACCATGGTTTACCTATTGAAAATGGAGGTTTTGTGGGTCTTTAAGTCCCAGCTAGTGGATCTAGCTAGTGGATGCTGGAAGAACAAGTCTTCCACTGCAGCTGAGAGGGTCCAGGCGCCTGGACGGTGGAAAAACCGACCATAACAGAGATGGAGAATCTGCAGGGCTCCTGCAGCGTGGCCCAATGTGTTTCGAATTCTAGAACATCAACATACATCAATAATCATCAATAATCATCAATACATGTTTGAGTTTGACACGAGTACATGGCGTGTAGTGTAGATGTAGATCAGACTCAAACATGTTGAGCCCTATGAAAACCTCGATTTTTTTCGCAGATTCACCGAGTCTCAGAGCTACAAGGATCCGTGGTACTGTACCAATCAGACCATGATCCACTGCTCGCCATTGTTAGCAGTTCGGCTGATGGCCCTTAATGCTGGCAAAGTCAATCGGCCGTCCCCTCAGCCTAGAGGCTAAATGTTGCTAAATGTCCATATTAATGTCCACATATGTGATAATATATGTCCATAAATGTCCATGATCGCAGCGATGAGCCGGTTTTTGCCGGTTTTAATGTGGAGATCTGCCAGTTTCTGGATCTCCGGACACATCCGGACACTGTGCCGTGCCGAAAGTTTGTGGCGATGACCCCGGAAGCACTGCGCGTTAGATCGAATTCTGTGCCTGAGAATGTATTGCGTCACCTTTCATCAACATTCAGAGTCCTTTGGTCGACGTATGGTGGAGCCATAGTTCAATTGCACTGGCATGCGCTTTCACTTTCGAAGACTGATTGTTCTTTTGGTTAGGATGTGGTGTGGCAGTTCGTGGTCCCAACTAATGTGGTACTGGGGATTAGCCAGACGACTTGTCCAATTCACTTCGGGGAAAAAGACCAGGGATGTGCCTGCCAGGATTGGATTTTCAAGTTGGCATGGAGTGCAACCGGCCAGAATCCCAGTGAAGCGTAGCTAGTACCATACATCTCCAACTTGACACTGATACAGGCAACCGGCAGGGGGAAAACATGACACCAAGATACACCAAGTGTTTTTGGGACTTCTATGCTCCAAGTCTGAAGATGTCCACATTAATGTCAACTTGGAGCATGGAAGGTGAAGGTGAAAAGGGTGACCAACGAGGACTCTTAAAACGTTAGGAGTCTACAACGGTTGGTGAAGCAGCCAGCTGGGCCCTACAAAATTGAGATGAAAACCGAAAAACACACAGTCACCTCAGCAAACTTCCCACTCAATCTGCCATGATCAGTTTCACCTAGCATTAGCTATAAACCCTATGTTTGTGTATAATATATGTCCGGGCAAGAACATCTAAAACCGAAGCACCATTTTTGCGGATGAAATCCACGTTTCTTCATCTTCAATCCGAGGCCTTTTAGCCTTCAGCCACTTGGGCGCTCAAGGCGTCCGTGTGGATCCAAGGAGGTACCCCATGAATATCCATGAATCGTGGACTGATAGACTGATAGATCCATATTATATAATTCAATTATGATTGTCAGATTTTCGCCCAATCAATCAATTCATATCAATTCCCAAGTAACCATAAACTGATCGACTGATTTCCCATAAGATATTCCAAAATGGTCGTACACAAACCAGGTAACCATGCTCCAGCCGAGGTTTGGCTCCGTTGGAGGAGGTTCAAGACAAGAAAGAGGCTGCCCTGGAGTTGATCCTGGCGGGGGTTTCCCTTGGGCTTTTCAATTCTGTAAATGTTGCTTCTGACTTTAACTTTGAAAGGATGATATTTGTGAAAGTGATTTGGAGTCTCTGACTCTAGGTGAAGCCTTTTTTTATTGACGTGGAGATGGGTAGAACATATGACAGCATCTTCATGTAAGTCTTCTGCATTAACAAAGCTGATAGGACATAGACGCATTATCAGATAATAAGTAACCAGCACACAGGCTTGTGGAGAAAGAGAGTACCTCAAATTCCAGCACAGTATCATGATTTTCCCATTTTGAAGGAAAAAAAGGAATTTTTGGGGCAGAGCCCAATGGATTGCCAAAGCCAAGATGGGTAAATATGATGAATTCACCACATTGAACGATATTTCCTCTCAAAACCTGATGCTCCCAAGTTCCTGAAGATTCCATCGGTCACGGTCACAGATGGCAAAATTCGGTGCTGATCCATGGCCCATGGCAGAGTAAGCGTATCATCTCAAGAAATTTTGAAGCCCTTCCAAGGACGAACCATTGATATACCACATCAGGAAACTGCAACAGGCTTCTCCACCAGTAGTCGTTCAGAGTTCACCCGCTCCATTGGGGGATCCTGGCAGAGTCGCCTTGCCAGATGACGCTTGAACGTCCAAATACAGAGGAGGTGCAGTTTTGGACCTGTGGGCAGCAATGCAACAAGCCCTGTGCTTTGGTCTCTAATAAGCTCTTTGAGTGAGTTTTAGTGAGCTCAGGTGAAGAAAAACATGTTTGTTCAATTTTGTTCAGTTGAACATGAAATAGAAACATCCAAGTGGACATTCTACGGTCCACATACCGCTGAAATGAAATGTCAAACAGTGCAACAACACAACATATCTACATGTTATATAGATTTATATAGAGTAGAGCATACTCGATATATCTCGATATATTATTTACCCATATTTACCCACATATATCATATATCCATCTACAGTACATTGTACTGTACATATCAATGACGCCGTATTGAGAGCTGTCGGAGCGCCAGGACCTAGAGGAGAAGGAGACGCCTCAATTTGTTTCCTGACTTTGGGGGTAGCAGTTGGGTAGCCATATATATATATAATTATATATATACTATAAACTATATATATATGTTCATATATATGTTTCTATGTGTTTATATATAATTATATCGTTCATGATTGTTGTTCTTAAAGTCCGTTTTTTTTTTGTGGTATTCCGTGTTTGATCACTGTTGACGACGCCGTTTCTGAGTCACTTCTCCGAGGTTTTCCTGGTGAAAGTGGCTTCGAGTCCAGGAGATGGTCATGGTGATGAATGGTGATTAATGGTAGTAGTTTAATAGTAGTAACAATGGTAATATAATAGTGGTTAATGGTAATAATAGTAATGGTGATGGTGATTAATGGGAATAGTAACAATGATATACTACTACTACTACTACTACTACTACTACTACTAATAATAATAATAATAATAATAGTAATAATAATAATAACAATAATCATGATGATGAAGAAGAGGATGAGGAGGAGGATGTCTACTATAGCGCCAGGGAAAGAGTGGCTAAGAGTATGTTGAGAGTATCGGAATTCCGACGTATCAAGGTCTGGCAACAAGGTCTTCCCATCTTCATCGTTGCTGGGACCATCTTTGTCGAAAGTCACAAGTCTAACAGTCGCCAGGAGGGCCCGTGGAACCAAAGAAAGTTCTGGAAGAGGAGGTGGCTTCAGCACAGCCGATGAGCGCATCCTTTGTGCAAGAGTGTGCATATTTTAATATTTTTTCTGGACGGGTGTTAGTGCAACGATGCTTTGCATGGCGGGATCCAAGATTTTGGAAGGTGGAAGCGGAATCCGGGCCTTGTTCTTTTTCATTTAGTGGCCCACACCCTTGATTTTACATGGCAAACACTGAACGTCGATGTGTTTTTTTTGCAACGCACTTTGGTCACTTCGGTGCAACTGAGGGCTTTAACGTGAACATCGCACGTGGTCCGGTTCTCAGGTGGTATCAGTCACCGGCTTCGGAGCTTGATATTTCACGGTGAATCAAAGTCTGGGGATGTGCTGAGTTCCTGATGACTGGGTTTATTCCTTGACGAATCCTCCAAGATACAGGGTCAGCGGTCTGGCGTTTGGAAAAATGATGAAAAATGGCCCCCCATGTTCGCCTCCAGATCGGGTGGATTTGGATCCGCTTGCGTTGGACTTGAGCTGCAAGAATCCAGGACCGGGGCAGATGGGTTTTTCACCCCCAGATCAAAGAAGATCTTCGCTTGGCAGATGTTTTTCCGAAGGTTGTTGGCCCTTTCTTGACTGCAGGAAGAAGCTTTAAAAAAGTTTCCAAAACCGGCAGTGTGATTGGTTTTGACTTGAATCACAATGAGTTGATTCCAATCTCTATTTTTCTTGATGTATTTTGTCTGTTGGATATGATTGGATACCCTAACATAACTATGGAAAATCACCATTTTCAATGGGTAAATCCACTATAAATGGCCATGTTCAATAGCTATGTTAAATTACCGGAGGGTATGTGGAAGGATATGTGGATTGTAAAAACTCATAATCACAGCCTCAGCCTGGATCAACTATGATCAACATTCATCGGCCCAAGGGGCCCTCCCAGGACTACAGGTGGCTGCCCAGGACAGCTGGTTGAATTTGTTGAATGGTTATGGCATTATGGCTATGATTTAGTTGAGTTTCCCAATCAGCTCATTAATTTATATTAGTTCCATGGGTTTGTAGGGTTAGGGGGTTAGTTGTAACTAGTTGTAACTATATCTGGGGACTCCCAAAGTTCGAAAAAGATTGAAGAAGTGATTCCTATTTGGGCCAGTTGAGGTGAAGATGTTGATTTGAAGTCCTGTCGTGTTGTCAACAGTCCGTTGTCAACTGGTCCCCAGGACCCAACTTATGTCACAGGGCACCACCTCATTTCGTGCGGCTTCACGCCGCATGGCAGACCTAAACGGAGTGTTTTGTTGTGTGAGATGGATGGGGCAGACATGCATGAGTAATAGAAGTGTATGAAGTGATAGAGGTGGATTTCCCTCCATTTCTCCTCCTTTCTCAATGGCTTCGTTTTGTTCTGGTATCGCAGGAACTGGAACTCCATTTCCCTCAGTGATTTGTTAGCCCCAAGATTTCCAAAATCATTAATGATATATGACCCAATAAATGGATTTTCTCCAACTTTTTTCATGAAGGCAATCGACTTGAACCCCAATACATGGCCGTGATATCTGAGAGTCAAAGGAACTTCTGAACATAGATTTAGGGCACTAGCCAGTTGCTACACAGTCTACATGTGAAAACCAACTTCTATTGTGTAGGGTGGTTCGTTACTATTACCTATGGGTATACATGGCAAAGTGCCATGTGATCATCATTGGTGGGTTACTATTACCATGATGTCCCAGCAACATGGATGATCACAGTCTGGACCATCCATCATATCCATCATATATCATCATATCATATCCATATTTAGTCACACCAAGCCATTCTTGTGAGGTTCATAAGTCCATGATATCCGTCACAGAATCTATCCCCATCCCACCCATCCCTCCCAGGGACCCAGGGACCCAGGGAACCATGTCTTCAAGGCCTCATGAGACGCTGATGATTGCCGGCGAAGATATCTTTGAGTTCGAGGCGGCAGGACCTATCTATGTCTCGGGGACGGGGAGCACATCAACTGTTGGATGACAGGCGTCAAGGTATTTGTTGTGAATAGTTCATGGATGTTCATGGTATTTCAATGATATTAATCAATGATATTAACAATATGATTATGATATTAATATTTCTGAAGAATCAATGGTTATGATATTTACAATATGATTTTTAAGTGTGACAAGGATGTTTCGCAGAATGCATTAGTTGCTTCGTCCTTGGTCGCTGCGACAGGTCGAAAACAGAGCCAAGAAACGGGAGATTCATTTGCGAGATGTGGCAAAAGCCCTCGTTGAATCCTTAGAGGTTGCAGCCACTGGACTTTGTATCGCAGGCAAGTCGAACTTTGATGAATTTTGAATAGGTACTTGTTAGATCTTCTACTTATTTGACTTATTTGACACATGCCACGATGAAAACAGTTTCGGAACCAAGCCCGAGGCCGTTTCGCCGTGTGGAGGCTATTTGGCAGTGGCAAACGCATTTCTGGTTACTGTGTCGCGGCGAAAAGTTAGCCAGAAATGAAGGTGAAATCGCTTGGAGCTTCCTCCAAAGTTGCGGGGAGCAGCGTTGAAGGGTTTATTTTATGATTTTTCTGGTGGGTCCCAGTCCCGCAATTGTGTATCTTTGTGCCTTTTCTGCGGAACAAAAGGCAAGTTGTGCTCCTACTCCCTGTGGATGTTTTTAGGTTCACTGGGTGTCGTTCCGATTCAGTTATCACCAATTTGCGGGGTCAGTTATTCGTATGTGATGTCTGTCAGCATTTCATTTGTACTGTTTGAATTGCCAACATCCAGTGTAAGACGGTGACCAGACTGTTGTAACTCATGCTGGTTCCATTTGCAGATTGAAGCCAAGAAAGATCCAGAATCCAGAAGTCAAACACTTACACAGATGAACCACGCCCCTTAACACAACCACCTGACAGTTGCCAATGATATCTATGATAGTCTATGATAGTCTATGATCTATATAGCAAAAGCACATTCCTCGCCAATGCGTTCGATGAACCTTGTCGCTTATGGCATCTTATGGCACTCGCCACTCGTTTCCGAGGTACACCGTCTGATGTCCAAAGGACAGGAGGCGGTCTTGAATCAAAAGGTGCCGAGGGGACATGACTCGCATGACTGGCCATGGAGGTTTTAAGGACATCGAACTTCGTTCACCAGAGGTGTTTTGGAAAAGGTGTTGTTGGTTTTTTGAAGAGTCACTAAGAGGGTGAATCTGTCGAACCAGAACATTGCTATTTTCAGATCCTTCAGCAATTCTTCAGGGTTTTGTCTGATACTTTGTGGTATCCCAAGGTATCCCCACGTACCAATGGCCTTTTTCTTATAGAATTTTCATAGGGAATCACCCCATCCGTCTTCCCTGGGAACGATCCGATGGTTCTTTAGGTGACCTCCAATGTGGTGGCCTTGGCCTTCTCGGCCCAACATTTTTTGGCCGTGGGGACCATTGAAAAGAAGGCCAACCTGAGCCGATGGCGGGAGTGGTGAGTTGATGCTGCTGATGTTGGGCACTCCAAATGAGTGCCGCAATGTGCCCATATGGTGTGCCGCAGGTGCTGGTGTTTCACCTGGAAGATAACAAGGACCGATTCCAGGGATCACCGACATAGACATATATCGACATTGCTACACCTTTCGACATGAAAAAGTGTTGTGATTCCTTTCCCAGTTTTGCTTTGCCGGTGGAAAAAGGTTCCCTTTGCAGAATATAAAATGCTAAACACCTTTGAGCAAGGCAGTGAGCGTCAAAGTTCTGGCAGAATGCTGTCATGGGAGATCATAATCTGCCACATCGGGGATGGTCATCCTATCAATAGTGGTTGATTAAGATGAATAAATAAATATATATATATATAAATATATATATATTTGCATGATATTATATGATAATATAATAATATATATCATCCCTTCCCCCTAATACTAACCCCCCCAAATAATAAACACCTCAGGTAGTTTTTATTATTACGGGGTATTTATTATTAGGGTCCCCCCTAATACTAAATTTATAACCCTAATATAAAAAACTATTTTGTTGTATTTCAAAATCGATTAGAATTTATTTTAAAGTCTAATTAAAATATTGCCAAGAATTGAAAATTCGAAGCTTCCCCCTAATAGTAAATTTAAAACCCTAATATGAAAAACTATTTTGTTCTATTTCAAAATCAATTAGATTTCCTTTTAAAATCTAATAAAACTATGCCAAAAATTGGATTTCGAAGCTTCCCCTAATATTAAATTAAAAACCTTAATATAAAATATATACTTTTTTTTTTCGACCTTAAAAGACGGACCCTTATAAAAAAAACACCCCGGGGTTGATTAGTTTTTATTATTAGGGGGTGAAACCCTGAAATGGTAGCTTCACGTTTAAATTGTTTTCTAAAGGGGATCAATTAAAAATCAAAGTGGCCAACCTGAAATTGTCCAAAATTGGAGACGGACCCTAGTTTTTATTATTTCTCTTGGGGGTTTAGTAATAGGGGGAAGGGATTATATATATATTATTATATTATTACAGCAAGACCCTGAGGTTTGCCCGGACTCGCAACGAGCGTCCGGGCAAGCCAAGATGATGCTGATGCTGATGATGCTGATGATGATGATGATGATGATGTCTTCTTGAAATTCTATAAGAAACCCTAGTGACTGTATGATTAATTGTTTCATGGGGCCGGGAGGATTTCGATATCTTCTTGAAACCCTATAAGAAACCCTAAGGACTGTATGGTTAATTGTTCCATGGGGCCGGGGGATTTTGACATCTTCTTGAAATTCTATAAGAAACCCTAATGATCCCTAATGACTGTATGATTAATAGTGATTAATTGTTTCATGGGGCCGGGGGATTTTGATATCTTCTTGAAACCCTATCAGAAACCCTAATGACTGTATGGTTAATTGCTCATGATATGTAGAAGCGACATGTTCTGGTTAACACCCTAGCAACATAATTGAACATAAAATCCTTCCCGCTGTTTGACGTCGTAGAGAATTTCATGGTATTTACGCTATTCTTGGCTTGGGCAAACCTCGGGGTCTGTGTGTATTATTATATTATCATATAATATCATGTATATATATAATTATTCATCTCAATCAACCATTATAATATATAATCATGTTAAATATATATATATATATATGTAGATGATGATAATATACCCATTCTAAGGAGCCCTGTAGTGGGACGACCCTAGCCCAGTCAGATGTCATCGCATAGCGAGCGCCAGGAGCCGGCGATACTGTCCGTGCAGGTCCTGACAGAGCTGGCCATGGGGGATGATGAACCACCATAGACTTCAAAGCACTGAAATCATTTGACAGTTGGGTATGGATCAATACCTATACATACCATTTTTAGTGGAGTTTAGTGGGATGAACATCCATAAATCCCAGCTATTTTGATGTGAACTACAGGGGTACTATTGGTTTTGACACACTGCCAAATCATTTGACAGTTGACATCCAGGAATCATCTCAATGCAGAAATTCGCAGTCGATGTAGGAACAAAAAGGGAAGCAGGGCAAGGAAGTTGAAGCATGTTGAAGCATTGTATCCGGTGAGCAACATGGCCACTGGCGGCCACTGGCGGCCACTGGCCGCTTGGACGCGCAGGTCAACAGCTTGTGCTTCTCACCAGCTGGCAATCTCTTGGCCGTCCCAGGAGGTGCAAATTTTCTGCATCCAACTGGCCTTCGGGCCTTTGGGCCTTGGGAAAAAAATGACCTGGCAGACCGCCAGGGTCCAACGCTTTCACAATGGAAACTCACACGACTTTTCCGGGAGACTCACAGTCTCTCCAGGCAGTGATGGAAGTGGCAAAGTGTCCTTGTGGCAAGTGGCAGGTCGAGATCTCAGCCGGGATCGGCATGTTCACAGCACGTTCCAAAGTAACTCTGTTTAGAATATGTTTCACGAATGTGTGTTTTATGTTGGAGCTGACTGGTTGGAAGCTGGAGGGTGCACTGGAACGAGAGGATCTCTATCCAGTTACCCTAAATCGGATAGACATGTTTCAAGTTTTTTTGGTCCATATCACGTGGCAGTTACAGCTTTCTTCAGCAGGCACGGCGTCGCTATTCGCAACGGATAAAACTTGAGCCCCAGGGACCTGCAAAAATACTGTAGTTTTGGAGGCCATTTTTGATACTTTAAATATCTTTATATCCCGGATTTCATGGTGCAGTTGCCTAATTCTTGACAGAATCTGACGCATTCCGAGCATTCCCCCCAGTCTCCCAGGTGAAAGCTGTGAATTCGCTGGGCTGGTGAAGACTCGCAACGTCCTGGGACCCAGGAAGCAGATCATTGCAGATCAGCTCAGCTCCGGTAGATTCAACCCTTTCCCCTTCGTCCCCTTCGTCCAAGGTCGCCAATGTGGCCTGTTTTACTGAACCCGGGAAGGTCTTGGCCGTTGGATGCCACTTGGATCCACTTGGCCTTGAAGCCATGTGATGTTGATTCTGACTGTCGTTGTGGTGGCGCGTGTGCTTGTGTTCCTGTTTGTTGTGCTTTTGTTTGTGTTTGTGTTTGTGCTTGTTGTGGTTTTGGTTGTGATTGTGGTGTGTTTTTTTGTTGTTGCTATTCTTGTTGTTCTTGTTATTCTTGTTGTTCTTGTTCTTATTCTTAGCGGCCTCCTTATTAGTTCGTCAAGGCTGCCTGGTAGACACTGCGAGGTGAAGATTCGCGAGTTGTCCTTCTGGCAGTCGAGCATGGCTTCAAGTGTTGGTCCTTTGGAGCATGGACGCGTGTGCCAAGATGTGGGTTATAACTCCAGTATGATATTTATAAATATACCTAGTACTATATTAAATGGGATTTATATACCAACTCATAACTGTGGGGAAAACATGTGGTAGAAGACTGCAACATGATGCGTTATTTTCCGTCATCAATGGACAAATAAAATGTCCCACTAAAGTATCTAAAGTTGAACCCCAGTTGCCCAGGGCGAAATGTAGGTGAACACTCCATTCAGGCATGATCTGGATTTGATACACATGAACGCAATCTATTGGGATAGCCTCCCCGGGCTCGGCTGGTCGCAGATTGGCGGTGAAGAACACCGGCTTAGCGCTATAAGTCAATACATGTCAATAGCTAACCATTTGAATGTGGGGTATGAGTATCAGATCCATGTCCCAGCTATTTTGCTGTGAAACCGCGGGAAAAATGGAAAAACATCCGCCACTCCCAGGGACTCCCAGCAGGTCAGAGCTGCGCTGCAACTTTCCGGTTCACTACCTCACGCTCTCTGGAAGCTTTCTCGCCGCTGGGGGCGATCGCGATGTGCGCCTGCGGGTGGATGCCACGTGGAAAATGATGGACTTGGCAGATGGGGGTTTCCTAAAATGATGGTACCCCAAAATCATCCAAAATGGGTTGTTATCAATGGGAAAAACCGATGGTTTGGGGTATCCATATTTCAGGAAACCTCCATATTGATTCTGTGCAGATTCAATTGATGGTTTAGTTGCGGGGAGGGAATCCCCATGAATCCCCTGACTCTTGTCAAAGAATGAAGCAGGCTGCGCGTGTCCTAAAGGTCATAAGTCATAGATGGATGCTCTTTTTATCCACCAGGGGAAACGCATCCAGGTGGAGGTAGACAGCAGATAGCATTGGGTTCACCACAGTGTTGATAGATGTCATGTTAAATATGCCCATTTATCTACCCTCTGATTATGACTAACATAGCCATGGTATAGATGACCCATTTATAGATGGTTTACCGTTCTTAAAAATGGTGATTTTCCATGGCTATGTTAAATAACCAGAGGGTAAATCATCTCATACCTCATTTATGGTTGCTGATTTGCATCATTTGCCAGAATTGGTTGAAGGGACATTTGCGGGAAACCCTCCATGTTTGATTAGGAAAAACACATGGGTTCCTTATATTTTATCCTTGCAACCAATACATTGGCCATATGATATTCCCCTGGAATGCGGGTTGACACCACCTCAAAACTTGCACCTCTTCGTCTGCAGATATGCGTTTTCAACATCTCCAGCAGCCAGATCGCTCTCCAATTACCTCGGCAAGAGGCGCAACATCAGAAGTTGTCTGAAATTTTCGGGGAAATCATGGATGAACCAGGGGAAAATCCCATTTCAGGGGGAAAATCCATGAAAATCCATGAAAATCCCATTCCATCCACTGGGAAAGGCATCAAAAATTCCTGGTGAAATCCCCCATTCTCAGAATCCCCAGAAGATTCGCCTGTCAGGAGAGAATTCAGGGTATTTCATTGAGCACCAGTGGCTCATTGCTGGCCTGTTGCTTCAGAGGCGGGAAACCATGGGAAACCTTGCCTTTGAACCCCAAAAAACAAGTGGAAGTGCCAGACATGTGCTATGAAGAGGATTTTCCGGTTGGGAATGGTCATGCTCTGGAATTCATGTGACGTTTCGGGCTGTAGGCTACACACTGCAACACTTTGACTCCTGAGCGCTTTAGTTTCTTTGATAAGTTTTGCAATGGACTGCTTAGAATGGACAGGTTTTGATCATGTTGACTGCTTACGCTCGCGGAGATTTTCAATTGTTTGGACTCCTGGGACTCTTGGACTGGAGATGCCTGCTCGAAAGTGTGTTTTCTTTTGTTTTCTTTCGCAAAGCACCTTTCTCCAGCACAGTTGTATTCTGGAAATGTCTGGAATATCGACCAGGTTTTGCCTATATATGGCTATATAAATGATCGTTTGCCTTTCATTTTGGAACCATAATCCTCAAGGGTTCACCCGGGGCACCGCAATGCACCGCAGGTCATGTAACGCTGCTGCCACTGGAGAGTGCGACGGAAGTCGGGGCTCTTGGTCTCGGTATGTCTCGGTCGCCGGCAGATTAGCCGCCTGAAGTTTGATCTTTTTATGCTACTCCACTGTGCAAGTTTGATCATCTTGATTGTGTAGTACAATGTAGTACATGTGGTGATATGTGGTGAATGTAGTGCATGATTATGTTTATTCTGTAGTATGAGTATGATTGTGTACATGTATTGTAAAAAGTGTGTGGAACTCGGTGATAGCCGCTGATAGCCACTGATAGCCACTGATAGCCCGATCCTGAGGTCCGAACTTCAATGAAGGCGACTGAGAGCAGGGGAACTGGGTTTTGAATGTTTCGAGGTGCCATGTTCAACAGGTTCAGGGATCTATGAGGATCAACAAGCAGCCCAGCAATCAGAGTCACCCCAGTGCTGGTGAATCAGCAAAATCATCAGCGATCATCCTATCCATTCCTATCCTATCCGCAGAAATCACCCGTGATAGGCTTGGACCACCCATGCTTTCGTCGGTGTGACTTTCAATTGGATTGAATGATCATGGATTATCATGGACCACTAATGGACTGCCACAATTCATTTATGGTTCATGATGGTTTCCTCTTCCACAAATGGGGCCATAAATTGGTGCAGCATATCCAGGACACACCCATGGTCGTCACTTCGCCTTCAGGTTCCAGACGACAAGGATCGCTACAAGTCTCGTGGCACCGTCACATCTCTATCGCTCAGTGACCCGGCCGAAATCGGCCGAATGGGATGGTTGTGGAGTGCCATGCCATAGATGGAGGGATCTGGACCACTGTGGTAGACGTGGGGTCTCTTAGTTCCGTGGGGGGACTCGACCATGAAGTTCATCCGCGATCCGCTCAGAATCGTCACCCAGCGACGTGATGCACACCATTCATCTCTCCTTCGCTGATGTGCAGGCAGGGCCAAGGGGTGAAGGACAGATTGGAAGATATTGGTTCCAAGATTGGAAGATGATTGGAATGCCAAACTGAGAATATGATTGGATATTGGATGATATTGGATGATATATTGGAATGATATATTGGAATGATATATTGGACATGGTCTGATGGTGGATGTATGTCCAGCTCGGACCCCAAGAGGATCCACCGGAAAAGTGTGGAAACCCTGGTGAAAAGCCGGCGTTCTGCCAGGGTTTTTAGCTGGCTATGAAGATATCAACCAAGAATGGTCACCAATCTTTTTTAGGCATACGTGGTCATACAGTCATAAACCTGTTTTGTTTGGTTCTTTCAGTTGTGTCATCGAACGATGCTAATGATAGTTGGAAGGTTGGACCGAGCATAATTACAAAAGCATCTTGCGCGAAATTCGATGAATAACGTGGAATTGTGATGAATTGTGTGCAATTGCTGCTTGTGGGAAAATTGCTGAACAGGTATGGTATGGTATAGTTCAGTATAGTTCATGATGGTTTGAGGTTCCCTCCAGAAAATTGATCTTGGATTTGCATATACGTCATACGTCAATGTGTGTGGATAGGTCTGTATCTCTGCAAGTCTTGGATTGTCTATCATTAGCTGGGATGAAGTTCTTGGCAATTATTAAACATATGGATATGGGTCAAAACCCTATACCCCTGTAGTTCACATCAAAATAGCTGGTAAATGGATGTTCATCCCCCTAAAAATGGTATGTATAGGTATTGATCCATAGCCATATTATAACAACTGATAGTAGATTGCTTGTCTCCCCGGGAGAAATGGCTCACAGCTCCGAAAACGGTCCTTAAAACTGGTAGCACAGCTCTCCAGGCCGGACAAGACGCTGGCCTGCAGGCTGGGGATGGATATGGATGGTGGATCCCAAATTCGACAGGGTTTCTAGGGGGGAAAACTTTAGGTAGTTTTCTCATGTCTAGTTTCTCGTTCAGGAAGTGCTGTCCATTCCAAAGATATCAAAGATTTTGAGCATGAGCTGAAGAGATCCAGTGACAGCCATCCTAGTCTCTAGATGTTTAACCAGCACAAAGAGAGATATGTATACTTATATATATACTTATATATACATAATATGATATAATATAATATATAATATAGTATAATATAATATATAATATAGTATAATATAATATAACATAATACAATACAATATAATATAATATAATATAGTATAATATAATATAATATATAGTGCCAGAAAAAAAACCATCATTTCAAATCATTTCAAGTGTTTTGTTCTTTTCAGTGGTTTGTGGCTCAGTTTGGAGCGATTCCACAGGTGAGCCGAAGTTTGAAGTCGACTGGAAGTTGTGCCAACCTGGATGCGGGTTGGGTTGCCCAGTGCCCACAGCCCACACATGGGGAATTCAGATGCTGGAAGTGCCGAAGAATCGTTGAATGTGAGTTGAATCTTGAAATTGATAGGGCCAACCAGTGCCAGACATGACTATCATGACAGATCATGACTGCTTGGCCTTTCGATGTCCCAAAAATCGGCCAGTCTGATGGAAATCGGAAGCCAGTGGTCATCCCAGGTCATCCCAGGTCAATCTCCCTGAGGTGACGCCGAAGAAGGGAAGCCGTCCTTCCACAAGTCCGTCTCCCTACCCTTCGAGTCCAAGGCGGGTGAAGACAGCATCGACACCGAGGCCTGGCAGGGCTGGTGGTTTCCCGAAATGCCTGCGATGGCCCGGAAGAATTTGAGGCCTACATTCCGGTGGATGGGGATGGCGAAGGTGCTGGGGGCCTAGTGGCAGGAGGTTGAGGAAGTGTGTCGGATGTGAAGGGAGAGACTAGCTATCATGAATAACTGAATAACTACATAGAATAAGATGTAATAAGATATTACATTACATGATATTATTACAAGAAATTATTCTCAGGGACAGTGTCAAAGACCTGTTTTTGATCCAATTGAACATTACTGTACATGCTGTGACTCGCTCCTTTCATGACCATCCCTGCATTCCTCTCGGTTGGGAGCCTTAGACGTTGAGGAAGCTGGATAGATGGTGCATGCAGATCATAACACATTCTACGATATTCTATACAATTCCTTAAAAAAAAACATATAAAATCATCATGGCCTAAGGATCCGGAAGTTTACAAGAAAAGGTTGGTCAAAACACCATTCAAGCAGTTTTTGTTCTAAGTCTTGGGCGGTGTTTACTCTATTGGCATGGGATGCGTTCGGAGAGTGAAGTTGCTAGTGAATCTCGAGCCCCCAGTTTCATTCCAGCTGTTGAATTTGCGTAGGTCACAAATGGTCACAATCCGATGTTTGAAGTTGAATCATACCATACCTGGGCCATAGCTCTATATGTTGGCTGCGTTGACTGCACACAGACTCTCTTTTGTTGTGAAACAAGGCCAGTTTCCTGATATTGCACGATGGTCCATGAGAATCCATGTAGTGGATGAAAATAGTGTACCCCTAAACCCAATGGTTAATGATCATTATCCCTATTAAATGGCTATAATTGGGAATATACCCTATTTTCAGACAAACCCATGTAGTGGATGAATCCTCGTTCTGGATGGTTTCCATGGCTATGGGGAAACTCCGAAGTCAAAAACCGGACCCCTGCGCAGCCTGCGCCAGTTTCACCACCGCCCTGGCTCCTGAAGCCACGCATCTCTGTGACGGACATGTCACAGGTGCAATTTGGGATGTGGATTTGGAGTTGATCCCAGGATATCCCAGGATCAATTGGAAATCCCAAGCTTTCCAGAGGGAAAAACCATGAAAAACATGTCCCACATATGTGGAAAAGGCAAGAAGATGTGACTGGACAGATCTTGAAAGTGTCAAATCAGTCAAATCCGTTCAGGTACCCTCTGGTAAACTAACATAGCAATGGAAAATCACCATTTTTAATGGGAAAATCCACTATTAATGGCCATTTTCAATTGCTATGTTAGTTCACCAGAGGGTAGAATTTGTAGAATCTGGAAAGTCGATGAAAGTCGGCAGCATCCAACTGACGCAGCAGTTCGCGCCATCACCAGGGCGAGGCTTCAAGGTGTACGACCCCCGGCGAGAAAGAGGAGGCAGAGTGCCGCGGGATGGCCGAATGGCTCCCGGGAGGGAAACCCTATGGGAAATCCCATGGGAACCCCCAACAAAAACATCAAAAAACGTGAAGAAAGACTAAGACTAAGAAAGTTCGCAAAAATCCATGGATTCCATGGCTTTTCTATGCTTTTCTTCAAGTTTCCACCGAACAAAACCAGGTTTTGCGACTGGTTGGGGGCCAGATGCAGCCAGGACCCAGAAGCACGCGCCTTGCGAAAGCGACAGCTGTTGGCACGTGATTTGGGACTGGATCCAGCCATCCAGCGCCAGTCTCAGCGGGTGCTGTGGATTGAAATGGTGGGCCCCCGAGCTATGAAAAAATAGCTGGGATAGCTGGGATTCCTTTATAGATTTTAACATGTTTTAACTGTTAACATCTGTTAAGTGAATTGACAATGATTTTCTACTTGGCTACTTACGTTTAGTGGTTGTCACATTTCATTATCACTACTTGGAATTTTAGATAATCTCAGGATCAGCCATCCGCTTAGCTGAAGTTCTTCTCAGCTTCCAAGATGGGACCATTTTTGGAAATCTCATGAATGACTGTATGATCCACCAGAGGAGGCGTGTTTCTATGGAGCACACTTTGGGAAAGGTTTTGGCTATCTTGCCTCCCTTTAGCAGAACTGCCTGAGATTGGTTGAGGGCAGTTGCAGACCGAGAGTTGCTTTGCGACGATCCAATCCCCAAAATCTCCGCCCAGGAGCAAGATCAGCATTGCAGAGCGCCTGGCAGCCCAGATCTGCTGTGATCTCCCAACAGAATGATTGGGAAGCGCCTGGCTGTCGCAGGTGAAGGAGAGGCTCCCATCAAGCTGAAGCACAAAGATGAGGTGCGGAACACCTGTGAAACACCTGTGGAACACCTGTGGCCAGGTCGCATGACACCATGACACCCCAATCAGTTTTGCGCAATGACAGCGGCCTTTCAAGCATGCGCAGCTAGCAGCGTAGCCATTTACCAGCATGTGTTTATTCAGTGTTTATGGTAAGCGGAAGTCATGAAATGTCATGAAGTGGGTTCAACGTTCTTGCAAGAAGGTCATGTTGGACATGTTGAAGCCTTTTGGATGTTTGTAGATGTTTGTAGATGTTTGTAGGTATTTAAAGTGTCTGATTGCTGGCATTGCTGGGCATTGCTGGCCACGTGTGATGGGCAGATGGTGATGGTGCTAGGTCCAGAGCCTTTCCTTCCATCCGAGTGGATCATCCCTGGTGGCGGGCGGCTATGACCAAGAGCTGGTGCTCTGGAATGCTGACAGCCTGAGCCTCGACCGGTTGTTCCTCCTCCTCTTCATCTTCATCTTCATCATCATCATCATGGTCATGGTGAGTCATGATGCGGGTGATAGTGATTTCTCATGAGCAAAATATGAGCAACGGGAGCTGAGAGGTTGACATTGAAATGTTCACCAGTTCTGGCAGCGCAGCTTTGTGCCCACCATTTAAGATATCTTAAAATCATCATCTTTTTATATCTTTGTATCATCATTTGGATTCATTTGGCAATCATATTTAGCTGAGTAATTCCAATCATTCCATATAATTCCTGAAATCTGGGGAGTAAATCCTGAAATCTGGCGAGTAATCCATGAAAAATCTCATGAATGTCAGAAAATCCACCAGGAAAGATCCCGAGTCTCCCGCTTCGTCCGGATACCGCAGGTCACAGTGTGACGGCCCAGCACCACATCGAAAGCGAGATCGTGGCAGCTTCACCTGCCCGCTTTTTTCAAACGTTACGGGTTTAAAAGGCACTGAAAAACGAGAAACAACCATTTAAATGTGTGTATATACGTAATTATATATTATAATTATAATATTTTATACTTGATGATATTGATGATATATATATATATATACATATGATATTTATATTTGATAATATTTGAATAATTTTAAGCATGTGATAAGGAATGATAATTAGACGTGTTGGATCCAAGTCGCTCTATTGTAAGGCGCCATGAAGTTTCGGATCTCTTTTCGTGTTCTGCAAGCAGCTGCCAGGTTTGTTTCTCACCATGTGGTGAATATGTTTTTTGTGCAGATAGCGAACGGGAGATCAACGTCCGGGCGCCAAAAACAACGATTTTGGCCGGAAAAAGTCGAGATCTGGAATGGATCAGGAGCCTGAGACATGATAAGTCCACTTCTTGGTAGGTGATACCATGTGACTCCAAAGGTCTTCCAGTTACAAGTTTACAGAAAACCATAGCAAACAACATCAAGAGCAAAACGTATCATGAATCATTGACATATATATATATATTACTGATTTTCCTTCATGGCACACAGAGACTATTATATATATATATATCAACATTCATTTTGGTCATCAATATTCAGTTCATATATCATCAATTATCCAAAAAAGCCAGGTTTTTGGATGTGTTTTTTTCCAGAAAGAGCTCCCAGCTCTCTAAACTGAGGTCTTCAAAGCCAACACGTTGGAACTCCTGGCAGCCGAAGTTCTCAAGGAACACTTCGGATGCCTCGCCGCAGGGCGCCCAGGAAGGACCAGGCAGAAGCTCTGGAGGTTGAGGTGGCCATCATAATATATATATATATATATATATATACATATATATATAAATAATTATACATGATGGATTAGAATCATATATAGTCATATACAACCATATTTAATCAGATATGATCATATATGATCATGTATTATCATATAAGATCAGATAATCATGCAATTACACCAACTATGTGACTGTGTGTTATTGAAGTTTTTGACTGTTGTTGAATGGTATTGACCTTAGTATGTGTTGCTCTTCTTGCTGAATTGTCAAAGGGAAGAAGAGCAGCAGCTGTTTGATTCCATATGACCTTAAAGTGACGAGTGTCTAGCCGGCACTCACAGTCTCTCAGTGTGCCAGATTGCGAGTCCGTCCGTGTGTCGTTCCCTCCAGTGCCTCATAGATGATTCTCCGCAACTACAGCCCTCTTTGTGCTCAACGGTCAACTCCACTTGTCAATTTCAGAATCCTATAGCCTATGGATCTTGGGATTGCTTCATGGATATGCCGCACTGAGGGCATTAGCTCCCCGACACAGCTTTTGGCCGTCCACATCTCAGCCGCGGGGGATAAATTGCGATACTCGCAGTGGACAAACAGTTCATATCAAGAGACCCAATGGGAAAGTTTGGAATGGTCAAACATGGCGGTGGCTTGTGCCAGTCGATCAAAGGTGGAGGTACCACCACCACCCACCCAGCCAGCATCAGCCAGGTCGGCTGCACTGCGGTCGTGAAGATTTTTTCAGTTCCTTGACGAAGTTGTTGGTTTTCCTCGTGGAATCCCCATTTTTGATGTGGAAAAGTGTGGTAACCCCAAGGAGCCACCGTCACCATCCCCAATAGATATCCCCAAGCCATATTAGGATTCATGGCATTGGAAATCTCTATTCATGTTTATTCATAGCCAATATTATATCCTATCTTTGGGTATGTCTCTATGGTAGGATGATGCAACTGATGACTCCCGAAGTGGTAGGTTGCTGGGATGGTTTATTAACCACATGACTGATGAACAACAGCTCCAGCTGGCTTTGTTCAGTGGAATCTTTCACCATTCACTGGTGTCCAATATGGTTTCCAAAATGGGGGTACCCCAAAATCATCCAAATGAAAGCAATACACTCGCTAGGAAAACCAATGCTTTGGGGTACTTATATTTTCGGAACCCCCGTGGTAAATCCATCGATAGATGGTTTCGGATGACTTGGAGATCATTTGGGACTCCGCTTCATCGTAGTTCCATCTATCTGTCGATCCATCGATCTATCGACCTACCAAATAAGCGATCTAACGATCTATTGATCTAACGATCTATTGATCTATTGATCTATCGATCAAACTAACTAACTAATGAACAAACGAACGCACCAACTAACGAAGTAACTAACTATAAGTAACTAACTAAGTAACTAACTAGCAGGCTAACAAACCAACTAACTTACTTACTTACTCACTAACTTTCTTACTTATCTATCTATACATTGTTCTATCGGTCTATCGGTCTATCTATCTATCGATCTATCGATCTATCTAACCTAATCTAATCCAATCTAAATCTAATCTAATCTAAATCTAAATCTAATCTAATCTCATCTAATCTCATCTAACCTATCTAACTATCAAACTATCTAACTATCTAATTATCTAACTATCTAACTATCTAACTATCTAACTATCTAACTATCTAACTATCTATCTAGCTATCTAGCTATCTAACTAATATACATATCCTATCTATCTATCTATCCATCCTATCCTATCCTATCCTATCCTATCCTATCCCATCCATCCATCCATCTATCTATCTATCTATCTATCTATCCTATCTATCTATCCATCCTATCTATCTATCCTTCCTATCTATCTATCTATCTATCCTTCCTATCTATCTATCTATCCATCCTTCCTATCTATCTATCTATCTAACTAACTAACTAACTAACCAACTAACTAATCTATTTGTCTGCCTATCTTATCTACCTGTCTTTCTTTCTATTTATCGTTCGTTCTGTCTATCTAACTAACTAATTCACTAATCTATCTAGCTTACCTATCTCTCTATCTAACTTTATCTAACTTTATCTATCTTTCTATCTAACTATCTAACTATCTAACTATTTAACTATTAACTATCTAACTATCTAACTATCTAACTTATCTAACTTATCTATTTATTTATCTATATGTTGTCCCTATCTACGCCTCTGTCTATATGTCGCACCCATATCTCTATTGCAAACAATATCTGGGAAAATTATAACAACCTGGTTGCGACCTCACTGGAATGATGGTGAATGTACTGGGTATACGGGGTATAGGGTATATCCCATTCGTTGCCAACGTTATTGAGGTCAGTGAATTGTTATAAATTACCCATATGTATATATATATATATATATAATCCCCAAAATGATAGACAAGTAAGATCCTACTAAAATAGCAAGAAATATATGTGTTCTTCTCTTTTTGGGTTGCTTTCTATTTATGATATATGTCGGATAGATCAGCCGCGTCTGAGGTGCCAAAGTTGGAGGAGGTTATCAGCCTAGAGCACGGCGGGCAGGCCAGGGAAACTGCGGAGGTGGCGTAACCAGGAAACGTGTGGCAATTCATGGGGGGAAAGGCCACAAATGTGGGAAAAGATGGGGGAAGTGTTCGTTCTTTTGATGTGTTTCTGTTGTTTGTCCAAAAATGACAAAAAACTAGCGAAACAAAAGCAGGTTGGGGACAAAAACGGCCATTGAAGCCCCATAAGTTGGGATAATAAGACCCCTAAAAAATCCTGCAACTATTAGTAACTATGGACAAGACCACATGGTGGAACTGCACCCAAGTTGCAAACCTGCTGCGAAGGTACACAGTCTCAGTTTTTCTCCATCCCTGGGCATGTTGGCAGCAGCTGGAGGTGACAGGGGGCCAATGGCCCCACAGGTTAAGCATGTAGGGGTGGAGATAGGACTATAGGGATCTTGAGAGAATACTAAAATGATCTAAAATGGACAAACTTTGGATGAGTTGGGGTACTCCCATTTTAGTCAACCTCCATATACATAGATGGTGCAGAAGCAAGTTATTTCTGGTGGCACAATGACTAGTGTTCGAAGGATCCAAGGCCTAGGTTTTCCCGGCAGAGACTGGTCTTTCGTTCATTTTGTACTGCAGGTGGGCATAGTGGGCTAAAAAAACAGCATACCAAGATGAATTGCCAGGCATTGACCTCACCAACGGCCTTCTGGACTATACCAAGGACCATGGCGACTGCAAGAAGGAAAGCGCTGGGTGATGGGGGGTTGTCGCAATTGCAGCAATTGGTTCTCGAAATGGCCGCCAGGCCATGGTATGGAAGTCCACAGATATGGCTGGCCTTTGGGATGAAGTGACAACCATCAACTACAAGGACCCAGTGGCCCAGTGGCCCAGTGGTGTGGTGTCAGTGGTGTGACCGGGGGAAGGTTGGAGGACGATTTTTCATGGTTGAACCTCTGCAAGAAATCCATCGAGAAAAGATAGAAACCAGGTGTCAGGGCTGGAGATAGGGTTGCTGATCCAATCTTCATTCAGGACCCCCTGTGTTTTTTTCTGAAGATGACTCAGTTTTAAGTCTTGCCCTACATCATCCATCATCATCCTACGTCCTTGAAGTGAAAATCTGTACTGGACACTGGATGGTACAACTGGATACAACTGGTGCATTTCCAGGACTTTTGCCACGCAGCTGCCTTCTCTCCCTGTGGGACAGCGCTTGCTTTGGCCGGAGAGGAGATTGTTCAAAAAACTGTCGGCCGTTGCAGGGAAGCGTTTATGATGGGCATAAAGGGCGGTCTATGATATGTTTTTGAAAATAAATAAATTAAATCTGGTTGGTGGTTTGGAACATTTTTTTATTTTCCATAATATAGGGGAAAATCCCCTTCCTATTGACTAATATTTTTCAAGATGGTTATCGCACCACCAACCAGATAAATAAATTAACTCCGGAGCTGTAGCTGAGTAGAAACATGTAGAAACGGTCCCGATAAATCTCCGACATCGCTGAGTGATAGTCACAAGGCCACTTTGAAAACTGGTGGAGTTCAGTGCATCGACGGTGTATAAACGAGGATCGGATGATTTCCATCCTGTCCGTGGGCAAGAACTTCCAGAAGGCTCAATCCACTGCGATGGGGGTCATCCTAGAAGCTCCAAGCACTTCCCATGGCGGACGTGTCCACTGTTTCTCAAACTGGATCGGGTTGAGAAAACAAGGCTGGTGACATCAGAACAGCAAGTTGATCATGGGGGCTAAACCTCCAATCCAATTGTTCTTTATCATGTAATAAAAACTTCAGGTTCAAACAACTGCAACATATCAATTCAGCATAATTCAGCCATATCATAATCAGAATTGTAAACAGAAACATCATTCAGTCAAATCTGTTACAAATCAATCCATCCATATCCATCCCAACCATCCCCGACCACCAATCATCTCCAATCTAATTCTGATTGAAATTCTGATTGAGATGAAGCAAGATATTTCCATAGATTAGTGACGATTATAGCCTATAGCCTATACATCTACGGTATGTACATATATATATATATATGCATATATATATAGAGAATTCACGACTCATCACCAATATCTACTAAAAAAAAAACATAGATCATCAGAAATATCTCGAAATCCCATAGATTTTCATGATTTTTCATGGATCACTCGAAATCCCATAGATTTTCGCCAGACATTCCGCCAGGCCACCGAGCTCCCCTGCGGTGCCGGCATCCGGTGCCTCAGTTGGAGCTACTCCTCGCGGTTGTTGGCCTCCGCCGGGGAGGACGCGGCTTTCCGATGGATTTGGGGATTTTCGGCCCATGTTTCAGGATGGGATAAAAGTGATACCCTCTGGTAAACTAACATAGCCATGGAAAATCAACATGTTTAATGGGAAAACTCCACTATTTCTATGGTCATTTTCAATAGCTATGTTAAATTACCAGAGGGTAGTGATGGGATAAAAAAGAACTGAATAGTGTTATTTATCCCATAAAAAATTGATGATTGGATCTATAAAACATAGAAATACTGATTAAAAGTAAAAGTGATGATTAAACGTGGTGATGATTATTATTATGATGATGATGATGAATCATAGAAATACTGACTAAAAGATATCAAAGTAAAGTGATGATTAAAAGTAAAAGTGATGATTAAAAGTAAAAGTGATGATTAAAAGTAAAAGTGATGATTAAAAGTGGTGATGGTGGTGATGATGATGATTGCCATAATAATTGTCAAACTGTATCAGTCTATAAGTAGATACGTGCAGATAATTGGTATATACTACAATGGTCATTTACACTTGTATAACAGTGTATAACCATATATGATTAATGATAGTTGCTTTTACATAGACGATGATATGTCTTAACAGAGAGAAGGCTGGGGTTAGGCTTGCGTGAATGCTATGGAGGACATGCGGGTGTCAGTGTGGGATGTCAGGATGGCCTAGATGGGCTGGGAGTGACTCTGAAAACAGTACCCTTTGGTAAACGTTAAGAAAAAACTATGGAAAATCACAATTTTTATGGTAAATCACCATGTTTAATGGAAAATCGCTGGTTAACTATGGAAAATCACCATGTTTAATGGGTAAATCAACTATTTCTATGGCCATTTTCAATAGCAAACTGTTAATTTACCAGAGGGTATCGCATCCAAGCTTAGACTTGAATCCAGAAATCTTTTGATGACTGTTGTGGATTTTGTTAGGTGATCAAACGCATTTTTGGTGTTTGAGACTGCAGAGACCATTATCTCAATGTGCGTTTCCCCGCACATCGATCTGGGGTTCAATGCATCCGAGGTTTTGTTCAAGCGAGTGGTGCTGCATCTCCCAAAGGCGCTGGGTGAATTTGACCATTTTGTGTGTCGGATTTTAGTACTGTATGCTTTCGTAGGATTCCCTTCAAGGAAAATAAGTTAAGGCTCTTTTTGGTGAGAACATCACCTCGTCACCTCGAAATTTCACAAATCTAAGACTGCTTCCGTTGCGGCGTCCAACTGGATCCCGAAAGACCTTGGGCTAGGCAGATGATTGGTCCCAGCCTCATCTGATTCGGCGGTGTCTTCGGGGAGGGAATCATGATGCTACCTCCTGCTAATTCCTGCCATGTCCTGCCAGTTGTAGGCCAGTTCATTGGATATCAACTAAGTTCATTGGCAGGGCTTCAGTGAACAGTCGGACCCAATGCGAAAAGTGCTGGTGGCGAAGCTGTTGAAATAGCATACCTCTTGGTTCCGTCATTCAAAGTCTTCAATGCACCTTGCAATGCTTGACGCCTTTGATCCCTCAAACATTTAAACCCCAAAAGCCCTAAAAACCTTCAGCCCCAAAAATCTTAGCGTGTATGGCTAAGCAAATAAGCCTAAAACATCCTAAAACCATGACAGCCCGTGAAGTCTCAAGGGTCCAGAACCTTGCAAAATTGCTGATTCTGTTCCCATTTCAGCATATTTATGAGCTGGGACAACATCGCAAACCCATGAGTAGTTTTGAAAACCCATCTAGACTTCTGTTTGTCTTAGATTGTCTTAGTGTGTTTGGCGCGTACTGTGGTACATATCTGAGGGACTCTGAGGGTTTTAAACTGCGCGGCAAGATGGAAAAACATGTGGAAAGTGGAAGAATCGGTCAAGGGAAGATCCGTGTCTGAAAATGAGTTTACAGTTTGCCCCAAAAATTGCTAATAGGGAAAATATGGGGAAATGAGAACAATGATGATTCAATGTTGGTACGCCACTGGATTTAGGGATTTAGGGCTTCCAGCCGCTGAGGCTTTGCAGTCTCTCCTTCAGTTCTGACAGCAAGTGGTTCGCTGCCTTATTCGCTGGCTGTGGTGATGGTGATAATGCAGGATTTTAGCAACGACAGGGGGACATCACAAACAAGCAAAGGGATGTGTATGGTTTTCAGCGTGTTCAGAAACAAGTTCCCTATTTTTCTAGCTTTTCCATGGGCAGCTACGGCTGGAAAAATCGGTCTAAAGCGGCAAAGCTTGGGCAGCCAAAAAGATCCTGTGGGCCGCAACGCGCATACTGGCTGCCACAAAGCGTGGTGCTTATTATACTATACAGAACATACCCAGGATGCAGCAAATTAAGACATCTTAGCAGGTCCTGTTGTCGTATTAGGCCGACGTAAAATAGTTTATTGGTTCAGACGACGTCAATATTTCAGCGGTAAAATTATTCGAAATAAGCGACGACCTGCGAAATATCATAAATTGTACAGATATATATATATATATAATATGATAAATAGATGGATGGATGGATGGATAGATAAGATGAAATGAGATGAAATGAGATGAGATGAGGTGAGATGAGGTGAGATGAGATGAGATCAGGTGAGATGAGGTGAGATGAGGTGAGATGAGATGAGGTGAGGTGAGATGAGATGAGGTGAGATGAGATGAGGTGAGATGAGAAGAGATGAGGTGAGATGAGGTGATATAGATTATATTATATTACACTAAATACACTGCATTATCACATAGCATCCAAAATAGTTACAAGATTGCCACAAAATCATCATGACTACCCCAGGAGCGCCCAAATTTGGGTACCTTGTGAAAAGTCAAAGCCGTGCCAAATCCTAGCCCTGTTTGACGGATATGACTCGCTGAGGTTAGCCACATGTGGTTATGGACAAAATACTGTTGATCTGTGGCCCATCGAGGCTCGGATGGGTGGCCAAGCTTTCGATGAACATTGAAAAGTGGAATCAGTTGACTTAAGTTGGTGTAATGTGAAAAACCCAATAATGACCCTAACCATTTAGGAATGATGGTTACCACCCATAAAAATGGTGAATTTTGGGATGATCTATTATTGGGTTTACCACATTACATGAAATGCCTGCAGAAAAATGCCAGCTGTCAATGCGTGATTGTTTTAGTTTGCGGTTATTTCTTGGCAGGGGGACGGGTATACCTATACCAGAGACCTCTGTAGCTTTCATTTCATACATATCACCGCGTTATGCTTTAAGTTTTCGGCCACTGATTGACCTGGAAGAGGCAAGGTACCCACGATGCTCAGACCCCAGTAGTCCCATGGCCCAGGTCGAGGAGAAAGAATTTTTGTGCTAGCATCACGTGCCGCGTGCTGTATGTATAGTTCATGTGGAGGCTTGTAAGGCCTCCTTTCAGGTTATGAGTGACATCACCAGCCATCCTCAGAATCTTCACTTGTATATAATATATGTTTACGTGTGGTATAAACCAGCCCAAAATCGTAGGTTGATTGGGTTTCCCACATTAATCCTCTTGGGAACATTCTTTTTTGAAAAAGTTTTCCAACATTCCTTTGGCATCCACTTGGTGTACATCGTGGAGTAGCGCGGCCTTAGAACAACCCTCCCTTTTTATTTTTGCTCCTTTGGCTCGGCGGTCCACTCCTGCCATGTTTGGGATTGGATTCCGACGCCACAACGACAACGACGTCTCACTGCATAAAGGCATTGTTTCCCCGGGCGAAAACCCAGCCGTGGAAGATGCCACACCGGTAAAAAGAAGCAGTGGTGGCCAGTGGTCGGCATGTAGAATGTATGAATGTGTTCATATGTGTTCTGTGATTCAATACATATCAACATACATATATATATATATATATATATGTATATCTTATACAATATATCAATATCATATCAACATATATCGTATATCAACATATGCTGAAACCCAAGTTGTATTGTACTTCTTGCAATCTGACTATGTGTTTCAAATCGGATTTTGTTAGAGCCCCAGATTCACGATGTGAGGTTTGTGAGGTGCTGGAGCCTATCCAAAAACATGGCACGGTTGGAAACGAGTGTTGCTTTCATTGAGTTGGAGATGTTGAATGTGTGGCATAACCTTCAGCGGTTGTCTGCAGCTTGCTCAAAGTGGCTCAGAGATACTCAGCTTGTTCAAGTTCCGAAAGGCTAAAGTCTATGATTTGCGGAATGTTGCCATTGGGGGCCACGCCCAAGTCTTGGAATCATGGGGCCCCCATGACATGGAAATTGCGCAGCCAGCGTATTGTCAGGATGCTGTAGATAAACACACGCCAGGAGACGCAGGTATAAATTCCATATGAAAAGACTCATTTTGTTGGCTGATCATGGAAGTACTGGGAATTCACAAAGAAACAGGTCAGGGGAATCTGGTTTGACACCTGCAGGGATCCCTCCAATTGCCCCGCTTTCTGTTGCTCCATTGGTCCTGAAAGTAGCTGCTTCCGTCAATGAAATCTGAGATGAAGAGGCCCCGAGCAGTGGTTGGCCATGACTGGAATCCTTGAAAGCCGAGGAAGGCGATCAGCTGAACCAGAAATCATGAAAAAAAAACTAAAACCAGAAAGTCGGTGCAGATGTGGGGTCATGATTTTCCCATTATGGGCAGTTAAACCATGTTAAACCTGAGCAGTCGTAGCTTCTTAGTAGCTTCTAAGTGTGTCCAGAAATGCGGCCCACCCGCAGATTCCCAGTGCAATTGTGAAATGTCACGAGGTCAGGTCGTGTCAGCCACAAAGTGACCGCGGCCCAGGCCGCCCAACGCCTATGAGACGCCGGCGGACTTCGCGAAAGTGGACTCTTGTCACAAAATAATCTTGCCAAAGTAACATATTTCATCATATTTCTACATCTCCAACCAGGTTGAAAAGAAAAGATCATGGAACTCGGACATCTCCAGAATGGATGAATGGATGAATGTCATCTGTGGTTTGGAACATTTATTATTTTTCCATATAATTGGAAATTTCATAATCCCAACTGTTACTCACTCCATCATTTTTCAGAGGGGTTGGTATACCACCAAGCAGTCATGATTCGGATATATTCGGATACCATGTGTTACCCTGCGGAACCTGCCACGGGCTGAGGATTCGATTCTGCGCCATCTCCAAGACACGGAGAGTCACGATTGGCTCGGAGAGATCACCCACTGGGGAACACAGGCGGGGGCGGCCCCAACGGTGGAAGATGAGTGATAGATGAGTTTCATAGATGGCTTATTTGAGAAATGAAATCAAACTTTAGTGGAATAGTTGAGAGGAACTTTCTTGGATGTGTTTTTTCTCTACCACCGCAGCCAGGGTGTTTCCAATCCCCAAAAAATCAGCGGAGTCAAAGGATGGTACCATCAAAACCCTGGTACCCCCGTGAAATGGATGTTCATCCCTCCATTTTTTTGGAAAATCATAGGTTTTGACTCATCCCCATATCAGGATCCGAGTTTGTTTGCCAAATTGGATTGGTTGTCCTGGGAAGATCGGAAAAACTAAAAGAGATTGCCAAGGAAGGCAGGACACAGATGGAGACAGTATGTCCCAATAGTTTCGGGACCAACCACAGTGTGTCCCGGTGCCAGGTTTGCTATTTGCTGTTGCAGAACTACAACATCACACGCCTCAACATTCAAAGTCAGCTGGCTCAGACCATTAATATGAGGTCTATTGATGTCTGGACGGGTGAAACATGGTGAGACACGGTGAAACATGGTGAAACACGGTGACACTGTTGAAGTTGTTTGGAGCGTCCAGCAGAGCTCAAGTGAGGTAGCAACTTCCACCTCATCTTACTCACCACCTTCTTCTTTGCTCAGCGAATCTGGTTGGGCCTCAAGTCAGCTCGAAGAGACAACAAACAGTCGGAGATATCATTCCTGGGTATGCCAAACCATGTCAAACCATGCCAAACCCTAAACCCTCATTCCTGGCTTAAAACATGACTGTACCAGGCACTGTACCAGGCACTGTCCCTCTTATGGAGATGGAAAGATGGAACCACCTGGATCCCGGAGTTGACCGAAACTGCATCCGAGGCATTGGCAGGTCAAGTATGAAAGTTTCGTTATTGTTTCTCTATTGTTTCAGCACATTAAGTTTGAGACTCTTTAAGAATATCCATATTTCATGCCTGGAATGGCCCAAGGTTTTTCTTGTGGAGGATGACCCAGTGCTCTGACGCTCACGGCGTCCGCTTTGCGCAGTGACCTTAGCGTATTGGGTCTTGGTGGTTTCTCGTGACCCCGCAATGGTTAATAAAGCCTTAAAACTAGCAGATGATTGGGTCCTATTGTTTCTTAATGTTTCTTATTTGGTTTCTTATTTGGTTTCTTATTGGTATTGACCCCCGTTCATCGTTCATTGTGCCACCAAGGTGTCATTTGACTCTCTTCTTCGTCATGGTTGATTCTCTCTACTGTGGTTTGACCCTCGCCATGCAGGACCTTGCCTCAACTTGCAGCACAGCCAGGTTTGATGTCTGAATCGTGGATTTGCCGTGACCTGCAAGATTCTTGTGCTCAAAAACATGCTAAGATCATCCAATGGTATTCCAATGATGGAGCCAATGGAGCCAAAAGGCGTCATCAGAATTGTAACACTTGGATCCACTTGGTTAATGTTGATCCACCGAAGACTGGGAAAGGGATGGAAAGGGAAGACTCCAGCGGTCGGCAACGGGTATTGCAGGCCTTCGGTGGCCTTTCTCTTTCAGCTGAAACTGCCATAGTTCGGTGGAAAAAGATTGACAGTGCCCAGGGGCTTCAGCGCTTTCACATCGTTTCACACATACCGTTGAGTTGGTTGGAGGACTCCTTCGCAGGTGTCTACCTGGCGCATGGGCACTCAGAGATTGTTTGAGATCGTAGGCTTCTTTGTGAATGCCCAATGTCACCGTAGATTCCAGCATTCTGTGATTTGTTTGAATTTACATGATGATTTTTCAATGGGGACTATCCAAAGCCATCCAAACGGTGGCCGTACAAAGGTTACCTTTGCTTGTGAGTGTCCTCTTCTACCACGGTTATTCGTCCCTGCCTCGGCCCTGGTGTTGTTGGGTCAACTTTCTGAAAAAAAAAAACGGCATCAAGGCCACTTAGTTTTGACCACCCAGTTCCGGTGCAAGGGTCTCATTCTTTTCCAAGTACGGAGAAGTTGGCAAGCCACAGAACTATTTTGCCTTGTCGCCGAAAGAAGTGTTCTTCGTTGGAAGTGGTAGTACTTTGGAGTGCCACGATCATAGAAAATCAAGATATATCAAGATATATCAAGATTATCAAGATGTTCGAAGAATCCAGAAGCAGCTTGAGCAGGGACTCTTTGAGTTCCACACATCCCGAAGCATCCGCTGGATCTGTAGAGATCCCCATCACCGCTGGATCAATCGGAACATCCGCAGCATCCGTACGTGTTCACTGGGTGTTTTTTTTCCGTAATCGGGACCTCAATGTTCCAATGTTCCAATGTTCCAATCCCAGAAACCCCAAGTGCATGTATAACTTAGTATAACCCTTATAGTATAACCCAAACGGTGATCCTTGGTGACAGGAAAACGCAAACAAATGTCTTCACGGCGGAGCTCTTCAATATGTTCGGGAGCCAAGGGATGTTCCAAAATATGCACAGCTATGATGTGCTGTGATAGTTTTCGGGCGTCGATAGTTGAAGCAGTTGAATTTATATTGTGGTGTTTGCTGAGATTTTCTCCATGTCGCTGGGCCATGTGTTCTTCCACCCGAGGTTGAGACGATGTGTCTATCACAGCCTGGAAGCTGCATATTGCATCGGAGTTTTACCTTTGAGGCCATACATTTTGTCCAGCGGCAATGACAGTAGGTGCCAGGATTGAAACCGGTGCGATAATATAAGGACTTGTCATTGTCGGAACTCCTGGCTCTTGATAGCTGTCAGAAACAAATTGACGCTGGTTTATTGCAACTCTTGAAGTAGTGGTTGCAGGTATCCTATACTTCAGAACAAGCAGCATGTATTTGAGAAATCCCCCACTTTCAGGAACGAACTGTTCAAAAAGCATGTCCTCTTGAAAAAAGAAGAACAGTTCAGCCGTTCAACCATGCTGTTTGGATCTTTGCGAAATTCCGTCAAGAATTCGTAGGTCTCTAAGCTTGTTTGCATGAAGTGGTGCAATTGGTGCTTTCATTCTCCATGATGTATTGACTATGGTCCTATGGTGGATGATCAGTGAAAGCCCGATAGCATCACAAATTCGAGCCAGGTTCGTGCGATATGACTACATCTACTACGATACCTCTCGCTGTGCCGTCAGGGAACCTGTCGATGGATCAGTCATGGCAGAGGTGATGGGCCGCTAGGGAATGAATGGTAAGTTCATGTCGTGGTCGGACTTGCATTGTCCGAGGGGACCTGGATTTGGGCGATTGCAAAGGCAACATCTATCAACATCTAATGGAAAACCTGTTCCTTCGAGTTTTGTCTTGGAAGAAATGGTAAACAAGGCTGGCTGATCATCATTTGACCCAGGCATTTTCTGCTGAATGACCACCCCAGATGAACTATAGGAATTCGCCACACATGATTATATAGTTGGGGGGATGTTGGGGGATTGTGCTAACCATATCCTAAAAAATAGGGGTATGATTGCAATTCATGAAATTCATGAAAGGGGAATCCCATTGCTCAACCAACTCCGAGTTTCTGACATTTCTTGTCACCGTGCACATCTTCCTGAGCTTCCTTTGCCTGGACCGTTGCAGGGCAGGGGTTGGAGATGGTTGGTAGGAAAGAGCATCTGCTAGCTGTCATTATCTGGATATCTGGATGCTTATACTGATACTATCTGATACTATTTTTTATGTATTGCATTCATGAGTTTTAATAGATCATATAGATCTTGTTTGGTGTTTTATTTCCATGGTTCGTATATGTTTTTTTTGAACCGTGGACGGTGGCTGTGGGATTCGAAGCACGACACTAGGTTTCTATGCCTTAAATTGGTCAAGCTGATGTGTTGCGCAAGACTTTGACAATGAATGCCTGTTAGATGTTTGGAATTGGATGATGGGAAAATTTACAGGAAAGCCCTATATTTGATGGTAAAAACCATGGTTTCCTGTAGATTTTCCCTTAAACCAATCCAGTGACTGTTAGATGTTTGGAATTGTGTACAAAAGAACAAGAACAGACAGGTTCATCTTCGTTTTCCACTCCTGTCCACCATGGGGCCATGGGATGTGGAGAGTCAAGCGAGTTGGTGTCGCAGCACAGGAGTTGCACTGTCTGGGCTCTGAAGCTCTACAACAGCCCTGGGGCCCAGCGAAAAGTGGGGGAAAGCACTGGAGGTAGATGAAATATGATGAAATTGCTTGGAGCATCTTGAAGCCCAAACAATCCATCATCCCATATTTTGCATGGGCTGGAGGCCCGAAGGTTTTTGCAGCTTCTTCATTTTTTTTGGAGAATTCGTGGTCTAGTCTAGTCATGTCTAGTCGTTTGCATCATAAGTGATCCGTTCACCACAAGTCACGATGGTCACGGGACAGCGACCTTAGAATTTTCTGAGGACTCGGATGTTGGGGGAGTGGCGGCGGATTGCTGAACCTGCCGGAATCTCAGGGGGAGGGCATATTGAGCCTGGTAGTGAAGCCAAAAAAAGCTGGGATTTATGGATGTTCAATTTCCCAAATGATATAGCAATATAATAGCAATATAGCTCTTGATATTTTGATAGATCGCCAATTTGGCTACTTTTGGAATAGGTGGATTTGGGATGATGTGTTTGGCTGCTCTTTGAAACCTTCCTTGCTTTCCCAAACCTGGGATGGCCAACACCAGCTGGCCAATCATTTGGGAATGGATTGAAACATATGGAAACCATCAAAATCGGCTCAGACTTTAGGCAAGAATGATATCAGTCCCAAAACTTGAATGGTTTTGTTCCAAAAATGACCCACCAACTCCATTTGTGGTTGGTAGCGCCAGAACCAGCGCTGGTCGCCCAGGGGCCAAAGCAAAAGGCCTCTGAGTGGTCGTGCCACAGCTGTCCCTATCCGAGAGGTAGCAACTGGCACTGGGAGCTGGGTCGAAGATGACGAGAAGTGAGATGTGCTGCTTCTGCAAGCCAAGATGGATGATATACCCCAAACATATTCAAGAATCTCAAAATAAACATGTTGGATTGGACACAAATCCTGAAAAAATACTCCTTGAGCAACGGAATGTTGGAAGGGATCTTCCAGCTTGAAACACAAATTCATCCCCCATCCTGGCAGATTTTATCGCCAGGTGCTGTGGTTCTTTGCAAAGGCCGATATTATGAAGCGTTGGTTTGGGAACCGAGTTGATCTGGAGAGCTGGAGGGATGGGCTCAGCCGCACCTCTATGTTAAGCTGTGAAATGCTGTGAAAGTAGCTGCAAATAGTTGTTGAGGATAGCCATGTATCACATGTTTCATCATGGTTGTTGATGATGGAAAGCTGTTTGACGGCGAGATGCTGTTATATGATGTTATATGAATATATATGAATATCAAGAATTCGAAGTGCTACCTTCGGATGTCAACATTGCCAACAGCATTGTGATATTTGGCCGTCTCTGAGGCAACTTTGAATACCTGTATGCCGACCAGCCCGCACGGGCCTCAAATTCCACCAACCAGGGTGTGGGATATATTGGGATATTGATGGATATTGATGGAATGGTGAGGCAAGAGGCTTCCATAGGTTCCCGGAATTTCCCGGAAGTGGGTCGTACCTTTCAAGCTTAGCCAAGGCGTCGCTGTCTTTGGCCAATCGCCTACATCTTGGGCGATTCCCAACGTGCGAAGGCCAGAATGGCTGGCAGCTGGTCATATTTACGGGTTTCCAAAAATGGAGCTACCCCAAAATGGAGGGTCTAATAATGGTTTAGAATGGAAAATCCCATTCAAATGGATGATTTGGAGGTACCCCCATTTTGGGACATCTTCGTATTATGGCTTTGTCTGATAGGGAACCCCCAAAGCTCATGGTTTATCACCATTTATGTCCACTTATGTCCCATTTTCAGCCACAGTCGACGTCTGCGAAACGCAAAAACAAAGAAGGAAACAGTAGCTGAATTTTGGAATGCAGAATCGATCGGAATGAATGCATAAGAAGAATATCATCAGACATCATCAAACATCATGAAGTATAAGATCATCATAAAAGATCACAAAATATCATAAAATGATGAAAATTATGTGAATGTGACTGTGACTTGCCAGAATTGTTTCCCTGTTCTTCAAGCTTGTGACCTTCCATCACTCAAATGGAACCCAAGGACCCAAAGCTTGCTGTAGAGACAGTACCCAAAGCTCCTGACATCCGTTGCTGCAAGGCTTTTATGCTGGTTGCCTTGTTAATGATGAATGTCGTGTTGGTTCAGCTCGTTCTTTGGTCCAATCAGCCGGGATTCCAAACGCGCTTCTTCTGGTTGTCCTGCATGTTGTTGACGAATCTCAGCCACTGAAGCTGCAAACCCTCTAGGCTTTGCGCAAAAGAGTGGTTTGTAGCTCCACTATGAATATGTTCATGCCCATTACTGGCCCATTACATCCTATATATGTTACAATATGTTACAATGCGTGGCAAAGTGCCTGGCGAAACTTGATGATTTTGCCACCTGGCGTTGAAGATGTGTCCATCAGCAGCAAAGGGTTGAAGATGTGTCCATCAGCAGATTGGCTACAGAATTTGCGCATGACATCATTGTTGGGAAGATTGGAAAGGGAATCTGCAGGGAGTGCTAAACTTTCCCAATTTGGGAGATCTTTAAGATCACCCATTGATGTTGAAGTGGGACCTTTCGATAACATGCTGACTAAGCGTTAGAAAAATATCAGGATCGCAGGAACACGCGGAACATGCGTTGAATACTCGTGGAACATTCGTGGTCGATGTTTGCATTGAGGTGGATAATGTATGCGATCATGATCATACCCAATGCCGTTCACTTTATGTACGTCAAGTGTGGCAGCCCAACTGTGGTACCGATTCCAGGATGCTTTTGCGTCTAAAAGCGCAGCTTCTTGGGTATCAGATGTCCTCTGAGTCTCCAAGAATGTATTTTCTATTTTGGATTTAGAGGCAACTGCTGATGACTGATCTTGGCCTTTAGGATCTTCAGGTTTTTCAGGCGATCTCTCCTTGCATTCCGGGCTTGGACGGCGAGATCCACCAGATCCACCAGATCCACCAAGGCTCAGGACGTCACATGCCTTCTTCAACCCTGCGCATCTGAACCTCAGGCGGGATCACGGGAATCCAGTCACTAGCCCTGTTGATCCCTGTTGGAACTTGGAACATCTTGGAACCACACTGCAGTATTCCCCTGATCCAGGCAGCTCCAATGGGATCTGTCGGATCAATGGCCTGCTGGAGCAGGTGCGCAGGAGATTTCTGCATAGGGAGTGAGAGATCATATCTTAGCATATCTTTATACAGAAGGATCCATAGTAACATATATACGTACGTATATATAACTAATATACTAAGACTAATATTAAAATTATATAATTAATATTACGTATATATATATATACATACTTATATACACATCAGTATAAATACTATATATGATCACATATTATATATACCTGGCTTTTTGGATGATGTTCACATAGTTTCGATCTCTTCCGCACTTGGGTAGTTGCGGGGAAAGCGGGTCGCTGCCGTTTCAGGGCCCAGTGACTTCATGGGCACCTCCAATACCTGCGGCTGGGCGCAATCAAGACCCTGTCAGATAGGGGTTGGAAGGTTAGTTTCCACTAAAAATTGGTGATTTTCAGGGTCTATGTTGATTTACTCGAGGGACTATGAGAGATTGATTGTAATATATTAGAAATTATTGGGGTTGTATGAATTGTATTTATTGACTAGGGCATAACTAGTTGGATCTTGAGCGATTCCCAACATGCGAAGGCCTGCGTGGCGGGTTCCGAATGTGGTACCCCTAAAGTCACCATGCTTGTTTCAATACGAAGTCATGGTCATCCATGGCTTGGGTTTCTGGGTACCCCCATGACTTAGGAAACCTCCATATGCCAAACATTGTGGAAAATGCAAAGAAAACAAGTCATCATGCATGGCATACAGAAATCAGGTTTGCTGCCATAGATATCCATAGATGAGCAGACCATATGATTCTTTCACGGCCAAATGATCGAAATGTTAGTGTCGACTGCAAGGTAGTAAAGATCATATAAAGGCATCCAGAAAAAACAACTTTGAAAACAGCACTATTTTGAGAACCTATCCTGAAACTCTATTAGAAACCCTCCGCAAAAAACAATGGCAAAAAAAACAATATTATGAGTCATGAGACTCTATTGGGAGGGCCCCATGGAGAAAACACAACAACACCCGTGGGGTTGGCGGGGACGGCTATGCGCATATAGATGTAGATATCACCCATGAAAATAGGGATAAAACTGATAGATTTGATTGACCCATCGAGTATCACCTTGAAAAATGGAGATAAAATCGATCACAAATTGATCATCGCCCATAAATTGTGAGAGTTTCATAAACACTGAGTATCACATCCTTAAACCTGAGAATACCCATCCTCAACAAAAGGGATGACGCCTCATGACGAAGATGTTGTTCAAACCACCCCGAAAAAATGAGACTTGCGATGGTTTAACTGGTAGAAAGCAAGATCATTGGACCAAGAAGGAAAAACGATTCAAGTGATTTCAAGCAGCGAAAATGGTACAGTTGAACCAAGAGGAAACTGAGATATAGCCCACATAACAGTTCGAACTTGCTCTAATGGGCAGGTCACCAACAAGAAAATCGGCAGATGAAACCAAATTTTAGCTCGCATGAAAATCAACAAAAGTGGGGCTACAGCTGATACAAACAAGACACATGTTGGCCCAAGGCCCTACCTCATGGTCAGCTCTTGGTGAGCTGAAACACCGCGGCACGGGCCTCATAAACCAGCTTGGAAGTGGCACCAAAATGGAGGTAAGGCTGCAACTAGTAATGCTACACATGCCATCTTTGAAGGGCAGCCATTTGATCATTGTTAAAATTGAGACTCAAAGAACAAGCTCTCTCCACTCAGGTTCCAATGTTTCAATGATGGCTGTTGAGCTCCACCGTCAGGTCAGAATGGTCAGAATGGAGACCTGGGCAATCACTTTGCAGCTGGCCTCAGCTGATCGAAAAGTTCCGACATGGCACGATGACGTCATGGCACGAAAGTGCTGCAAAAATTCGCTGGCAACTGGCAACTAGATCAACCGATGCAAGCCAAAGATGCCCATGTTGACACCTGACAGATCCTGACAGCTGTTGTGACATGTGCCGAGGCCAAGGGTTTCGGTGATTCGAGCTACCCGGATCCGTTGTTCATGTCTGCCTGCGCGCTCAGATCCGTCCTGTTTGGTCTGGTCCCATCGAATCCCATGAAGGTTGAGAAATGTTGAGAAGCTGCAGGGTGAGGCTTGTGATATCTTGTGATGCTTATGCCATCTTATGCCACTCTCCAGGTGTATACCCTATAAATCCCCTGGAAATGTGGATCACTGCAGTGTGATACAAAAAGGGAGCACAACTTGGAATATGTTGGAATCCATGAGGCGGTGGCGGCCTCGACGTCCTTCTTCTTTGGAAATGCCGGGTCAATGCGTTACCCTGCCCTTGCCTCAGTTGGGCTAAAGTGCATGGCCGTGCTAGCGCCAGTATGTCCAACCTCGCTTGGAGAAGCTCGAGAAAATCAGCATGATATGAACGACTGACAATATTTGGGACTAGTAACCCATGTAGAGTTCATAATGTTCATGTATGGTCTATCTTGTCAATGGCTCGCAATGAATATATGACTATCATTGATTATATATAATATATATATATAATATATATATATATATATGATTATAGATACATGTGGGTATACATCTTCAGGATACATCCAAGTCATTGGAGCAGTATTGAAACAACCATGTTGATTTGATTAGGGATCCACCATAACTTCAGGATTTGGCCCCTTCCTGAGCCAGCCATCCCTGGAAGCCGCTTTTGGAATACAGAAAAAAACCACAGAAAACAAAAAATAATTTAATATAATTTAATTAAAATAATAATAAAATAATTATAAGATATTTATGGATAATTATTTTAATAAATTAATATATAATTATAGAAAATAATCCATAAATGTCACTAGAAAATAAACCATATATCTTTAATTTATATTGAATTATAAAATTCAAAATATATGGATATAATATTAACTAATACATATATATAAAGAAATTATAGGAAAAACCATATAAATAATTTTAAAACAAAAAAAACTACAAAAAAACAACGATTATCGATCTATTTTGGAGCTTGTTTAGGAATGGATTTCGGATGGTTTTGATTTTTTATGTTGGATTTTGAATATGATTTGTATAAAATCTTGGAGAATAATAAATATCTTTTTCTAAAAAAAATGTAATAAAAATAATAATTATTTAGATATATAATATTTTTACGGTAATTTATACAATTATTCGAATTAATATATAAAATTTATAATTATATATATAAATAAATAATATAATTCAAATTTGATAATATTAATTATATATATATAATTTATTTTATATTA
>Ga0126342_10000043_pt1 | contig 63986 bp, 47 predicted proteins | sample Cyp1metagenome_FD_92528 | JGI IMG/M metagenome (GOLD analysis project Ga0126342, IMG submission 92528) | Coral microbial communities from Lord Howe Island, Old Settlement Bay, Australia - Cyphastrea 1 metagenome | ecosystem: Host-associated > Invertebrates > Cnidaria > Coral ...
CATGAGTTAAAGAGTGGGCAAGGGTGGTATGTTGTGTTATTAGAAGGGTGGGGCATTGGTTGATTTTTTAGCTTTTTGTACTTGTATACTTTTTTTTTTTTTTTTTCGAAGCTTTAATGTAAGAGCTCTTGAAGAAAGACACCATATCAATGTGCCAGGATGGCCCGAGATGTTGGACACTAATTATGGCTTTTATTATCCCCTGAATCCGGGAAGCATGGTGGTTGGAAAGAAACGAAACATTCATTGCGCTATCTTGTGAACCAATCTCTACATTTCAAAACTATGGAAATCAGTTGGCCACATATTTATTTGGACCCAAACAAGGTACCAATTTAGATGGTCGACGTGGCCTTGTTGGGCACCTAGTTTCTAAGGATTGCTGCTCTGAAGTCCAAGCTGGCTGCTGCTGAACAGATTCTTGGCTTCGATCTCTGATCCCTTAAATAGCATGCAAAACATGTGGTGCTACCTTGGTACCTCGGCGCATCCTCATTCTATAATTCCAATAAAGGAATATTAAGTTGCATAAGTTTAATGTTTTCGCGGCACAGGGTGTTATTTTACAGCACAGCATGTTATTAATAATGTTATTACTAAAGAAGTTAGCTGGTGTTATATGTGGATGGTGAATGATGTGGCTTATCCATAGAATGGGAATTTGCATCAATGAAATTTTGAAAAGAACAAGTGCAGAGTCTCGTTCAGTAGCATGTTCAGTCTGTTTTTCTTTTGGCGAGAAAGCATTTGATAAACACTAGTAACCTGAATGACATGTTGATTATATTTTCGCAACCGGATTATTTGATCATGCCAAGAACCTACTGCTGGAAGATGAGAGGAACATACCCCCATGAGTATCCCACTTCAAAAGACAACACTGATATGCACTGGTCTGCATGCATGTGTTTTTTCTTTAAATGGTGCTTTCAAGTCTCACAGCAATCCATAGAGGTATTTCTGTAGCTTCCAAAAACCGGGCAGTTGGGAGGTCACATTTATGTCGGAGGTGGCATTCCAAAAAACAAACAACTGGTAATTTGTAGACCCTGAACCATGGTTTTACACGTTATTCACCTCCATTTGTCATCGAATGCACTTGAAAGGTGCAGATCCAATAATCACTATGTGGAATGAGGTTGATGATGTTGCTGTTGTCGATGACGATGATGATTTGATGGTATGATGATTTCATGATTTGATGATGCTGATCAAGTCCAATCTGTTGGACATTAAACATCAGTAAACCATATTAAACCCTTGCTGAGCCCAAACCTCAGTTCAAGTCGTGTTCCTCTGAGAAGTGTCAGATTCGGAAGTTTGTGGGGCCTCAAGGTAGAAGCAGCACAGGGGAAATTAAACTTGCATTTTGTGGTTACGTCCATATCCATGGGCATAATTACATAGGTATGCCATTGGGTACAGGATCAATGGTGGAGTGAGCATTGGGTTGAGTTAATCTAAAGTGGGAGAGCCAATGCCATCCTTATCATTCGGGGATGGTTTTTGAATGAATTTGGTATCAATCATTTATGGTACTACTGGGGATGGTTGATGGCATTGGGCCATTGGGTTTACCACTTAGTTATTGTCCCATTGATATCCCCATGAAAATTACGCCCAATTGTTGCTGATGCATTTATGCTGGCAAGGTCCGAAAATCTTTCTCACCCTGCGAGGTTTCTAGCTGAAACAATCATGGAAGTGAATAGTGGATTTTCCAGCCATGTTGGTGATGGAATCTTATTACCGGTAGGATCCATGTATGGTATATATGCTAACATTGGGGGTATATTGATGGTAAATGTTACCCTATATAGCAGCACCATGGATCCTATGGGTTATGTAAATCCCCACTATGTAAAGGACCATGACATGCCCATTTTTCATCATCAATCCCGTTGAATCTCATGAAATCCCACCGTTCAGGAGCTTGTCCATTTTTACTGAGGCGAGAGCAAGATGCACTTGCAAAGTTGAAGGCCTTAAGACGTGGACATTTTGGGGTTCAGGGTGAAGTTGTGAATCCATGGAACTCAAAAAACAAATGTCATATTTGGTTATTTAATGTGTTTCCATGGACAATCAGCATTTTTAAGTTCAGTAAAACATCATGAACCATCTGTAAAATGGACAATTGTCCAAAGTCATTTTAAATCACCAGAGGGTATTCTTCAGGGAATACTTACTGAAGATGAATCGGAACTAGAGATTTTAGACCTCGGTTTGGGGTTGAATATGGACTGAAAGTGCTCTTGAATTACCCTCTGTTAATCTAACACAACCATTGAAAATGGATACCGGCAACATTTTTCATAAGTATGTTTTGATAAGCTCATGGTAAAACTGGAGATTGATTTTTGTGTTTCTAAATATAGTGATGAACATGTCAGATGTAGAAGTCCTCCTGCAACAGCTTGTAAGCCAGTGTTGCTTGGCTTGCTTGTGTTGGTTTCAATCAGCAGACCATACAAAAGGCATAATATACCCCCAAATGGAAAATTTGTAGCTGATAAATCAGTGTGGATCCATGTTCGTTTTTTGGTATCTTTTACTATTCGGTAATAGCGGCAACGATTCATGGACTCAACCATGACCCTCTGATTGTAGTAATCAAACATGGTTTGCTGCACAAAATCCACCGTATTTATAGTATTTTATATAGTTGATTTTCCATGAATTTCCCATTACAGATGGCAATGCAAAAATCCACCATCAAACATGGTTGATTTTCCCATTAAAACCTCCATCTGTTTGCAAATTCCATGTTTGATTTCGCAGGGGTAAAACCTCACCTGAGGATGCACAAAAGAAGCCACCGCCTGCAGAAAAGGCCAAGGTGCAATACCTGCCGCAGTTTGGGGGGTGTGCAGTTGTCGTTATAAATATAAACTATGGTCATAAAGCCCTAGAAGTTAGGCTAGAAGTTGGGATATAACCCCTATCACCATGAGTTTTATATCCAACCGCACTTCCGAGTAGAAACCTTCATGGAACGTATTGGATCTATTCATTTTGGGTTCCCGTCGGGGAAATCGATGAATTTTTAATGGGTTACAGCGCATTAGCGGATGGGAGTACGGCATTGGATCAATCGATGAATTTTATGGATACCCTCTGGTAATGACTAACATAGCTATTGAAAATCACCATTTATGGATTTTCCCATTGAAAATGGTGATTTTCCATATTTATGTTAGTTTACCAGAGGGTATATATAATATAATTATATATAATCCACAATAGTGGTGGTTCATAGTGGTTAGTAATGGTTGGTAGTGGTTGATGGATAATGTTTAATGATCAAAACAATCTGGGTGGTGGTGACTGGAACATGGCTTTTTATTTTTCCATTTTATATATAGGATGTCATCCTTCCTATTGACTATTTTTCAAGATGGTTGAAACCACCAACCAGAATACCTTTGAATATGTTTTTTTTGGCTGAAGATGAACATCCATGTAGCAGTGCTATGTTTTGATGTTCAGCCGCTGTCTGAAACAACCTTACGTTGACCTGTCCTGTGTCCATACACCCAGTGGGTTGAAACGATATGGATGTTTGAAGCCCTATCGCTGGCATCAGAGTTTGGTCCAGCAAATCACAGATTTAATTGATTTTCGAGGGCAAATTGGGAACATGTATACAGGAAATCCATGTTGTGTTTTATGGTGAAAAATCATAGTCTCTAAAAAAAACAATGTTCCCCTTCATCAATCATCCCCTTACCCCCTGGTATTCAAAGATTGTTTGATGGAAACTCAATCATTTAGTTGGATGTGTTTTCGCAACTAGAAACCTTAGCTTCAGGGCTAGTTCAGGGATTTTCCAGTCATGTGTGATTATTGTTATCCCGTTGTATTCCCCTAAAATGACCATTAAATACAACGGGAATATAAACTTACTATAAACTTACCATAAACATTAATATACCACATGATTATGCTTTGTTATCCCGTTATTGTTTATAAACTTACCATTTTCCAGCCCATCTTTGACCTGGAGGGTTTTTACTCTCAGCCCCGCCTCGCAGATGCCTGAGAGTCCAAGCAACACAGGCGGGTAACCTGTGGCAATGGGACCCCCTCAGCACTGGACTGGAAATATCTCCCTGAGTTTCTGTTTGATGTTTGGAACAATTTGCTCTTGAGTGAGGAACCAATTTTGCAATTTGGAACAAACCAAAGTGGCACCACAACTAAATTTGAGCACCAAGAATGTGGACATACGCAACAAACATGAAGAGGAAATCGCGAGACAACCATAAAGAACAATCACGCGGGTATGTTACGGTATGCATCCAAAAAATATACTGGGTTTCCCAAACTGATTGACACGGAATAGGGATATACTAGATAAATCATGATGAATCTAGACTAGATTCAAACAATTATAGGGTGTTTCCATATTGTTCCCATTTCTTCCCCCATTTCATGTAGACACATCTCTGATAGCATCCCAGAGTGACCGTGACTCCATCTCCCAGTTCATCCCAGCTATGGGAAGTTCGTTCAGGCGAATTTCCCACTGGTCGATGATTGATTTGCTGATGACAACACCAAATTTTATATCACAGCCAATATGTATATCATATATAATAGGTGATGGAATGGTGAGACATGGTACCAAACCAGCCCCAAACCCCATGTGTTCTTTCCCAAACATCATTGGTTTGCTTTCATACCAGGTATCATGAGTGACAATGTGGATGAGCTGAAGCAGCAGCTGGAGAGAAAGATCGCTAGGTCCGGCAACGCAGATCTCTGCGGTTCTCGTGGTGAGGGAGCCAGTAACATTGCAGAGGATGCCTAACGAATAAAGAACACAGGGACTGAATCAACCAACATTCTGTTGATTTGGTAAATTAAATGAAGGGAGTGTAATCAACAACCCATGGTAACTTTCCCGACAGCCAGAAGGGCATAACTAAGATAACCAACAAAAATGGTGGAGTTGATCAGCAAAACATATTCGGAATTGCAGTGAGGAATCAAACCAAGTGTATGAGCCCTCGACTTCCATGATGAATGGGGCCCTGCAGCTGCGGAAATTACTCACTTCTGCTACGAACACAATCCTCTGTTGGTGTATGACTCTAGAGTCCCCAAGTTTGAACAAATCCTTTTGCAGAGCAAAAAGAAACAGCAGGAAGATCAGGTTTCTCGGGTTGCTGAGATTTGTCGCAAACTCGATGAGGCATTGCGTCGTTGATCTGCCTTCTGTCGTTGAAACAAATCTGACTCTTAGATATCGAATCATGCCTACTTACATAACACTAATTATTCCTCCCATTTCAGTTGGACACGGAACTTTGATTTGCTCCTTCAATGACGTTTTAATCGTCAATCGAACCGGGCCAACTTTCAGGAAGGGTGGGGATGGGATCATGACATCGCTTGCGTCATAGAGCGGCGGTCTTGGGTTGAACTCAACGGGGGTTCCCGTTGAGACTGGTTTACCAACTTTAGGTTTCCACCAACACAAAAATTAAGTAGGTTACGTAGGTTGAGAATGTATGAGTCTAAAGTTGAGAATGTATCAGTCCAAGATAGTCTAACCAGCTCAAGACATCGACCGTTGCAGGGGTTTTACCTGCCTGGCACCTGCTGAGGGTGGCAGAGTTAGAAGGTGAACTGGCTCAGGCGGGCACATCCTGATGGATGAGACCATTACTTGCAGGAGCAAAATGCTGGAATGAATAATATTGAAGGTTTCCGGAAATAGAGGTACTCCGATTCATCCAACATTAAACTATAATTTCAAGTTATTATGGTTGTCTTGAAACCAATCCACCCTATTGGGAAACCTGCATATGTATATTATAATATTATATATATATATATGGATATGGGGTGGTTATATTTCTATTTTTCATCTGCAAAATTGAAACCATTATAATGCCATTATCCATTTGACATGATCATGATCTTGAGGGGCTAGTATTATGTTTGTTGGTAGTATGTACAAGACAGTAACAACACTTCAATATAATATCACGCTGTATCACGTTGTATCACGTTGTTTGATCAGGTTTATGAACAATTACGCTTCCAGACAAAACAGTTTCATATAAAAATCTTTCTGGCAGGGGTCAATCTCCCAAGCGGGGTTGGGGTCAGGATCTAGGAGGCATCGATTGACTTCTGGCTATGTCTGGGGTGTGCCCATGACCATTGGGGATTGCCCATTGCCACTTTGGAGCAGCGGGTATACTCTGAGGCTTATCCTGCCCTGTTTTGTTCATTCACATTCAATCTTCAAGTTTGTTGCTCAGTATCACCACATTCTTAGGTTCACTGATGTGCTAAGCCACCTTTTTTTGGTGAAAAGACAAATACATTTGCTGCCTAATATTCCGATTGTTGAGTTGCTGAAATCCTCCCCAGTTTTCAAAGCAGCCAATCTTTCCTGGTTGGTGGTTTCAAACATGAATTTTATTGTCCATTTCATATCTGGGATGTCATCCTTCCCAGCTGACGAACTCATATTTTTCAAGATGGTTCTTGCACCAAGCAGATATAGTTGATATAATATGATAATCACAGGTGAAATTATAATATTGCCATAATATCATATTTTTCACTATATTATTATATGATGGTAATATATTAATATAGTTTTCACCAACCATATATAAGGGCCATTTATCGTGAAGTCAGCCAATCTTTCCCTCAAGGCCAAGAAAGACTTGCGGGCGGCTCAGCGGACCATCGACGAGAAGGACCATCGGATCCGGATGCGGACCATCGACGCCTCTTGCGGTTGATTTGGGGACACCGGGGATCGCCCCTACTCAACAATAGGACTAGTACAGAGAACACATTTCTTTGGTGTAAACTAACAGTTTGCTTTTGAAAATGGTGGTTTATAGTGGATTTTTCACTTGAAATGGTGGTTGGTGAATGATTAGCTGGTTGGTGGTTTGGAACATGGCTTTTATTGTTCCATTCAGTTGGGAACAATAATCCCAACTGACGAACTCCATCATTTTTTCAGAGGGGTAGGCTCAACCACCAACCAGTATTTTTTTTTATTGTGTACTGAATTATTACTATTATTATCATACCTCTCTATGTATATATATATATATATAGGTATAGGTCAATGATGGTGAAGGATTTGCCAAGCTGACCCCTGCTTCTTTGATTTGACCATAAAAAGTACAGTATTTGAAAACAGGGATGGTGTCAGCAAAAAACTTGATATTTTGTCAACAATAGATGGAGATGTTGAGTTATCAATGATTTGTCTATGTATCACCAAAAATTGATGAACACTTTCTCCATCATCATCCGCCAAGATCAATTCACTGAGATGATTGGGAATTCATCAACAGTACATTGGGATAACAACAGTTTCACACCAAAATTTTGGGTTCATCAGCACGGCTTGGCATCTTGGATCATTAACAAACTGATTCGTTTGGGAATGGTATAATGTATTTCCAGTTGTAGACAGTTCAGTTATCAGATGTTAGGAAAATCAACGGCTTGCTTTGGTTCCCCTCTGGGAATCAAACGTCGCGGGAAAATCCGCGAATCCATGATTGAGTGCGATGACTTTCCCGTTCAATTCATCATTTAGTTCAGAAATTCCCAGCCACGTTTGATCGCTGGAGGACCGGAGGGTAGACCCATAATATAATCGTCATTAATTATTCCATACAAACAACCAGCCAAACAATCCCATGTTTCATTTCTATCTCCATTTTTGCTGGTTAAATCCCCTGAATTCCCAATTTTTCGTAGTAAAATCCCCATCAACAAAGTGAAGATTCATGAAGCTTCGCCGAAATCTGTCGAGGACTTGCTGCTGCAAGAGCGCGCACGGAAGGATGCGGACAAAGCCAAGCATAGTCAGGGCCCTGAGGGGCCCCATTTGGATGTATCGGAGCGACCAATGGCCCAATGGCTTAATTAGATGGTCCATCTGGATCCATGATGAATTTCTGACCACTTGGGAAGTTTCCTGGAAGTTTCTTGAAATTCTGGGCGACACAAAAAAAGTTTGATTAGTTGATGTGGGATATGCGGGTTTCGGAAAATGTGATTGCCCATTTTGACTGCGATGATCCCACCAGTTACCAGTTTTGAGAGGTCTGAACCCATCAGATTGTGGACAACAAGCAGAGTCATTCGGGGCTTAGCAATTCTAGGTTCAGTTGACCTGTAACATCCCGTAACTCAAATGGCATTTCTATGCATTTCTTGAAGTTGCTGAGCCTGGTGTGTTTGAACATGTTGGTCGGAAAAACAAGACCCAACAGAAGTGCGTTTGGCAAAGATCCTGTGCAACGCTCTGGACAGACTCTTCCATCACTTGTTGGTTACGTCAATTTTGTGTAATGGATAGAAATAGATGTTCTAAGTTCTTAAATCTAAAAGCATGCATATCAACTATAGCTAACAATATAATACAAATGAGCTTCTATTAATAAATATATATGTATATATACTATATAAATGTATAATTATATGTATTACTCTTAAATGTTTGAACTACTATTTATGTATATGCCATTGTCATTCGAAGTCCACGCAACAGAATCCGGATCTTTGACCCACCTTTTTTCATCGTATCGCCAACCTGCTCAGTGTCGGAGTTGATGGAGAAGCTCCGCAAGTCCGAAGAAGAGGTCCGTTCGGCGAGGATGGGCTGTGGTGATGTGGCACCATGAAAATCGTGGGAGATTTTAACCAAGCAAAAATATGGAACAATGAGATTCAACCATTCAAAGTGGGTTGAAGTTCAACTTGGGACGGGATGGGAGTTCCACGTTCTTTTTGGTTGAAACATCACTTTTTGGGTGGACTAAATCATTAGTGGTTCACCTTGGCAGAGGGATCCAAGAGTATCCAGAAGTTTTTTAAGTGAATTTAAGTGGCATATTCAAGCCATGAATCAGCTGGTATTCAGTGGTCCCACAAAGTGCCTTTTTCAGCTGCCTGCAGCTGCATCGCCCCGCTCAGAGGCACTAGGAGGTAGAAGATGTTTGCCCAGATTGTCGGTACACTGGCGAGTCATCTAGGCATTTTTCTTGAAGACAAATAAGGATTTAATGAGATTCTAGAATTGGGATATTTATGTATATATATATATATTTCATGGGATGTAACCAACAATTAATCAATTATATTCAATTATGTTGTATATGTGTTTGTCTGAAAATGGGGGATGTCACCCCCAAGACAAAGTGTGTGTGTGGGCGGAAGAATATCTGAATCCAGTGGCGCTTTTTGGTCACACTATTCTCAAACAAACAGTTTGCTATTGAAAATGGCCAGAGAAATAGTTGATTTTCCTATTAAAAATTGTGATTTTCCATAGTTATGTTAGTTTACCAGAGGGTATATGGAACAATATATGCAATTTTGACACTTTGACATTCTGTGACCGTGCGGAAGTATCCATGATCCATGTTTCACCCCCTGCTACATCATGTCATCTACATATCGCTTCCAAGATCTGCATGGGAACTGATGACGGTCCCATGTGACCAATATGTGTTCGATATACTTTTGGGGTTTGAAAACCACCCAGAAACTCACCCCTTATCAAATATCATTGGATCATCTGTAGGGTTTACCCTTGAAGTATCTCCAGATATTCCTATCAGGATCCAGTTTTCAGTTGTTTCCAGCTCCTGCACCTGATGTCCAGGCTGAAAAGCTAGCGGCGGGCGACCCAGATCCACCGTTCGTTTGCTGGGAGTTTGGGGTCTCATCCCAATCAACACGTGGGTAACTCTCCGAAAATATGGTAATCCACTGATGACTCATCATTATCATTTTCCCCACTAAAACAGCAATTTTGGGGGGATGCTGTGGCCAATTTTCGGATAGACCCAAGTAATTAGCGACCCACCACGAGAGCAGCATGACAGAGGTGGGACATCCCTCAGTTTGCCATGGAAATCAATGATTTGGACGCCCTACTACTTTGGGGTGCAGTTCCACTAGTTGTTGTGGGCTAGAATTTACTGTGGTTTTAGGGTGTTATATCCCAACTTTTGGAGGCTAGACTCCCCGAGTTGTGCCTATTAATAACACTGCACTTTCAAGTTGCTTGGGGAGTTCAGGTGCATTTCTTTGTGGCTTCCTGGAGTTCTGGTGTTTTTTTAGCATTGCCATATTGGTAGCATACAGCAACTACAATGTGGGGACCCAGTGATGATTGTTGGTTTGTGAACAAAAAGAATACAATAGATATGATATAAGAATCATATAAATATCATTTAAATATCATATAAGTCATATAAGTATCATAAGCATCATCAACCATAGTGATTGGAGTTAGTTAGATTCACCAACAAAAAAGAACCCTTCGATCCATTCGCTCCCATCCAGCAATCCCCATCCAAAAACCAGACCTTTCCAGCCGTGCAGGCGAAGCTGTACAAGGCTGAGGAGAAGATAAAACAGCTGAAAGAACAAATCCGGGACCGGCGCCCTGCAGCGCCCTTTTAAAGCGTTGATGAGCGTTTCGTGGAAGGAATCCATGTCGTTTTCTGTTGGGGTAAATCATGAATCGTCTAGTCTAGCGCTTAAAATCTCAAAATATGGCTTTTGTGATTTTGAGTAATCTGCCCAGATATGATCCAAACTGATCCTGCTTGGTTTCCATGCTGGACTTGTGAGAATGGCAGTGGATCGGCTGTATGGTCGAAGATTGCTGGATATGGGGAGTGTAACCACAAAGGATGCAGTTAATAGTATACCCTCTGGTAAACTAACAGTTTGCTATGGAAAATCACCCTATTTAATTTTTTACTGGGTATATCAACTATAAATGGTCATTTTCCATAGCTATGTTAGTTTACCAGAGGGTAACTGGTTTGTATTTAAGAAAACCCAATAGTTGGGATGATGATCCAATCTGGCTTTCATATTTTTTTCAGGGGGTTGAAACCAACAATTAGTATAATATTGATTGGGGTTCCTTAAAATTGGGTTTAAGAAAAAGAAAACCCACCTAGGATGACGATCCTGGATGTAGGATGCCCATGTACCACCCAGTGCCAACATGGCACAGCAAAAACGGAAAAAATAACATGGGTTGAAACCACCAGCCAACGCAGGCGTACATCACGCCTTTGGAGTTGAAAAGCAGAATTCGGGGCGTATTGGGGGTTGGAAATGGATGTGCTTGCGGTGGTTTGCCGAAGGTTTCTTCATGTTTAAAGAACGTCTGATTGCTGTCATAGGCATGTAACTTTGTCCTGCGAAGGCTGTTGATGTCGCTGGGAGGTTTTCGTACCTGTGCCTAGAATGAGAAAGTGTTCAAAAGTGAAACAGACAAGTTCGGAACCTTAAGATCAAGTCGTGATGTTTGATCTGAAAAATAAGATACTGAATTGTGAATATGAGCAATCTGGCTGATACCCACAACCAGAACTATGTTTCTCAAGTTCGACATCAGTCATCATGGACGAGCTTCCTCTCCAAGCAGTTGCTGTACTGTGACACAGGAGTTGAAGAACCAGCTGGGACTGCCACAAGAACAGAGTGAAGAGGACAAACCGGGGAGATTTTGCCATGAATTTCATGGAAGATCTGCAAACAACTACTGGTGATTACTGGTGATGTTGAACAACTGCTACCCAATAGTGACTCTTTGAGAAGGGAAAGAAGGGATGTCCTTGTCCCACTTGATGTCAGTTGAAGATGTAAACCTTGTCATTTTTCACATCCGATAGTGGAATCTCCAGGGAACCCCTTGATAGTTTCCCACACCACTCCCAGAAGAAATCCCGGGTCACACCTAGACCTGCAAGGTGAGACCGCGGAATAAACATGGCAATGGAGGAGCTCCTCACTCGTAATTTGAAAATGATCCAGAAGAACCTCTAATTTTGGAACCTATAATAAGAACTATAAAAACACATTACTTGGTCCCAGAGGATCATTTGGTTACTGCTCTTTTTGCGGCCCTGGTTTAGCCCAGTTCTGCTGGCGAGGAAGTGGAGGAGGAAGTGGACACTGGCACTGCCTTCATGTCCCGCTACTATTTGCGCGTCCCTAGGGCTCAGGGGGAACTGGGACTGACGGTCCTGCGTCCAATGATAGTCAATCCCCAATTGTCAACCATAGCAGGGGGTCTTTAAAAGATCATGGGCAGCGGCAGAGACATATAGGTCAGGGTCGCGTACTTCAGATCGTAAATGAATGGAAATGAATAGTACATTTTCACACGGTAGTGCCCCGAACAAGTTCGATTACAGCACACATTAAGTGTAGATATATCTAAACTATCTAATCGTCATACACCCTAGTTATTGGACACCATGTGAGGCCTCCCTGAGTGTCACCGGACATGCCAAAGGATACAATCCAGTTGCAAACAGCTAGTGGCTGCTATGACTGCCAATTGTACTCCGGTTTATTGGATGACCACTGTCATGTTTTGCTCCATTAGTAAACCATTCATCCAAACAGCATGACTCATCATGGATCATCCAATAGATACAATATGATACAATCATATTTCCCTCATTGGTTTGGTTTGTGTGATATTTACGTTTAGATGTCAAATCATCATAATGGTAACGACGACGACGACGACGACGATGATGATGACGACGACGACGACAACAATATTAGTGATAACCCCGCTTGCCATTCGTTAAGTCACCGTTTCGTTTGTCAATGCCACACTCATGGATCGTGTGGGTTTGTTTGAACACAGTGTACCCTTCCCATATCATTTGATGGTTGATCATGATTTTTCATATGGAAAAAAACGAAGGCATCTTGATTTGGAGGTAAATCTTCCATTTTTCGCGCACAAACCCAGCTGTGACTCTGCGGGTGAAATTCCATTAATAGACAACAGTTATCACTGGTTACTTCAAGGACAGTTCCTTTTCCTCCCATGGTTTTTCTGGGGAAACAACACTGGAAGCCCACGCAAGGCCAAGAACAGCGGAAAGCCTCGGTGGATGCTTTTGAGCAAGGCGGGAAGCCTATGTCGACATGAACGTATTACCTAAGGCAGTTGGTGGAGTACCCCTCCTTTCTTGGTACTTTCAAACACCCTAGTATAGGATAGGATAGTATAGTATAGTATAGTCCAGTATAGTATAGTATAGTCCAGTATAGTATAGTATAGTCCAGTATAATATAGTATAGCAATGTATAGCATTACATAGTATAGTATTACATAGTATAGTATTACATAGTATAGTATTACATAGTATAGTATTACATAGTATAGTATTACATAGTATAGTATTACATAGCATAGTATTACATAGTATAGTATTACATAGTTTAGTATTACATAGTACAGTATTACATAGTACAGTATTACATAGTACAGTATTACATAGTATAATTATAGTTATAATCATAGTCGTAGTTATAGTTGTAGTAATAGTCATACTTATAGTATCTTATAGTTATAGTATTGCATTATTCAGATGCTCTGTCATTGAAAGTTTATGTCGTCTTGAAGTTTAAACAATTAATTCTAAAGTCAAGTAGCATGGCTTCCAGCATCTTCCAGCACTGGGCTTTGCCAGGATGCAAAATACAAATCGCAGAAGAAGACCCAGGACGAGAGCAAACAGGCTACGGTGGCCCCCACCGGAGGGTTGACGTGTCGATGTTTGTCTCAAAAGTTATGACAAGTCGAATGGGGAAAAGGAGGCTTTGAAAGTATGGATATCTTTGGGGTTCCAAATTTAATGCCATGGATTTTCACAAAAATATCCGTCTTGGGCTGGGGCTTTAGAATGATTCTCATGATTGTGGGGACCGCAAATTTTGAGACTACTGGTAGCCCAAGTCATGATTGCCTTTCGCGAAATGAAAGTGGCCATATCACGATGCTGTGTTGTTCCCCGTATTTCATGATTTTACCTTATTTGATTTACAGCCAATCATAGGTTTTGGGCCACCCGGCACGAAGGACTTGCGTATTCATGTTGTGTTGATGGAGTTTGCGAATATTCCATCTTGAACCTCATTTCCGGATCCAATTCCTTTATATAAGTTCCAGAAACATTTCCTCAATAATATTCCAAATTCAAAAACAAACATCAAACCTTCCAGGTCGTGGGTGGTGGTCCTTTGCCTGTTGGACAGATGGGCATGGGCTGGGCTGGTGGGGAATCCCTGCGGGAGCCGGGACTTCGCTGGGAGTTTGTCAATGTTTACCAAGTGCAAATGGGAGTGATGCTAGCCCAAGATGGGAATTCAGGCCGAAACCGACCAAAAACACATGGTTTTCACTGTGACTTTGACGACCAAGAACCGTTGTCGTCGCTTAATTTGTCTGTTGATATGAATTGTTTAGATCCAATTTCCCCCTTCTCGATTTGGACCCATCCCCATCCATCGTGCTTGGTTTAACCACCATGTTTATTAAGTTATACGTTATGCTATGATTCCTGCTGCTGTTTCAAACCATGTTATATTGACCCCTTCTTATACCATATCAAATCATATCAAATCATACTAAACTATATAAATCATACTAAACCAGGTTAAACCATATGAAACCATATGAAACCACACTTTCTATGAGTTCAAGATCACCATGTTGCTTCAACCGGCGAGGTGGCGCTCAACCACAAGAGGCCTCGCGCGCCTTCAACTTTTTGAGGTCCGACTTCCCATGGGATGATCCAGCAACGGAGGATTCACCAAGAATCTGAGATTTTGGAGATTTCTATGGGATAAACTTCTAGCTGAACTACATGAACTATATGAACTATATATATCATATGAAAAATGGGAATAGTGAATAAATCTTACTATAAATCAAGATCTCATGATTCAATGATAAACACCATTGGTTTGTCTAAATGTAGGAGACCTCGAAATCCAATGGTGTTTATCATAATTTTTCCACATTAAAATGCTAATCTTAGAGGTATACCCCATTTTCAGACACATTTGTCTGAGATACCAGCAAGAATCACCATTGAGGATCAAAGCAACAAAAACTGGATGGGGATTAAATAGGAATGGGATAATCCAAATTAATCCAGTCAACCATCGAGTAAACTAACATATCTTATGGAAAATCACCATTTGTTTATATATGTTTTATAAATCATGGTAAATCATCGAACTAAAATGAACTAAATCTATAAAATGGACTATGTCTTGCATAGCAAACTCTTAGTTTATCAGAGGGCATTTGGCTTGGTCTGAAAATGTGAGAAGGGGTACCCCATCATCCCAAAATCCAGGCCTTGATCAGCATATTCCCTATTGAAAATGGCAATAGTGGTGTACACCAGTTCTGGGCAAATATGTTTTTTCCTGGAACTAAATTGATTTTTAGTATGTTAAATCCGCTCGCTTCGGGGTTGAACATGCCAAGCTAAGATATCCCCAGTTGCTTGATTTTTTATGACGGAAAAAACTCTTTAGACAAGTATGAGAAAGAGGTCCCAGATGTTATGGAGATTTTTCCAGAGGTGATTCCCTGGATCAGGGAGTATAATGTGAGGCAGATCAGTATACCAAATCTGAAGGAATCAGATCGACAATGGAAAATCCCCGATTTAGTTCGATGATTTTCCCAGATGACACTGGAGGGTAAACCCATTCATCATCATTAATCCCATTGATGTTTCCATACAAATCACCGAAAGAATCCCAATTTATTGGTAAATCCCATTAAAGAGACTTGATGGGAATATTATTGACATTAATGGCTTACTTCAACCCATTCACCGGAATTGGTTCTCAGGAAAGCGCCGGGAGCATCGCCGAGTACCTGAGCCAAGCTGAGCCAGGTCAAAGTGTCGAAAAGTTGTTGAGATCTAATGCAAGTTCTGTGCTTTAATAGGGTTTTATAGCATTGGTTTGGTATTGTTTAACATGGTTTGATATGTTTCACTATGGTTTAATTCATGATTTCTATTGCCCAAACTGGTGCTATGCTGTTTATGATAGCAACTATGGCTCTGTCCAAGTGGAATCGGACGGGTTGGGGCCAGTGGGTTGTCTGAAAGAATAGACATATTTTGACTATCTCAGACTGACTGTCCAATTACCCTTAAAAATTGATACTTTAATACTTTACTCATTTCAGTAATTTTGCCAATATTCACGGAAAATGGAAGGCCTAGGTAGATATTTGTTCTTCATCCAACCTATATGGATTAACGGCCAAAATAAGTGTGTTTTCAAGCGCCATAGCTGGGGTAACATCATCGAAGCGCCCCAGGTCGCGCAGGAACACAGGTGCGCTTGCAGTACTCCTTCACTCAAGCTTCGCCGCTCGATCCGATTATGGGGAATGGAGGAGTTTTTCCCAACATAAAATTGTTATTTCAATCTATTTCACCACTAAAAAGATCATAAGATCATATAAGATCTAAGGATTAAAAAGGATTAAAGAAGTAAAGATGATCTAAAGATAATCTAACCCAGTACAACTTGGACTTTGACCAGGAAAATGATGAGTTTATATGAACATATCTGAACTACTAAAGTTACTAATGCTGGCTGGTGGTCTCAGACTCCCGCGGACTTGGGTGACGATGTTTCGAGCTCCTGATGATGCCAGACGCCAACTTGGGATGGAGATCAATTTCACATGGAATCTGACTTCAAAAATGTGCCCTGGTGGTTTCAAACATGTTTTATGTTCCATATTAATATATGTATATATATATGGGAATAATCATCCCAACTGACGAACTCCATCATTTTTCAAGATGGTTATTGCACCACCAACCAGTGCCTTTCTCAAACCGATTCGATCGCACCACTATGATGAAGCACTGCTGGTGTCGCCACGGAGACCAGGTCTTTAGCAGAAGGACCAGGCACCCGTTGAACGGATTGGCGACGGTGCGATAGGTAACCTGTGTTTCTTACGGGGGAAAAGGTGAGGTGAGATATGTTGAGATACATAGTGCGGGAAAGCAAGGTACCAACTTTGAAACATCGGGTTTTTGCATTGGATGTCGATGCAGATTTGGGACAGCATCAACAATCTTGTTCCGAGGATTGCACTCAATTCATCTCTTGATCGTAAACAAGATGTTGAACGCAATATGAACAACATGTAGATTTCAAACTTGTTGGATAGTAGAATGCATAGAGCATCAAATTCCAAGCTGGGTATCATCAAAAACGGGTACACCTTGAGGAATCTTCACATCTTCGTAGCCCTCCGAAAGGAAACAATATGTAACTTTTTTGTTGTTCCAACAAGCAGGTGCCCCAGGTTGGACTAACTGTAGGGTTTACGTATAGGAGAACTTGTACTGTAACTGAGGGGCTACCTTGAAGTATGTAGGCTGGTGAAAACAACATAAATCATACATATCATACATCCAGAAACCTAGAAACTCCTAGAAACTCCTAGAAACTCAAGTATGTTTAGTACTATAAACAGTTTTGGAAACCGAGACTTCGGTCCTGCAGAACGGTGGAGCCTGTGCCTTTTTTGATCCCTGGAAATCAACCAGATTGGATTGCCAGAGGGATGATGATCACATGACTAGCTGCACCAGGATTTTTGTTGCTTTGTTTCGTGACATGTTTTTTTTTCAGCTGCCATCTCCAAATTCTTCATTTGTGTTCACTGAAATTTCCGTTCCAAAAAAACGAGGGAAACGGGCAAACTTCAGGTAAATGTCATCATCGTTTTACTCATAAGTCAGAACTCATAAGCCACTGAGCGGATCTACCCTTTGTTTCCGCAGAGTCACGGATGCCATTGCGATCGTTTGAAGAGACCCGAAAAAACAGCTGGATCCATCTGGATCTTTTCATTGCCCAACAAAAATAGCCTCTGGTAAAGTAACATAACTATGGAAAATCACCATTTTTAATAGGGAAATAAGGGAAATGAAAAACTATTTCTATGGCCATGTTCAATAGCAAACTGTTAAATTACCAGAGGGTAAGTAGCCGGGTTATCAAGTGTCACCATGAAGTGGGGACTCTATCCTTGTTTAAAGTAATTAATAGTGTACTATCCGGCTTATCACTATCCTCATCATAATTAATATCATTATCCTATGAAGTGGGGCCGCCACACCATAGCTAAGTTGCTGGGTTTACAGCTCAAATTTAACCATGGTTTATCATACTTATAAGAAACTGGTATTCATAGGGTTACAACTACCCAACTTAGCCATCACTGGGGGGCCCATCACTTCAGTTAATTTGACCATTATTGCTTGGATTAATCATTGTGTATCATCATTAGCCACTATTATCATCATTAACCACTATTAACCGGTAATAATAATCATTATTGTCATTATTAACAATTTATCATTGTGGTTCGTTGACCATTATTGATTACTGATGATCATGAATCAAAGAAATACAGATCACCACGAACCATCCATCCCCCCTCCGACATGGTCTCGCTCGTCACGCAAGATGCTTCCCCTGCGTCATCCCATGCGGCTGGGGCCTTCAACAGGCGAATTCCACCGGGTGTCCTGGAGACTGGGAGATTTTTTCGTTTGCTATGGATGCCCATAAAACTAGATGATTTACATGGAAAAAAACATGGATTTACCTGATTGACCTATTAAGATTTATGATTTTCCATGCTGTTAAAGTTAATAGAGGGGATATGTTTAGGTGCTATCATGTAGTGATGCAGTTCAGTTTCGATCTAGAGAAGATAGCAACAGGATGAATGATTATATATATATATCGTGATTTAAGAGGATTTAAGATGATTTAACTAACACAAGTGAGAATTTGTTGGCACAAACACGACAGGATTTGACCAACAACAATAGACGTCTTTTAATCAACATTGGAATCGATAGAAGCAATGGCAGGTTCTGTTTGAATCGAATGGTTGTCCCAGACACAATACAGTTGATGGCATGGGACTACTGAAAACATCCCCAGTCATGGTGGATCATGGTTCCATGTAAGGGAGTGGTTACCCATAAATGTTGAACAGGTGCTGGAAAAAAAAAGTTTCTTTCAGTGGCCCGACTGCCAGTCATGTTTTTTGGTTTATAAATCCGTAGAATGCTGTAGATATATCCACCATAAATCCAACATAAATCCCTGTGACTGTAGTTGTGTGCACCATCAACTTACCTATCTTTGGGACCCCACATGGTAGGTGTGGGTTGTCATAGCCTACAATGGAAACCACAGCAAAGCGCACAAAGATGACTAGCCTCTTTGCAGATTCAGCAGTGTTTAAAACCCCCTGCTGGTTGATCCTTATGTATATCCAATATATTAGGGATATATATCTGGGTAAATTATAACGTTCTCACTGCGACCGAACCCTGGAATCATGGTTACTAAGGCAAATCATCCCCAAATGGCCTTAATTCAGGTTAGTGAAATATTGTAATTTGCCCATATATATATATAGGGTCATACTGTCATACTGTAATTAATGTTGGGTACTGATTAGTGTAGGGGGCCCACCCCCCATTCACAAAATACTCAATTATTTCTGACTCACGATAGAGTCCCTTAGTCACTAATCGGTATGCAACATTAATAATGTAACCAACCAGCCAATTGTTTAACCAATGATTAACCAATGATTCACCATTATTAACCATTATTAACCATTATTAACCATTATTAACCATTATTAACCAACCATTAGGTATACCAACTTAACGTAATTATTGGATATATCATGATTTGGGGTTATACTATCCAATGTACTGGAGATATTCGTTTCAGGATGAACACGATTCACGGCGGTCCTATGCAAGGCGAGGGCAGGACATGGCATCCGTGGGAAGAACTTGGTAGAACTAGGTGATTTTTGTAGCTGTTGAATAGGAAATCCGTTGGGTCACATGATGATCATGGGAAAATGGAGTTAAATCCGCCGAAGAGAACTGGAGTTCCACTGAGAAGTGGATGAACTACGGTAATCATATACGAGCCAATTGCAACCCATTACTTGAAAGCATCTGAGAATGTCATAAACTCATATAAACCCATCGAAGGCATTTTGTTTAGCTGTAACTGGTTCCCCCCTGATTTGACAGTGTATTTTTTTGAGGTAAACCTTACTGAATGGTTACTAAACGGTTTGATTCTTACAAGGTGGTGCCCCATAGTTGGCTAGGTTGGTTCATAACTCGAATAACGAGGGTTTATGGTAGCTATACAGTAGACATCTACATTATATAAATTTATATAACATATATATATATATAGTATACATACACATAGCAATTGGGGTATTAAACCAACCATCTTGTAAATGCTTTGATTCCGTATTCTGTAACAGACTGCCTGGCAATCTGGAATTGTGCCTTTCTGGCTCCGAATAAAAAAGAGCCGCAGCGGCAGTTTTCTTCATGGGAATCTCTGCGGTCCCATCCCCGGCATTTTTTTGCACTACTCATGGTGTGTTCAGTGATAAATATTAAACTATAGTCCCACTGATATACTGTAGTCTAAACAGGTAATATTATCAGGGATAGTTATCTCTACTATATCTTCTACTTGCCCTGCTAAAAGAAATAGTTGCTTACCATGAGTTTTTGTTAGCAGGGTAAGGAGCGGATTAATCAAACATTACCATTGTAAGTAGCATTGTAACTGGACTAATCCGCTACCCTGCTAAAAAAACCTGTGGTTTGGTTCACTTGCTAATGGGGATCAACCACCAAAAAGGCTTGGCACATGTCCCATTCTGGGGGATGAACTGAACATCACTAACAGACAAGTATCTATTGGAGATGAAAAATCCCTGAGTCGGGTGTCCAAACAAAAATAGGACATTTACCAACCCTTGAGTTTAAGGCATTTTATAGTTTTTTGTTCTAAACAAATGATTTTCTGCATGTTTCCTGTTGAATTTCAATGCTAGTCACCTCATACCCGTCATATCTCAGACGCCGTTGTCGTTGCGCCGTCAGACACTCCTCATAGCCCAATGGCTGCACAAGAGGCGCAGAGGCCGGAAGCTGAACAGAGCTGAAGAAGGGACAAACGGTTCAGGACTTTGCCAGGAAAACAAAAGTGTCTATTCGGACTGAAGAATAGATATATATATATATATAGGGTAAGTATTTTTTTGAGGTTTATCATTTAAAATCATGTTTGACCCTCAACAAATGTGGATTTACCATCAATAGATGGGGATTTACTTTCAATAGATGGGAATGTAATCTATGAATGATACTGGGATATATAATAATCTATGAATGTATATACCCAATAAAACCATCCATTCAGGTGAAATTGGAGATACATAACCACGAAATGGGGATATGACAATTATGAAATGGGGATATAGACCATGTAACAACGTAACTGGTTTGCACATTCAAATTTTGTTGGTTTGAACATATTCTTTGTGGGGGTTTTTGATTCACCGAAAAACTACATCTAGGGTATAGAAACTCTCTACTCGTGTGGTTACCCTCTGGTAATTTAACAGTTTGCTATTGAAAATGGCCATAGAAATAGTGAGTTTTCCCATTAAATGTGGTGATTTTCCATAGTTGTGTTAGTTTACCAGAGAGTAATGTTTTTTTTTTTATGGTTTTGTCCTCCACACACTGGGATTGCACAAGAACACACACAGACAAAACAGCTGCAGTCGGGTGCAGTTCCACTCAAGGAGTCTCGGGGGTTGTTGCACCCCCACGTAGCTATTTTGTGGATTGAATGACGATCTGCGGTGATGAAACTCTGAAAGAAAACTCCATAGAGCTAAGTTTACTGTGACATGACTGAAGTGATTGATTCTTCTCATGGCTACCTTGTACCATGAACAACAACCAGGTTTTAGAATTGAACAAACCGGACATGTTGGGTTACCCTCTTGTAATTTAACATAACTCTGGGAAATCAGCATCTTTAATATGTAAATCATCTATAAATGGGCCATTTTCAATAGCTATGTTAAATTACCAGAGGGTATGTTGGGGTCTCTTCACATGGGATGTGCTCCTCCCAATCAGCCCGGAAGGTTGATGCATTCCAACTCGATGCCGTTCTCAGCAGGCAGGAAATGCGCGGCTGACGATGGGTAACAGGTACGAAGCACAAAAAAAAGTGACTTGTCTTGGCAATTACCCTCTGGTAAACTAACATAACAATGGAACATCACCATGTTTAATGGGAAAGTTCACTATTTCTATGGCCATGTTCAATATCAAACTGTTAAATTACCAGAGGGTATCCAAGATTTTGACATGTCTGGTGATGGTGATAGTGTTGGATACAGTGTTGGATATAGTGTTGGATATATATAGTGTTGCTTAGTGATACACATGTAGCAACTGAAGTGAAAGAGACCCTGTTGAATAAACCTCAAGTGAAACGGTGTCCATTTGTTTGCACTCACGTTGCCAGGTAACGCGCTGGGTGATTGTCCTTGTAAATGTGACCCTTCTTTTCCAAACAAATGATGACTAACATCAACCCCGGTTGAGTAAACCACTCGGCTGTTGAATTAAGGGTACCCTCTGGTAAACTAACATAGCTATTGAAAATGACCAGTTATAGTGGATTTGCCCATTAAAAATTGTGATTTTCCATAGCTATGTTAAATTACCAGAGGGTACCATGAATGTAAGTTCCAAATTAGCACCCCAATGGGTTGTGAAAAATGGATCAACCAGTGTGATTAGGTTTGGCATGATGATTCCTCGAGGTGTTTTTCGAAACAACGGAAAGTTATATAGGATTATATACATCTGGGTAAATTATAACGACCTCACTGCGACCTCACTGGAATCATAGTTAATAAGGGAAATCATTCCCAAATGGCCTTAATTCAGGTTGGTGAAATATTATAATTTACCCAGATACATGAATTAGGACCAAATCCACACATTTATACCTCTAAAAAATAACATATCCCCTTTAAGAGGGATCACGTTTCTTTTTTTTCCATGATCAATCCGGTGATCGTAGGAGAACCCCAGGTACCGTCTCAATATGAGCGAGCTCGCAAAGCCGAACATTGATGGATGATTATAGGGGGTTACATTACATTTTTTTAATATTTATTAATATCATATATAATCTGGTTGGTGGTTTCAACCATTTTTTATTTTCCATTTCATATATGGGATGTCATCCTTCCCATTGACTTTCATATGTTTCAAGATGGTTCAAACCACCAACCAGTATAGCATTATATACCATTGTAGTCCATTATATTACATACCATGATATAGCATTATATACCATTATTATCAACTAGTGGGTACAGTTAACCAACCAGAATATATGGATCATATATGATCCAAGTGATCAGGTGGCCAATTCCACATAATGACTTGGTCCAACTGCATTGCATGACCATCTGAGTGTGGCGCAAATTGCTTCCCATCATGGTGCAACGCCGCCCAAGGAATCGATGACCCCAATGATAGCAGCTTGAAAAGCCTGAAAATTGCTGGTTGTTGATGCAAAAAAAAACCCTTTATTTTTTACCATTCTCATCACATTTTACAGTAGTTGGATCCCTATGTTTGTTGCTATTTTTGTTGCTAAGTCCCAGCACTTCTATCCATTTCTCATGGGCAAATACCGGCCATGCCAGGCCCCGATTCAGCGGCGTTTCACGGCGGTATCAGTAGGCGACGGAAAAGATGTGGAACCGGCCTCATCTGGAAATATCTGGATATGAATTAAATGTAGATATACAATATAATATATATATATATACATATATATATAGATGTATATAGAGATGTATATACTGTGTATATATATAGATGTACTGTACATATATTTGTAGCTTTCGACGATGAGATTGTAAGTGAGAAATCGGTTGACATATATATATATATCACCTTTGGCGAGTTAGTTGAATCTTCGAGCATACCAACCTGCATTCAGCTTGGACTTCATCAAGATGATAGAATTGAGTGTGTTTGAAAGTACCCCACAATGCCATGGTTGATTTTTGTTGGTGCTTCAATCCTCCAATTTCTGGCGCTCAAATTGCCATGTTTGGGGTGGTGTGTGTAGGGCCCATTTTTGGTTCCTCATGAAGATTCAAATTATGTTCTTTAAAAGTGGCCGCTGCCCCGAAAAAACCCGTGGTTCATCTTTGGAATAGCCTTGAAGCGAGTATGAATTCCCAATGTTTGGGCCACATGTGCCATGGTCAAGTTACATTTGCATTGCTGATTTTCCCATCAAAATTGGTGACTGTCAACCCACGAAAGCAGCGTTTCATGTTCCCATTGGGAATCCCACATGAATGGGATGAGCACGGGCCCCATGGTCGTAAGTCCCATGTTTGTGACCGACCGGCCGTCAGGTTTGAATAGTATCATCACCATGTCTTTGATGGTCGAGCCCCATCAACGGTTACAAAGTGATGGTTAAGTCTCCCATGGAAAGCCCAAAAGTAAACCCATCAACAGTGGTATAAATTGATGGTTGTGACCACATTCATCCCATTTTGATGGTAGAGTTGTGGCTATATTCAACACTTCTAAAAGGTGGGCTTCCCTATTAAGTATACGTGTATCTACCATAAATCCTAGCAGACCTACAAAAAAAACACAGCGTAGCTAGCAACTGGGGCCCCACCTTGTCTTTCTAACAAAGTGTTCCCCAGTGCTAAAACCAACATTCATTGGGCAGTTTTTTCGAGTCGCGTTCTACCAGTCTTTTATTTGTGGTTGGTGGTTTGGAACATGGCTTTTATTTGTCTATTCAGTTGGGAATGTCATCATCCCAACTGACGAACTCATATTTTTCAGAGGAGTATTTTCAGAGGGGTAGGTATACCACCAACCAGTATATAACTATGGTTGATATATTATAATGATTTAACATGATATGATAATTAGTCCAATATATCTATAGTTAATGGATTATAATTGACTATACATTAACTATATCTTAAATGATGATATATCTATATCATTTTAACATATAACATTAGACAAATGATAAACAACATGATTAATATCTAGTCAGTTGACTTAACTTGATATCTTCATCCCATCGCTAGGCAGAGTACTTCCAACTCATTGGTACCTGGATCAAATGGTCCCAACGTCTTTGTGCCACGCGCCAGTAGGGGTCCTCGGGATGATCTCGGGATGATCTGGGGGCATAAAAAGGGACAAACAAACGGAACATGAAAATATAGGAAGTATTGCCAAACACATGGTTAAAACCAGCATAAACAGGGATATTATAATATACTTATATATATATATATATACATATATATATATATTTATAATATATCTATATAATATATATATACATACAATCCTTATAAGTTTTGAATTGAATATGGTCATATCCCCATGCAACTTAAGTCGAAGTGCACCCCCAAGATTTTCTGGGTCCATTTGGATCATTTGGATGTTACGAAGGGAAACATACCTGGTTGGTAACATACAAGATATTTGGTTAAACCCCCAACATACGGTGGGTGGAAGAAATCCTGCACCACCTTGGATGGTTGAAACCCTACAAATAATGGGATTTTGCCCACCTATCAACTGGTGTAGGATTTCTTCCATCCACAGTATCTTAGTTGAAAAAAACAACATATCTTACCTTGTCAAAGAAATTTGGTTGGTAAGACTTCTCTCAACACACAGTCGAAGAAGAGCTGGGGTTCTGGGAGTCTCTGAACTACAGGTGAAACATGGTGAAACGATGTAGATTCCCTGGAGTGCTCCAGGTATGGCATGGCCAGGTTCTAAGATTCCCTTAAAGTGATTCAAAGAGTGATAGGTAAGTTTCTTTAGCCTATCTTGAGCATATGGTTTCTTGAACATGTTCCTTACCTAGATCATGTGGATTTGAGAATAGGGTACCCTTAAAAATCTCATTTTGTGTGTCATCATGTTATCATGTTCACCATTGAAACAGCAATAACTGAGGAGCCCATTTAAGTGTCAGATTCACTGGATTGATTTACGAGCAGATCCCAGCAGATCATATCCCCATCATATCCCCCATCATATCCCCATCAAAAGATGGAACATCATATTATCTCATATCATATCCCCATCAATATGTGTTTGACCACGATACCCCCCGGAAAAAATCTCCTTCATCCCACGATGCCGCGGTGCCCGTAGATACACCTCCACTGCCTCATCCCATTTACGCCGCTGGGGGAGGTGGCTTGGATGGTCGGAATCGCGAAGTCCAACGGTTGGTTTCACTCTTTAAAACCACTAAGTGGATATAACTATATAACTATGGTTGATCTATTTTAATGATTTCTGGTTGGTGGTTTCGAACATGAATTTTATTTTTCCCAGTTGGGATGATGATCCAGTCTGACTCATATTGTTCAGAGGGGTAGGTATACCACCAACCAGACTAAGTTTCAGGATATGCACTGGTTTATGATCTGGGGTGGTTGCCTGGAAATGTAGCCAACCATCAACGGGTCAACGGGTCGCCACCAGAAATGCGGATTAAAACATGGGGGTAAAGGTAAACTATATACTGATGATATACTGGTTGGTGGTTTCAAGTATGTTGTTTATGTATGTTTATGTCCATCCTCTTACTTGAGATGTTCAGAAACCATGTTTGTTTCTGCTTCAGGAGAGTTGAAACCGCCAGTATGGGTGAACCGTCATAGAAGAGCCATAGATACTGCTGTGCTGAAGGGGCGCAATGGGTTTCTGGAAGTAGAGCCATGGTCCCTTGTCCTTGGGATGCAGCTGGCAGCCATTTGAATCAGAAAATACATCAAATTCATAGTTCACTCTTTCTATGTACAACAATAAATGATAATTGGCTCCATGGAGAAGTCATCAGGTAGATTCATGTGTATATATGGAATTAACTATGTTAACTGTAGTATTGTATATATATACTGTAGTCTTGTATATACATATATATATATATATACATATATATATACATACTATATATATATCCGGATAAATTACAATGAGCTCAGTGTGACGTCCCTGGAATGATAGGAACTGGATTACAAAAAATCATCCCCAAACGGCCATTTATTGATAGCAGCTACAATATTTAGACATGTGGAAAAAACAGCAAGACAACATATAGAAATGTAGAAATGTTTGTTCCTATGCTGTAGATATATATATACATATGATTATATATGTAGATGATTTCCCGATTGCAGCACTATGAAATCCCAGCATTGCCGCAGGCTCCGTCTTCCACAATGCCAACTGGAGGTGTGGATGATTTGGATGTGGTTTAGATATGGAATATCCGCATATATATATATACATATGGAATCCATATGGAATCCATATGGAATCCATACCCATAAATTTCATTCCAGATTTGAAATGATATCAAGCAAGCTATATGAACATGCTATATTACGATATCTTGCTTCTCCATATCCACAAGGGTAAGGCTCTTTAGTAGATCGTGCGTAGATCTGTTTTTTTTGTTTGTTGAAGCTGGTTACCATTGCTTACCATTTGGGATAGGAGTTTCTTGCAGTTTGTCTAAGATCGGCCATGATTCATTCCGGATTTCTTCATTTAGGGGTGTCACATGTGAAAGTTTGAAACCCGGGCTGTGCCCCTTTACCAGTGACTTCTGCAAAGTTTCTAGAGGATCTAGTTGGATCTTATGTCATATCCATAGACTGTACACTTGATGATGTTCAACTGGCTTAGAGGGATAAAAAAAACAACTTATCCCACTATATAAGTGGCCTCAACATTGGAAAGAAGGGGATCTTTCCACACCACCAGGTAGAGTTCCAAAGCCAATTTTGAAGTTGCCAGCATTGAATCTCCGCGAATATCGTTGGAGCCTGTCCAGGGGTGGTCAAGCTGCGCCTTCCACGGGGCCTGCCTTCACCTCCAATATGGCAGGTGCAGCGTTCAAGCACCGTTGAATTCTATGGTTTATGGTGGATATAACTATATAACTATGGTTGATATATTTTAATGATTCTGGTTGGTGGTTTGGATTTTTTTAATGTTTTCATATATTGGGAATAATCATCCCAACTGACTAATATTTTTCAGAGGGGTTGAAATCACCAACCAGATTTAACATTATATGATAATTAATGCAATATATCATATCTATAGTTAATGGATTGCGGTTTTAACAATGATATAGTTGACGGTTAAGGCCAGCATGACAATTATAGTTAACATGATATTATAATTATTACAAGATAAGTATAGTTAATGGTTAATGCTTAGTGAATGAGTGAAGGGTGCGTTAACTGGATACAACTATGGTTCATCAGGGGAGCCATGAAGGTTTCTGACTGCGAAACTTACCAGACTTACCGATGGGGTATGTTCCGTTACCATGATTGATGCGCGGTTGTGAGCATTAAAATTATGGGGATATAGTTGATAAATGATGGTCGAGTGGTTATTTGTAGGGTTTTAATCATCAACCAGATGGTGATTGAAATGGATATTATAATTGATACCTGCTGGTTGCTTGATGATTATAAGAGATCAAATCCTACCCAATGTATGGTGGATTTTCATTGTCCATCACCTGAAAATCCCGTTCTTAACCATAATGGAATGACATTTCGGGTTTGGAGTGCTGTTGAGCTAAAAGTGTTGATGCACATTCATGAACACCCAGCCCACGAATAATGAGAGATACATGAAGATAATACTATACTATACCCACTGGTAATCAAACATGGCAATTGAAAATCCTCCATTTATAGATCATGTTCTCATTAAAACCTCCAGCTATAGTTCGGGGATTTCCCACGTTTGATGACACCTTTTAGGGGACCCATGGCCGATATGGCCGGCGGTTTTTTTCTACCTTGGACCTCATTTTCCTAAGGCCTCACTGGCAGAAATCCAATGGCCACAACATGTTCTGGGAAGCTATGGATCCATTGGACCCATCACAACTATTAATTTATTACGTCTTATACTGCTTGGTGGTTTGGAACATGTAGTTTTTCCATTCAGTTGGGAATGGAATGTCATCATCCCAACTGACTTTCACTCCATGATTTTTCAGAGGGATAGGCATACCACCAAGCAGTATATAACTATGGTTGATATATTAGAATGATTTAACATGATATGATAATTGTTGTGCAATATATATATATATATATATATATATTATATCTATATGTTAATGGATTATAATTGACTATACATTAACTATATCCATTATTGTGGTATCCATTCTTGTGCCCTCCAGGCCCCATGGGTCCGGCGATGTCCAACCCTTTCAGGCCGGGCGTATGAATGGAATGGTGTGGTAAGGGTACCTATCCATAAAAAAAGGGAATATATATTTTTTATACACTAAGAATGTCAAATATGTAATTCCTGAATTTTCACAAGATTTTTTTAAGAATGTGTAATGAGTGCTGTTTGGACTTCTGAGAACAACACATCTATTCCACAAAAAAAAACATAGTAAAAGTATGTAAAGATAAAGTATCTATTGTTGGATTCGTTTATACATTCATTATGTGTTAAACTAGTAAAATTGTTTCTATTTGAGGATCCTGGAGTCGAATCGAAAGAAGTCAGGTCACAACCCACCCTCCTTTTATCGAAGCATCGATTGCAGGCAAGAAGGCGGCGTCTCGGCAGTTCATTTGTCCTGGTGAAGCTATCAACAATGGCCACTTTGGGTGGTGCAGCCTACTTAGCTAAGTTGACTTACAAGTAGGTCAACCAGGGTTTAACGGTGAATATATCCATATTTGGATGGGTTTTGTAGCAACCATTTACAGGTGGGCATCATCTTGCAGATGTTGGTTGCTGATGCAATAATGGGTTACAATCCCTGGTTCTGCACAGGGTTCGGGAACTACCCTCTGGTAAACTAACATAGCTATGGAAAATCACAATTTTTGATGGGAAAACTCACTATAAATGACTATTTTCAATAGCAAACTGTTAAATTACCAGAGGGTAATCTTTTTAGTATTATAGTAATACCATGTAATACCTATCAAACAACAGGAAATTCTATGGGATGGGATAGACATACTGTCATGGCTCAGTTGGTAATGGAGGGTTTGCCGGTTTACCAACTAATATATATATATATATGTATTTATTTATATATAATATATATATATATATATACAATTTATAATATATGATATTGAACATTTATCCCATGTATATTTATTATCCAATATCTTATCCCATAAAAGGTGTTTTTGAAAGTTGTTGATGTTCCTTTCTTCAGAAATGCGTTGCTTTTTGATCCCCAATGGACATTGATAGCCGGTGTCTAATATGTCTCCAAGAATTGTCAGCGTTGAAAAGTCGGATGAACCACTGACTCAAATGTGCTGTCAAGGAGCTGTTGGGGTCACATGTTTGATACAGGTTGCAATCACCAAATAGGAAATCCCGAGAGCAAAACACGTCTACCCAAGTCAAGCAATGGCTCAACAGTAACTTGTGCCTTGAGCACCAAAAAGCGACAGATGATGATTCCCGGTGGTGCCCGATAGTTGGTTAGGTCGATCTACAGCTCCAATATCCGGGGTTCTTGGTAGATGTATCAAACATGATCAAACTAGTTTTCATGGCGGTTATAAACCAACAAAACACATCTGGGAGACCACCTTGCAAATTCTTTGATTCCCCATCTACAGATCCTATGTTCCATGTACGGAATAGTTACCAACATTTACTCCCAAAATGACCCAAATGTAGGAACATATTCCAGCACCACGGAGCATATGAGGATGATTTTCCCCATGAAAACCACGAGTTTTCTGAGGGAAAACTCCCAGGGTTGCCACCTTTGATCATCTGAGGTATGCCGAACCTGGGTGGGATCAGGCGGCCGAGATCGGAAAACGGTGGGTTTTCATTGGATTTAGATAGGATTGTCCTCTGATCCCATGGCCTTGCTATGGAAGTTTTTGCGTGCTATGGAAAATATGAATAGGATTTTAATAAGATTTAATATTATATAAAATCTGATCTCTTGTATAATCTGATTTATGGGAATATGATACAAGTCTGGGATTTGAGCTTGCGAAACTAGCCCATTTCGTTCGATGATTTGCCCATGACAACTGGTGATGTTCATTGATTTTCCATGGCGGTGTTGCCAGATGGTGTGTTTTTCATAGAATTGGATTATGGGAAAAATTACAGGAAAGCCCTATATTTGATGGTAAAAACCATGGTTTCCTGTAGATTTTCCCTTAATCCAATCCAGTGAGTTTTAAGCTAGATTGAGTCTTGAATGGAGTGACGGTTTCTCGGGATGGTCGACTTGGTGGCAAATTCCGCAACAAAAAGCGGGCCTGTTGAAAGCTGCAGCCCGTTTCTAGAGAGGTTCCGGTATCATCCAACGTGGCTGGGAAATCCACTTGTGCTTACCCTCTGGTAATTTAACATAGCTATTGAAAGATCCACCGTGTTTAATGGGAAAATCCACTATAAATGGTCATGTTCAATAGCAAACTGTTAAATTACCAGAGGGTAGTAGGGAATGAGATGGAATGAGGGAATGAGGGAATGATCCACTGGCTAACTATCAATAATCCCAGCAACCCCCATTCCCATCCATTCCCTACTAAGCACCAGTAAGTAAATGGTGGATTTTCCAGCCAGCCACGTTTGATTACCAGACTGTACTTACTCGTAGCTTCAAGACGATTATTTCCACCGTCTTGAAGAAAAAAACCATGTCCACCATCTCGAACCCTCCACCCTCATGTGAATTTTCTCACCAAGATTGTGTGACATTTTAGGCTCATCATCATGTTCCCAAGATAGTCATATCAAGTTATTCCCAAGATAGTCATCTCAAGTTATAATATATATATATATATTATAATATATATATATATGTATTTACATACATTTGTAATAGTTAAAATTAGTTATCTCAAATTCCCAAGATAATAGTTTGTCCAACAACCTCCCTCTGCCACTTGCCGCAGGCTGGGCACGCCTCCTATCCTGAACCCATCTGGTCTCAACGGTCTGCAGGGACCTTCCGCCCCTGCACCCGCTGGACCCCCTGGGCCCGGGCCACAGCAAGCACGGGCAGCGCCCATCGTGGAGGCTACTGGCAGCAGCAGCCTGGCTGTGGGAGGCTTCTCGCAGTCGCTGGGGAAGCGCCTTGGTTAAGAATTGGGGGGACAACAGGGGGTGCAGGTGCGGGTCTAGCCATGTCTAGCCTCTTTTTGGAAGGCCTTGCAAATAGCTACAGTGTGGCCCCAGCTTTGAGAAAGTAATCTAACAAGTTCGGTTTATCTACCATACATCATTGTGTGAAGCATACTTTTTTGAACCAACTTACCCATCTTGCGGGTGGCCCACCTTGTACCAATCTCAATGAGTCACACATCTCAATGGCACTTGGGCCTCTGGAGTTTTTTTTTGTAGGTGCCATAAATGGAGGTAGCAGGTACTAACCGATCTACTTATTTTTTTTGGCAGGGTATGGTATTGAATGCAAGGCTCGATCTCAGTCGGCTTTTGATTTTGACATGTCCGCTATCAGCCAATGAGTGGATTACATCAGATGGGCGTTCATGAGACAGGTGCATAGTTAGCTGGTGATGGTCACTGGCTTGGGAGTGGCTAGATCATGGGTTAGTTTATCATAGTTTATCCACTTACGATCACCAGTTTCATTCAAATTTAACAGTTTGCCATGGGAAATAAATCAATTGCTGATCAGCGAAGTATTTCTGGGCCATGGTTTCCAGTTCGCAAACTCTTATGTTATGCATTACCAGAGGGTCGCAATGCTAATTGTTATTGCTATCATTGATATCCCATAAAATCATCAGTAGACCCGACAAATCACTATGCAACTGCAGTAAAATCCCATAAAAAGACAGCATCTTGATGGTAAATCGATAAATCGGAATCCCAAAGAATTTCCCATGATCTAAATCAATAAATCATCAATAAATCATCAATAAATCATCAATAAATCATCAATAAATCATCAATAAATCATCATAGATTCCCCTATGGAAATCATCATAAATCCATGACAAATCCCCATAGAAATCATAGGATTCCATCCTCAAAATCACCGAGTCTGTACCAAGGCCAAGCCCTTCCGGGAGCCCAGGCCAGCTGGGCGCTTTTGGATGGATCTTCGATAGCTCCCCAGTGAAATTCATGTGGTAAATGTGGGATAGAAATTAGGTATAGAATTGATGTGTAGAATTCTGTTTTGGGAATCCGTTTGAATCCGAAATTCTAGACTTCAGGATGAAAGAAAGAGCACGGCTGAAAACAACACATCTATTTGTACATTTTTTGTTAATTTTGGGATCCTTGATCGCCCAGTTTCGAGCCGCCAGGATCGACCCGGCCGAGCGATGAGGAGAGGGGAAGGCTTAAGGTGAAGGATGTGGACATATCTGGATGCTAATGGAATTTAATGGAATTCAACAATCAACAATGGGGATAATGGGGCTATCATTCCGGATGATATCCATGTATGTATTGAGGATCTCTTGTTAGGGATTCTACTACCTGTATTGGAGAATATCATGATCCATGATGGGAATCCCTATCTACCAAGCAGTGTGAATCTGTTCTGGATGAATTATGTTGTGACATCATGTAAAATCACTGTTTTCCATCGCTGGAATCATCCACAAATGGTGGTTTTTGAGAACACTTACTGTATTTCCGGGTTAGTGAATTGGTGATACTTCAGCCAGAAATATCATGGGAATATAACGAGATATATTGTATTTCATGTTGGATAATTCTAATGGAATATTGTGATTTTCCCAGATGTTTGGGTTTGGGATTTCATGATATAGTTATTATCCCAACCAATATAGAAAAGATGAAAGTAAATCCCTACTGAAAAAAGTGATCATTAACAGTGCTATCTGTTTGGGTCTTTTCGTGATTGGTGCTGATTATATAATCAGTGTCTCCGATTTCGTGTGTGCTTAAATTCATTTGGTGTTCACAAACTGGTGGATTTCCATGGATTTCCATGGATTTCCATAGGTTTCCCTTGCCGCGGAAGGACGTTCCCACTTCTTCTGCAGGTGCGGGTCACGTCAATGGGGTCAAAGCCCATTTGTCCATTAAAAGTCAAAGGTAACTCACAACATATGTGTTTCAAGTGTGTGTTTGGAAGGTTGTTTGACATGTCTGTTAAGACTACACATGGAAGGTTGAGGACCTTGTCCAATGCGTGTTTTTGGAAGGCTGTTTGGAAGGTTGTTTGCAAAGCTGCGCAGCTACACGTTGTTTTCACATGGAGACACATTGTTTCCAAACAACTTTCAGTTCAATATTCTGGATATTCTGGTAACAACCGATTGGACCCGGAAACAGATTGCTAAGCTGGAACCCCGCACAAGCCATTGTCGAAGATATCCAGAAATAAAACTTGGTAGGGAAAACCCCCGGAATCGTGTCTGTGGGCTGGAACCTCAGTGATAAGTGGGGTAAGTAGGGGCAATGTCCAGTTATAATGTCAGATTCTCTTGATTAGGCAGCTAATCCATTCCAGCAGACGTTTAGAGACGAGTTGGTGCTTTGAAGCAGTTCTTTCTTGCAATTGCTAACGCTGGGAACATGCCCACAACTGGGCTGATCAACGGCTCCAATTGCCCAAAAGCTGCACCACATTGACCAACTGGTTGGAGTTAGAAAGGTCAACATGTCCGAAATCTCTGGTTTTGGCTTTAGATGTTGACCCCGATCCTCAACAAAAACTGGCACCGGAAAAAAATCCTGCGAAACCGTTGGATTCCAGGTTTGCCTTTGATGCTTCCGAGCGAACCTGGAGCGAGCCGAGAGTTGGATGGCCTGATGTCACCATGGGAGGATTTGGGATCCCCACCTCCATGACTCTTCGGAAAATCTCCGAGTGGTGATCCAACAGTTGGTTCTTTTCTCCAGGCAAAAAGGGGGTTCAAAATGAATAGCTGGTTGGTGGTGACTGGAACATATCATGGAAACAATAGGAAAACCATAGGAAAACCATAGGAAAACCATAGGATCTGGTTGGTGGTTTGGAACATGGCTGGATTATGACTTTCCCATCATATTGGGAATGTCATCATCCCAACTGACTTTCACTCCATCATTTTTCAGACGGGTTCAAACTATACCACCAACCAGATTATCATACCGTATCAGACCAATTCAATCTGAGTGCATGCTTTGCACATCCTGGTCATGAACCCCCACTGATCCCCATTCTATGGTCCCAAATATGGGGTTTCATCATGGTTCATTTCTTTACAAGACCATGGTTTCTAGGGGTTGTTTAATATATTATATATGTATATAACTGTATATATATAATATGTATGTTAATATTAGGGGAATATGATTATATACGTATCTCACCTCGGAACTTATGATTGGATACCCAAGGGCCCAGCCTGCCAGCTCCAGATTCACTGCGATACTCTCCAGAATATGGCCTGATCTGTTGTGGTGACTATGCCAGCCTCATGAATCCGTAATTTTGCCGAATGTCACCAGCAAATGCGGGGTTTGACCCATTCTAAATTATACTAATGTTACTAATTAATGGATACTAATTAATACTAACGGCCTGATGCTTGTTGATTTTTTGACTCTCATCGACCCACTGCATGGAGGGGGCGCGCGTTTTTAATTAATGTTTTCGAAACCCAATATGTAATCACTCATGCCCTTGTTAAACTCGAAGCAGCATTTGAAGGGTAGTGTTGAACATACTCAAACATATTAAAACATTATTAAAACACCCCAACAAAAACACAGAAAACAACATAAGGAGGATCACATCTACTAGGACTACTACTAGGATTACCACCTTTCACTATCTTTATCTCCCCAAACTCCAGGCTGAGACATTCCAGTTCCTCCTTGTCATTGTCACCTGCCAGCTCGAGTCGAGTGGCACACGTGGGCTTGGTCCGGGCCCCCATATGGGGCCCCGGTCTGGCGATTCTCCGACAACTGTTCCGAACTGGATTCCTTTGGGGGGATGGATGGGGATGATATACGTAATACATAATGAAATATATATATATTATAATATATATATATTATAATATAATATATATATATATTAATATATATATATATTATATTATGTATATATATATATGTCATAAAAAATACTTGATGATGATTCTACCATATTCTACCTATAAGAATAGATATAACTAGATATAGCGAATCATGTAGCCATGAGAGCAGGAACATTTTTGTGTTTACCCAGTTTCTGGGGATTTGGGATTGGACATCCGAGCAAAAATATGAGTTTCACCAACTTTGACAGAGGGACTTGTCATTGTTTGACCCATAGCCATTTAGCCTCACAACTTGGGATTGGTGTCGATGCTGACCATCTAGTGATCCCCATGGTTGTCGCTCCGCCACTGCAAAAGGTATGTCTGAAAATGGGGTGCCCCATCCCCCAAATTATAGTGAAAAATGAAAAACTGGTTGGTGGTTTGGAACATTTCTTATTTTTTCCATATATCGGGAATGTCATAAGCCCAACTGACGAAGTCATATTTTTAAGAGGGGTAGGTCAACCACCAACCAGATGAACATGAGGTTTTAAACGGCTGCAATGGGGTATTCCGAGACTCCCCGAATTCAGCCAGAGCCACGTCTTCCTGGGGTCCTTGGAAGTTGACATCCGATGTTGGCCATAGAACATCCCCATGTATGTGTTACCCGTTGAAACCATCCTGGTGGGATTTGGGAGGGTACCCCTTCAACATCTCATGATTCTCATGATATCCCATGGCTAAAACGTTCTGAAGCCACCTTTTATCAGCTGTCTGAAAAACGCCACGCCTTAAGGCCATGATTGATCCAATGTCTCCACAGGTGCAGAGTTCGATTGGGGAAGGTGGTGAATTGCTGAGGGAATCCATTGGGATTTGCTGTGCATTGCTCGCTGCTTGATGTCTAGGGCCGGGACCAAGATTGCAGCAGTAACTCCATCTGGGAGCCTAAAAAGTCACAGCACTTTCAAGGTGCTGTTGTTTTTTTTTCTGTGACCCAATTTTTATCTGTGACCATGGCAGTTGGACCTCGATCTGGACTAAAACTGCTCGAATGCAATGATGTTTACCTTGTGGCATTCAGAGGGCAACAGCTTTATCGGGAAGCACGTGGCAGGACCGCCCCATGTTGCAGCTCATTCCGCAATCAGGGGCCAGCCAGGCCCGGTACGCAATGTGGGGCCATGTGGAGCCCTAGGTCTCTAGGTTTGTTAGCCAACTTGGTTTGGGTGAACTATGGTCAGCTATGCTTTTTGAGTCTTTATGGTAGATGTCACAACAATGTACAATAATCAATAATCAAATGGGATTATAAACCAATTTCGATCGGCAATGACATTCTGGGTTCATTGGGGTAAAAAAAATGGTGTGGTGATCTCTGGGGGGCACTCATGTCCATAGTTTCAGGGCTGTTGCTGCATTGGTCATGTCTTAAGTATCTCGTTTGCTTAAAAAAAACATGTTACATCATGTTACTAGTTATAAACATCTATTTACTACTACTACAGCTATCGCTAGTGTCAGTGATAGTGGTAGTATCAAATGTTCATAAATATTCAGTTGTTACATTGAAATTGACACACCGGAATAGATCCTCCGTGCAGGACTTGCCGTTCATGATGGACTCCATGGAGGCGGTTTTTTCCAGCATTGATGATTTGGGGGGTAGCCCTATGACTTAGGAGACCATATACATATATATATATACACATATATATACATATATATATATATATAACTATATATATATGTGGATGGATATATAATGTTGAATATGGATGTATATACCGTATGTATTTTACATTCAGTAGTAACTTACATTGTATATACGTAATACGTGATAAAATGTATATAGGGAAATGAACTGTACAAATGAAGCATTCAATGCACACAGGAACATCAAAGTAATGCTGTGTTCCAAAAGCATTGAGGAGATAAACAACATCAAACTAAGCAACGTCGAGAAGAACAAATGGGCAGACACAGTCACTCACAGAACTATTGGCCAATATGCGTGTTTTGTTCTGACCACTCACATCATAGATTGGCGATGGTCATTTTATCAGGGAATACATACCTGGACCCTTCAAGTACGGGTATTCTACCTCATGATTTTAGTACCTTTTCAATTTTAATGGATACTTGGAGGGTCTGAGTCTAGGTATGTAGGAATATGTAGGAATACATCTACCACAAATGCTTCGGGCAAATTGGGAACCTGGTCTCCTACCACGATCCCCTTTGACTCCCACCCGGCTGCAAGCTCCGCTCCGCAAGCGGAGGTGTCAGCTGCAAGAGCAGGTGCTCTCCGCAAATTATAGGGGGATTCGAAACCAGGTACTCTCCGGCAATTTATCATATGGAAACAATGTTCTATTTAGTTCGATGATTTACTGTTTCTAAGCATGGTGTTTTTTGTTTGCATAGTTATGTTAGTACATGAATGTTCTTTTTGTTTTAATAGGTTATATCAAGTAGTTCTTTATGATTGATACCATGGCACCCATGAAATCCATTATAATGATACACGTTACATGGCTCTCATTGGCTTCATCGGTATACACAAAGAAAAAACGGGTAAGTTGGCGCAACAGAAATCTAACAACTGAGTTGATGGTAGATGTCAAATTAGTTGACGGGGGGGTTATAAACCAACAAACATGACTTGGGAGCACCGTCTTGTCCCATTCTATGGGTTTGGTACTTGGAAAATATAGTCGTGGGAAAACACCCAATGCCGGCTCTGAGTTGCAATGATTTACGATGACTGTCACGACTGTGATGGATAGATTCCAAATTCTTGTTGGTGAATCAAGTCATTCCATGGTCTGTTGTTGCTCAAATTGTATTTTTTCTGCAAATATATTTCATTATATGATTAGTTTAAGTCAAGTCTCATCAAGTCTCAATTTGTTCATGAAGTTCCACGTTGGCTTTCAGCCTGTTGTGAAATTGCACTTTTTATCCCCGGTTTTTGTCATCCCATTTTTCTTGCTCTGTGATGCCTGTCTTTGGTGCATTTGCCATTTGGTGCATTTGCCATTGACCCCAAACGAATGGCCAGATGTTGCAGGTAAACACCACACTAGACAATATGTAGCTAACATTGGGATAAGTTGCAGGTATATTCAGATAAGCTGAATGATTCAGTTTTGTACGAAGTTATAAACAACATACCTTCTTGTTATTTAGCGTAGCTATGGAAAATCACCATCATGCATGGATCAATCTTTATTTTATAATATATTTTCATAGATACAAGCCGTAGGGCTTATATACTAACTTGTGCAGGTTTGTAAATTGCAAGTGAAACAGTTAAACCATGTTATACCTATTCATAACCTTCACAAGCCTAACTGCACCCCTAAGAATCCCTTGAACATGTGGGTGACCGGGGCCTGGGCTCTTTCCAGGTGCCAGTCGCACTTTGGAACGGCAAGCTGCCAGCTGGTCGGTCTGGCGACTCACCAGCTGTCCAATGGGACCATGATCCTGGCGCATCAAAAAACCAGTTCTCATTGGGGGATCATAGGTCAATTGGTGTTCACCATATTTAAGCAGAATATGGTGATATTATAGGGGGATAATCATAGGTCTAATATTTCAGATGATTATGAATTATGATTATCATAGGTCTAATATTTCAAAGGATTATGATGATCCCCTCGATTTCTTGAGCGGCTTGAGCCCTGCGCCATTCGAATTGGCGCTGGAGCCTTGAACGATGGCACGGCACTTCCAGCGTTGGGTGGGCTGATCCCATGGAAATCCCATCTGGCTGGTGACTGGAACATGGCTGGATTATGACTTTCCCATCATATTGGGATTTTCATCATCCCATCTGACTTTCACTCCATCATTTTTCAGAGGGGTAGGGCTCAACCATCAACCAGATATATATATATATGTATATGTTATATTATATATATACATTATGTTATATATATTTATTATATTATATATTATATTATATATATAATATAATATAATATAATATATATAGATAGATAGCAATTGTTTTCCCCTCTAGGCATGGAGTGATCCCAGTTGGATCCAATGGTTGATGAGAAAATGTGCCTTCTTTTTCTCATCCCACCAGTCCAGTGATGAGTTTCGCTGAGTCCTTTCCGTCCTCCTGGGGTTTTGCCGATGCTTCGCAAGGAGCGTGGGGAGACTGCTGGGAAACTTTGGGAAACGGTAGAAATTCAGGGATCATTGGATTGGTTTAGGGATGTTTAGGGCAAAATTAGAGGAAACCCTTAGATTTGATGATAAAACAAAACATGGTTTCTTGATGATGTTGATGTGGTGCACGGCAATTGATGACAGAAAATGCTGGTTTCTGGTTTGAGAGCTTTGCGCAAAACGACAGTCTGCCAAATGTACAGTTCCACTCTAGCTATTTCCAAAGATCTTATCTGGTTGGTGGTTTGGAACATTTCTTAATTTTTCCATTCAGTTGGGAATGTCATCATCCCAACTGACGAAGTCCATCATTTTTCAGAGGGGTAGGGCTCCACCATCAACCAGAGACAGATCTTATCGATCCATGGCTGCCGAACATTTTTCATTGACGTGACTTGACATAGGAATTGAAGGTGCAGTTCCATTCGCCTCTGGTAAACAAACAGTTTGCTACCCTCTGGTAAACAAACATAGCAATGGAAAATCACCATTTTTAATGGGAAAACTCACTATAAATGGCCATTTTCAATAGCTATGTTAAATTACCAGAGGGTATTGAAAATGACCATAGAAATAGTGGATTTACCCATGAATAGCATGGTGGATCTTTCCATCGTGTTTTGCAAACGTTTACCAGAGGCTAGTTTTTTGTTGCTTCGATTTTCCCGTGAATCTCAACTTGTGGAGCTTCAAATCCCAGTTCTACCGATGGGGGGATTTCAATAGCTGGATGGTCCATGGAATCACATATTTGTCGGATTCTCCAGGTACCCTGATTTCAGCAAACCCCTAGGAGTTGAATGGAATAGATCTTACCCTTGGCATCCCTGTCAGGACTGAGCGGTCCACCGGCTGTGGTGAATTTATCCATGCCTCAAAACCCCTCGTTACCAGGGTGGGGACCGCCTGGGGACGGGCCAGGGAGATCCAGTGGATCTAGTGGGATTCTATGTCAGACATACCCAGATATTGATTTATTGGTAGCTTCTCTATGTTTCTCTATCCAGGTTGGAGACCAGTTGCTGTTGGATCGGTTGGGGTTGTTCACCGCAAATGAACACTGACAATGTTGATGATGTTGATGGCTGGTTTCAGCCTATGAGTTGGTCTCTTCACATGTTGATGATGTTGATGGTATCTTGCTGCTTGAGGCTAGATATGTGAATCTACCATAGCCTGTTTTTTGGGGGGTTTACACACCTAAAAGTCTGGTTGGTGTATTTTTCCATGCAAACAAATGGGATGATCCGGAAATGCGTTACAATCAGTCCAGGGACTGGCAGTGACTGGCAGTCAAGGGATCCAATTAGCTCAAAGTTACCTCAGTAAGCCTCAGTACAAAGGATTGAACATTGATATTTACATAGTTTTAAATATACATGAACATTTTACATTTATATATATACACATAATCAGATCACTTTATGTATATATATATACATGATCATATGTATATAGATTAAACCCGTTGAAACTGCCGGGTTTATGCCTGCCACACAGAAACAGGGCCTGCAACATGGCTGGAACTCCTTACAGTGTGTTTCGACGCTTGGAAGATGTGTCGAACATGGAGCTGGCTAAAACTTTGAGATTTGATAAGAAGTAGAAATCATATGAGAGAGTAGTTAGCTGATTCTTTATGTACTTTGTGTCTCTAATTGCTAGTTTGTTTTTTTGGTCATGTTGGTCCATGGTACAGAAGATAGATTCTTTTCAATTGATGGACTCCACTTTTGGGGAAACCAACCCCAGCGAGGATGAGTCCCCAACATCCATTCCCACAAGTTTTATGCGCACCATCGTTACCTAAAAACTGGAGTATGACTCCAATAACATTTTGGGCTTTATGATAGATATATCAATGGCTCTTGGAGGGGTTTATACACCAACAAACATGCACAATCATGCGCAATCATACACAATCATACACAATCATACACAAACATATATATATATAATATGCATATAATATATACTATGTATACATATATATATATAGATATAGTCATTGAAAACATAATCAAATCATTAGAAAATCCCATTACATCGCCGTGAAATCCTTATTCGTCTTGGTTTGACCCCTCCTGCCAGAGACTGGCAAGGCCGGACTTGTCTCCTTCACAAGATCAGGTGCCTTGGCCGTGGAGAACTTGTGGTGGCACGTCGTTCCACATGCAACTGGAACTTGAAACAGCCATTACTTAGTGAAACAAACATATTCCTAACATAAGACAGCCATTTATTCCTGGTTGAGGATTCAGGTTGTATGTGAGCGAAGTTTGGATTGCTCCCCAGTTACCATCACCATTGGGTTCATCCTAGACGGACACACTCTGACACACCGTGAAGACGGTTGATGAAGTATGGCTGGGTCCCAGAATTCTGAAATATTTTGGAACCCACAAGGCCCAGATCCAACCATTCAGAAACTACTTTGGTAGTTGATTAGGGGAAGAACAGAAAGGCAGGCTGTTCCTCCCAGCTCCAAACAGCTGTGCAGAGTGCAGAGTGCAAGCATTCTGACATAATCGGTTCAGATGAAGCCCTTGGAGAAGCTGTTGCTACATGAAATGTTGGCCGGGAAGTTGTTGTTCACTCAACAGATCTCAACGGCATGCGCCATCCTTACATGCCTTGGTGTCGCAGGTGCCCATTTGTTGGACTTGGAGGGTCTCAGTGTCAGTCATTTGAGCATGGTCCATATCAGCATCATTCAGACGATGATCGCTTGTGTCGATTACACGACTGTACCTGGTAATTGAACATAGCCATTGAAAAATCAGCTCCTAGCTGATTTACCTATGAACAATTCAGTTATTCAATAGCTAAGCTAACTAATGTGGTTGAAACATCTTAAAACAATCATAAACCATCCCCAACATCTCCATAAATGGGTGGTATAGGCCATCAAAAATGGGGTGGTTCATGATTGTTTTAACCACATTATTTGGTTGGTGGTTTGGAACATTTTCTATTTTTCCATATATTGGGAATGTCATCATCCCAACTGACGAAGTCATATTTTTCAGAGGGGTAGGTCAACCACCAACCAGGATTTAATGGACCAATATTGATTTCTATGGGATGTCTATGGAATTTCTATGGGATTTCTAAGGGATTCAATGGTGACTTAACACAGGATTCAATGGTGTTTTCATTTTTTACATGATATGATATATAATTATTGCAATACATATATATATATATATAATATATATACATATATCATATATAATATATCATATATCTATAGTCTATAGTTAATGGATGTTAATGGATTATGGTTTTGTGAAACCACCAAGCAGTTATTGTGTTAACCACCAGATGCCCAAGGATTGCACCGCCCAGGTGCCTTCAAAGGAGGGGAACCAGGCGCGCACGGCCGGGCCATGGGCCCTGTGGGGTCGGAAAATGCCATTGCCAAAGATGGTTTGTATTTAAAGGGGCTATAGCGGCAAATGAGTTTATATATATAATATAAATTAAGATAACATATATATATATAATAATATAATATAATATAATATAATATAATATAATATATATATATAATATAATATATATATAATATAATATATATAATATAATATATATAATATAATATATATATATATATAATATAGAGCATGTATGATGTAATGCAATATCATATACAATACAAGATACACTACAAATTTGTATAATTATAATCATCATCATTTAAAATAAAACATCTCAAATCTCAAAGTTTGAGTTTGGAATTCAGATGTCCCTTTCAAAATTGGCCGGTTTTTGGAGCAAGTCACCAGAATTCCCCTGGAAACATCTCCAGACAGTTCGAGAGTTCCGCCGTTCCGCCTGGTTGGATTTATGCAACAAAAAACTCATTGAATATCATGATGACATGGAATATGCTGAACATCCTAGGGGTTTTCTTGGTTGGCATGAAATGGGTTTGTGTGAAAATTGAGTACTCCAAACTTGATGGTTGATCAATGTTGATCATCATCTTCCCTATTGACATTGCCATTGCTATCCCCAATTTTCGGACAAACCCATATTGATCAGGTCAATGCCTCAGAAGAGGACAACTTGCAATTGCACTTCCAGTTCTGAGTGGATATATGTATATATATATATACACATAACCATAGTTGTAGGACTTATGTCCCAACTTATCGGGGTTTATACCCATGCTCATGCTTATATCAACCTTTAACCTCAACTGCACCCCTAAGCAGACTGTGAACTTAAAGCAGGTTGCAAGTGTGTCTAAACCGTGTGATGGCAGCGTGATCCGTTTTCTATGCGACTTGCATTTGTTCACATACTGTGCACACTCTATTCCACATCTTCCGCGATGGATGTATATAAATGGAAAAAAAAACAGGAGTTCTCCACTTTTTCTATTGTCAGCATAGATGGGTAAATGTTTGAAAATCAACACATCTTCTGGTGCATGTTTTCAAAAATATGTGTTATTTCCATCCCACAAACATGTGTTATTTCAATGACTACCCCGGAGGGAAACTTACTCTTTTGGTAATCCAATAGTTTCTCGTCATGTTTCCCAGTAAAACCTAATATACAGCGCATCTAAATGCAACTGTGGTGGGCCTGATTCCGTGCCTGGATGTTATGTTTCGTTCACTTAATACGGCGCATGTCTGTCTGCGGTCGGGTGCCTGATATGTTGCAGTGCAACAACATATAACCCCTAAAGGTGTTGTGGCTCTTCTTCTATTAAGTGCAACAACATATAAACCCTAAAGGTGTCGTGGCTCTTCTTACATTGAGTGCAACAACATATAAACGCTGAAGGTGTCGTGGCCCTTCTTACATTAAGTGCAACAACATAAACCCTAAAGGTGTCGTGGCTCTTCTTACATTGAGTGCAACAACATATAAACGCTGAAGGTGTCGTGGCTCTTCTTACATTAAGTGCAACAACATATAAACTCTAAGGTGCCGTGGCTCTTCTTACATTAAGTGCAACAACATATAAACCCTAAAGATGTCGTGGCCCTTCTTACATTAAGTGCAAGAACATATAAACCCTAAAGATGCCGTGGCTTTTCTTACATTAAGTGCAACAACATATAAACCCTAAAGGTGCCGTGGCCCTTCTTACATTAAGTGCAACAACATATAAAGCCTAAAGGTGTCGTGTCTCTTCTTACATTAAGTGCAACAACATATAAACCCTAAAGACGTTGTGGCCCTTCTTAAATTCAGTGCAACAACATACAAACCCTAAAAGTGAGTCCATTTATGCCCCAAGTGAGCCCAGATATGCCCCAAGTGAGCCCATATATGCCCCAAGTGACCGATGTGAGCCCGTCGCCCATCAATTTTACAGACTTCCTCCAATTTCCCCCAATGAAATCAGGTATTTTCCCAAGAAAATTGCCAACTGTCCCAACAAATGCCAATTGTCCACTGAAAATTGTCAACATTGCCAATTCTCCGGTGAAAATTAGAACTGGTCTCATGAAAACTACCATTTTTCCCATTGAAATCGCCTGTGGGAAACTCGTAGGTCCCGGTCCATCGACCCATGCTGCATTCCACCACTGTGCCCTTGGACATCTTGGACCAAGACTTCATTACAGCCTCCACACCGATCCTGCAGCTGGATGGCATGGGAGATGTGGGTTTTCCGATGGGGAAGTTGGTACTTCAATATCATCAAAGAAACTCCAATTTCATGATGGGTTATGACAGTTTATGATTATACCTTATTATACCTATAAGATCTTATAACTATAGTGTTCATATGGGTCATAATCCAACTTATTCGTATGGTAACATGTTTGCTATTGTAATATGCATCGATGGATGGAACTTTAGTTCCAGTTTTTCTAAAACTATATACCAGGTGGTGTCCCCAGTTTGTTGGCTATAAACTAAATGCAGTTTGTTAGCCAAGTATCGGGCACCACCACCAGCCTTGTAGTTAGATGGGCATGTTCACCCATGTGTAGATGATGTACCTATGAATCCAACAAGAAACACCCTTTGCAACAAGAAATCGGATGAACTATTTATCATTACAAGCTGGTGCCCAAGTTGGCTTAGTTGCTGCGAATAGCTGCTGAAGGGCACCACCAACCGTTGACGACAGATGTCACCATGGGGCCTTTCAGCGAATACAATGGGATCGTTGGGCCTTGAATGGTGGGTGTGCAGTCTCCCATTTCCGCGAATCCTTTAGATGAGTGATTTCATATATATACATATATATATATATATGTTTGTATATGGGTATATATATGTTTGTATATGGCATTAGTCAAGAGTTGGGTACCCCAAAATGATCAAAATCGTTGTATCCTGGTATTGTGGGGTTTTACATTGTGTCCATTTGTGGATGCAGCCATAGGATCTATGTTTTTTTTTTCAAATGTTGACGCTCACCAATATGTTGACCAATATGTTATCAATCTAGATCATATACTTATATCTTATATTAATTATATTTCAAAATTCTGCAATCAAACATGTATCCAGCATTTTTGAAAATGATTTGGACTGAGAGATACTTTTTTGGTCATACAATCCATCTGTAAAAAGACATTGGACAGGATTTTTACATGTTTTGCAATTTCAGCAGCTATTATTCATGAAACTCAAAACAGATCCTTTAAACATCGTGAGTATCTTGGATACTCCACGTCAGCGCGTCATCGCAATGGCAGCAGTGGCTTCACCCCCAGAGCTGCGCTTCTGGAGAGGTTGATGGACTCAGATTTTTTTGCGGGAAAATATGGGACTTTGTGGTGGGAAAACTATGGGGAATCATGTGGGAAACTAGATGTGAACATTGCTGGAAAATATGGGACCAGTTGTTTTTCATATGCGTTAATTGGCTGAGACCACGGATGAGTAGCTTCGTATTTTATCGCAGGATCAATCCTGGATAATTGAAACCTAGGATATCCTATAGGATGTATAAACCCCCAGTAGTAACAATTTCAACAGTACTTTATCATACGTGTTTAACTATTTTAGGGGAACCCAGCTAATTGATAAACGAGGGTTTGTTCATCCACGATTGAAATGATTGGCAATTTTTCAAGTTTCCTCAATCGTGGTCGAATATACATGTCAATTATATATTTAACCCATGATGTAATCGTCAACCCAAGAAATGAAGCAACACAAAAGCGGCGAGTAGTTCTCGATGATAATCCGCGCGTTAGAATCTCAACGTCGGGTGTATGGGATCAACCGGGTAAACCCAAACATAACCTATATGATCCTGTATGTAATTTTGCCTTTGGAGTGTTATCTGACCTCACAAATTTTGGTTTAGCGTTGAGCAACGTTTTGGATTGTCTAGGTTATCAATGAACCCCGATGAAGCGCATATTTCATCCAAAATCCTTTTGCTGGAACCCATAATCCGGACAACGTTTGGGATTGATTTAGTGTTGGTGTTTGTCAGGTTTATCAACCTCACATTGATTCCCCATGAGACTCAATTAATACACCACACACCTTGTACTGCACAAGGTGGTGCCAGCCAGTGAAATGTTGGTTGGTAGCCCCGATTAAGTACTATAATGGTTTGATATATCTACCACAAACCCAACAGTGATTGAAGTTATCATAAACCAGCTTAGCAGCTTTGCTAACCACGTAAATACCATTGGATTTCCTAAAGTCACCAGTTTTGCTAACCGGCAGCTTGTAGAATGTGCTGTGTCAGCCCACCTTAGCAGTTTTTCTAAGCCACTCTGACACAAACTCATCTGACCGAAGGGTCATGTAAGCATCAAACATGAGGCTTTTTCCAAGCCAAAACAGTTCAACATGGGGAAAATAACCAATGAAAATTCATCGCCAGTGTGCCATGGTGGGGGGATGATCATCGTTTGGGGATGGAGGACTGTTGTGAACAAAAGGTTAAAAAGTCAGGTTAGTAAAATATTTATTTTAATGATGTGAACAAAAGGTAAAAGGGTACTGATCGGACTGATCGCGTCTTGGTCCCCAGTTCTGAAATCAGTCTCTTCATGGCTCAGCAATCGTTGGTTGGTCTTCTGTGTGTTATTGGCCACTTGGATTCGCTTGTCGTACTCATTGAATGACTATGATCATATTATATAATCCATTAAATCCCCATAAAATCAGCATTAATTTATTAGCATTTATACCCATTGAATCACCATGAAATCCCTATTTCCAATGGTAGACTGCAACTTTCAATATCCTTTTTCTCCAGGCAATTTTTGTTGGGGTGTGCCACGACGTGGTGCCCCAGTGAGCCAAATCGCTAAGTTGGTGGGTTCATAATTCCGGTCACTGTTGGATTTGTGGTAGATACATGTAGATACATCGAACTAGTTCAAGGGGTGCATCAACAAACGTCACATAATTCATATGATATATTTTATATAGAATTTATATTAATTTATATAAATCATCATGAAATCATCAGACAAATCAAGGACATCGCCATCCGATCCCCTTTTTTGAACGGATGGTGCCAGGCAAAGACGTGGTACCGGAGGATGTGCTGAGAACTGCTCAAGGGCCAGTGGGTAGTCAGGAGGCCTTTTCCCGGGGGTTGGACGACCGAAGTGATGATGGGTTTAGTATGAACATAAAATTTGAAAAACATCAAACAACCCAGGCTTTTCATCCTGGTCAATGTTCTAGATAGAGTTCCTCTCGCAAATTCGGAGACTTGATGTTGCCATGTTGGTTTACTGAAGGAAATGTTCAGAGATTTGTACAGTGCGTGTGTAGGAGCAACAACATGAAGCACATGTATGAAGATTATGAAGAGGTGGCCCAGCTGATTTCTTTGGATACTGTGTCAAGTATACCTGGCAGTAGTCAACGCCAGCCCTGTCTCATCGAAAAGAACGGTGAAGTTCATCCTGGTTTTGTCCTCAAGAAATGGGGCAAAAACCCTCCCATTTCTGGTCATTTGAATAAGGGAAACTAATGACCCACCATAGTCATGATATGATGCTCCAATCATCCTATGTTTATCCTAGGGTATCAAAATATGATAAGATATATTTATCCTAAAAACCTGAGGACGCCCTCTGAATTTTGGAGATAGCTCTGCAAGTTTCTCCCCCCTAGATAGCTTAGTTGATTCAAAAGCATCTTAAAACATGGTTAACTAGGGTTTATGGAGGATATATATATATATATATCTGGGCCGCAACTACCATCACAATCGGGGGCCACACCCTGTGGGGTCACTGCCATTCCCTACCAGCTTGGTCGCACTGCTGGCGTACTGCTGGTACTGGCATACATCGCGGTGGGCATTGCGCTGCGTGGTGACACTGGGCTGAACGGCGCTGGCAACGGGGGTGACATATCCTGAAAATCTAAAAGAAAAACATGTGGGGCCCCCAAACCATGGGAAACTGATGCAAATAATTATAGAACAATTAGGATTTATGTGGTGGATAGATCTATGCTTAAATGTTAAAAAAAAAACATATTGTAATCACTTTTCAGGGTATGGGTTTGTCTGAAAACTGGGGATACCCTCGAAATGTAAACCGCTGGATTTGGGAGTATCGTATTTGCGGACAACCCACATGACAAGATATTTATAACCATTCACGTCCATTGACTAACTTCATGGATTTTCCGGATGTATCCCTTGGTGCTGATGATGAGAAGGATGATAAAATGATTATGATGATGAGAAAGATGAGGATTTCCCAGGGGACATGAAATCACCAACCAGTGGAAAATGGATGGTCATTGCTGTATACCCATGTTTTATTGGTGTATAGTATACAAATCATGTTCATTGAGACCGCACATTATCCAATCTCTTGGCATTGAGCGTATGGGCTTGGAATGATATGACTATGATATGACATAGTAAATTCATTATTATATGTAAAATATACTTAGATGGGGCCGCGTATGGGTGGATTTTTGTGCAGCCGCTCTGCCAGAGTGGCCTTTTGTGGCTTACCGTACTCCTCATCCATTATTTGATTGGGATAGCCATGAAAAACTGGGGGATTCCACCATCCAAAGCTTCATTTTTTTTTTTATGTTTTTTCAGGTGTCACAATAACAAACCATCCCCAATTTCAATTTTTAAGGGTGGTATGGTTGCCATTCCCAAATGGGTGGTTTATCATTGCTTTACCCCCATTACTATAAGATGAGCCAACTACAAAGCCGCTAACCAACCAGTGGCCAGGCATCATGGATGACGGACCACCGCTGCGACCAACTTCGCTGGTTTACTTTCAAGGCTGTCACGGGTCGAAGTGCATCGCAAGTGCGTCATAAGCCACGTCATATAAGCCATATAAAAGTGGAGATATCCAAATATATACATACATAATGTATTTATATACATACATAATGTATATTATATATATAGAGGGTATAGTAATAGTTGTAAGAGTACAGTATAAAGTGGAGATATTCCATTATGAAATTATGTATATAAATATAATTGGGGTAGGGTATGATAGTATAGTATAGTATGCTTGTAGTCCTGTTCTTTCAGCTTCGTAGCTGGGATGCACATGCAAGTTGAGTGAATTTCAAGGAAGTATTCCTTCATATTCCTTCAACCTTCAAATCTGGAATATGTCATCAAAAGTCTACCCTCTGGTAAACTAACATAACTATGGTAAATCACCATTTTCAATTGGTAAATCAACTGTAAAGGACATTTTTTTGCGGATGTTCTCTATTTTGGCTATCTTTGGGAGCTATTGAAACGTTGCCGCAGATCCCAAAAATTCTTCGCTGAGGTGCTGTTCCCTATATATCTTCTTCGGACGCTTTGGAGCATCAGCCTTTCATTGGATTTCGCGCCTTGGACTTCGGAGTTTGACATAATAATATATAAACATATACATGACATAATATAATATATATAATATACTCTGTATATATATATATACTACACTATATACATATATAGTGTGTTACACACTATATATGTATATACTATATATATATATATATATAAATATACCATATATACACATACTAATGCATATACTATATATATATACTATATACATACTATATATACATACTATATATGTATATACTATATATATATACACCACTATATATATATATATATATATTCAGATATACTGTATATAATCCCGTCCCTCAATAGGTATCCAGCATTTTTCACATGCATGGCACCAAGAGGTGACTGTGTTACCCCTCAGCCTGGGATTTCACGTCCTGTGGTTCGTGCTGACGCTTGGTGGGAGCTGGAAGCGCATGATGCGACCAATGACGGGATGGAACCAACAATGGATTGGTTTTCATGGGAAAATCTACAGGAAACCCCCCATTGTTCATGGGAAAATGGATGGTTTCCGGTTAAGATTTTCCCTTAAGCCAATCCATTGAAAACCAACAACTTTTGGGGGTTTAACATGGTTAAACCATCCATATTTTGGAGACCTAATGAGATGATTAATGTGGAGTTGATGATATTCAACCCTGCAATTGACCACATCGAAGATATGGCACATTGGAAAAGATGATTTGCCTGTTGGAAAAGATGATTTTCCATAGCCATGTTGAACTACCAAAGGGTACCCTCTGGTAAATTAACTTGCTGACCCTGGCAGTCATCGGGCTTGGAAGATGAATTAGTTTCCATTTAAAAATTGTGATTTTCAGGGTCGATGTCTGTTAATTTACCAAAGGGTAATATCTGTCAGAAAACAACCAGCTTTTCCCATCCCATGATGCGTTTTTGGGGTTGGTCCAAGAACAGTGGGCGCTCGCCATCAAATATGCTTATTTGAACGGGGAAAATAAGTCTAATAGATTATAATACATATACATATATATATATATATATTATATGCATATAAAAAAATATACTGGTTATTATATCACCTATCATCAAAGTATGTTCATGTTAGACAGCATCCATGGATATTTCACAACATACAGGGCACATTGACCATGTTTGGCCACGGCTCAGCCGAGGAGCCAGCAGCTGTCGACCTTTACTCCCGAGGCGCCTTGGCGGCGGAGCCACATCCATTTCTCCGAGTGTATTATACGCTGTGGATGTATAATACATGTAGATAATTGGATAGATATATTAGATTTGATTAGATCAGATCAGATAGATGTAGAGATAGAAGTTTGATTTTCCCTTGACCTTTTTTGAATGGCCGGTGCTGTAACCCGCCCACTGTGTTGCGTTTTTTTCAGGCCAAGGAAGTGCAAAGTGAAAGCGGTCAACCGCACGTGGTTCTCACCGGCTGGGCCCTGCTGATGGCGCAAGGATCGAGACTATAGGGAATGGTTGGGATGGGGATGGGGAGGGGTGCTATGTGCTGTGGAGAACCACGTGAGAGCCCCTTAAAGGCCTGACATAATCTGATATACAATGTTTTGATTATATGTATACTATATATCAGACATTTGTATATATAATATAATATAACATATATATATATATCATGATAAAAATCTATGATATATACGTATGATTTAATTTGATATGTTTCTACTATGTCATTTCTATGATAGACAGTATGATGTATAGCTCCAACTATGCCAAGAAGGTAACCCTTCAGGGTGTTTATTTGAAACATTGCTTGGTAAGTTCTTAGATGTTGTTCAGTTGAACCACTGATTGAGGCCGCCAACCATGCAGACATTCTAATTCGAGGAGTTCTAATAGTAGAACAATGTAGAGCTGTTGGTTATTTGTAAGATGGATCTGATCTATTTGTTTAAACTGAGCCACTTGCCATCTGGAAAGGCTTGATGAGGCTACCCCCGTTTGAACTCATACAAATTGGATCGTACAAACATATATGGTATATCTAAATTATTTCCACATCGACCACAAATGGATCGTACATGTATAAACCAGCAAAATGTGGGTGGTTCATTATTGATTTACTAACTGTTCTATCATTTTGGTTAGTTCCATATCGGATTTCTCAAAAGTCGAGTTTCACCTCGCGCCAGGAGAAAACATGGCCTTCACCTATCCACTACTAGCTGAGGTGATGGCTGTCCATTTCTGGTCAACACATTTGCTCCAGACATTCCGCGTGATAAAACCGCCGGGTTGGTCCCGTTTAAAACCCGTTAAAATGAATTTCTAGTGGGCAGTTTTCTTGTGGTATCCTGTTTAACGTCCGTGATAAAGATTGAGTTGTGCTGAGAAGTTTCGCCCCAGAGTTTTCGATCATACTCTGCAACGCACTGGCTGCCTGACCATCTTCCGCACAAATTTCTGAGTAAGAATTATTCAACTCAAATCATGAGTGTTATTAGTTAGTTACATCCCAACTGAAAATGGGTGTTGCAACCACGGCCCACTGGTTGTTTCAAACATGTTTGATGGTCCGTGGTAACACTGTGATGATCCCCCATTAGATTAACTGTTTTTTTCCGGGCTGTTGAAATCACCAACCATGATTATTCTAAAAAAACATAGTGTGACCATGCTTAGCGCCCAGTTACAACCCAGTTCTTCATGGTCCATTTTTTTTGTCCCACCCCAGTTGTACACCCCCCGTTCTGATGGAGGCCTCTCCACAACCCGTTGAAAGTTTGGCTGGCGCCATGATGTGGGATTTGGGCGCCAACATTTGGTCCCCTTGGCGCCAAGGGGTCCGACGTGTCATCCAAGAATGGGCTTTGATCATTTGTAACGTGTGGTACCCTTTGGTCATTTAACATAGCCATGGTATAGATGGCCCTAATCGAAATAGATGGTTTACCATTCTAAAAAATGGTGGATTTTTCCATGGCTATGTTAAATAATCGGATGGTAAATCCAATGATCAAGTATCCAATGGTGTGGGGTAAACCGGCGGGTTCCTGGGAGTGTTTATTGTTCGGCTTATCTTTTTCTAAGGGGGCATTTCATTTTCCTGGGTTTGTTTAAGGTGATGGTTGGCTTATGTTCCCAATAGGAAAAAAACATCATTCATTTGGGGAAGGTATTCTGGATCCATATTTGAGAAATGTTGGGAACTTTTAAAGCTCCAAAAGTAGAGTTACTGACGTTGGGAGTTGGATGAACCCAGGGGTGACAGGTTTCCACTTGACTAGCCTCGCAAAATGTGCGACCCTGAAACGTTGCTGTTGTGTAAACCTTTGGAGAGCTGTGGTTCAATTCAGATTCAAACAATTCAATTGTGTGCTTTCCTTGGATATATACCCTCCAGGAATCGAACATAGCTGACATAGCTTGCTGGAAAATGTCCCATTTACAGAAGTCAGTTCGGGGATTTTTCGGCCAGCCACGTTTGGTTACCAGATCCCACTAATTTCCAGCCTCAATTTGGGATGCATCAATGCATCGACGGGAGGGCATTGGCTGATGGGGAAATCGAATGGAACTGCATGTTTTTCCGTTGTGGCAAGAAGTCTACCAGACGACTTGACGCAGACCCAAAGAAGCAAACACTCTGTCATTTCAAGGATTCGAATCCTCAAATCCATGGTTTGTATGGGTTTTTCAAGATACGTTCTCTTTATAAATGGCAATATTGGTGTTTCTGAAAACAGGGTATACCCCAAGTATTGCAGATTCAAATATGGGAAAGTGATGATTTGTTTTCAAATAATTTCAATCAAACCCATGTTCTGAAAGTATACACGTGGTTTTTCAATATATTAATGTTCCTTTATAACATGGCCATAGAAAGAAAGCCTGGCCTCATTGTGTCAGAACGCTGAGGCTTTGCCAGGGCTTTCTGTGGGGCATCGCCACCCTATACTCGCCACAAGTGCAGGCTCTGTCACTGGGTGAAGATGGATGAAGGTGATCCATCTCGTTGGTCACTGGAAGAAATGACCCGAGTAACCTTCAGAGTTTGAGCAATTTCTCACATTAGGATGATGATCGGCATTATTATTGGGATGGTTATTGGAATGATTATATACTGTACAAGATTATCATAAATTGATAAGATTCTTGGGATTATTATTATTATAAGGATGGTGATTTAAATATGTGAGTATGTTTTGAGTATGAAATGTTTGAAAATCTGTCTTTTCCACTTCTGTTCTAGACTGCTTGGACAGCATGTGCAACCAGTTGATTTCTTTTGCACAACTTGAAACTATCAAAAAATTGATTGGTTTGGCACAGGCCATGTTAGATAGACCGGTATAATCGGTATAATCCCTAGAAAACCTGGCTTTTCTGGGACATGTTGACCCTTTCATCTTACCATCGCCAGGCCGGGAGCTATCAAGCCATTCGCGCGCCAGAGACCGCGGGTGCCGTGGAATCCGAGAATGGATGGAGGTCATACAATGTGAGGCCCAGTGATGTGAACGTTGGTTTAGATTCGCCCCAGTAACTATATGTAACTATAGTTATAAGTACCGTAAACCATAGTTATTGGAGTTATAAACCAACTTAGCTATCTTGGGGGCCTCACATTGTAGGGATTTAACTACCAAAACTTAGGGATTCAACTACCAAACACGGGGAATTAAGTAGCCAAATGTGCGATTTTGCTACTGAAAAGTTGGATTTAGCTAGAAGAAATGGAGCTAAGAAGCACTCGTGGGGAGTTCACTACCAATAATCGAGCCAAAATACATCCGATTCAACCACCAAACATCCAAAACATGGATGAGAAAGATATGAGTTATGAGGGCTTGTTTTCATGAAGCACAATTAAACGAATGAGTCGTTTATTTCATGGAATTTCAGTCACCAAGCCCAACTCATCATTGGTCATCATTGGTCATGGACGACGAGGTGAGGAGGAAGACTGCACCAGCGATCTGATGGAGTCGACCTTTCAATCGCTGTCACCCGGTTTTCATCGAATGGAGAACGGCTGTTTTTTATGAGAACGATCATGGGTAGAAAGTCTCCCTGTTGATCATGGGGTGGGATGTTTTCTTTAGGAAGCAATCGAACATCATAATATATATATATATACACTTATATATAATATATATTATATTGTAGATAATTATATTACAGTTTTTAAAACCACTAGGTGGAAAATCTGTGACAATCCAGTAATTATGTTATCATCACTTCTCCATGTTTCGGATGCATTTCCCCACCTGGCACGAGGACCAGGAAGGCCCACCTCACCTTGGTACCCCATTCCACAGGCGTCATGAATGGACTATGTCCAATGACCATGTTTGGGAAAATCCCTCAACCTTTAGTGTATACCTAAAATACAAACGACTAAAGTAACTAAAGCTCTAAATCCAATGGGTTTGGGGTTGAACATGTATAAAGTATAAATTCCATTCATATGTGAATCCATGCTAGAATTGTCGGTTTATAGCCCAGTTCTATCCCATTCAGATCTTCGAGAAATGGGGGTGTAATCCCATCCCTGGCCCTTTCTGTGGTCCTAGTCGTACGTTGTGTCATCCTTACCTTTTACCATGTTTTTGGTGATGTTTCGTACGAATGAGGGAAGGGATTCATATCATATTGTTGGCGAAGTTAGCTATATCCTGGCTCCCATAAAACCCCAAACTTCATCAAATTCTATGAAATTTCATTGGGAGGAAGGAAATTATTCATTTTTTCCCGCGGTTTTCACGGCCGCATTGAAATTTGCTCCCCACTGAGGATGGGCAACTTGCCGCGTAGCTGGGCTTCGGGAGCGAAGGAGATCAACAGACACGGATGAGATAAATTGGGCTATGTGGGATGTAGAACCCATCATGTGGGATTATAATTTGGGATATGTGGGATATGTGGGATATTGGGATATGTAAATTGGGATAGTGGGAGCACGATGTATGGCTTTGTCTGAAGAAAACGGGCAAAACCTTGAACGGTTTAAGAAAGCCGTTGGTTTATCATCATTTACCCTCCTGAATGCCACACAGACCATCAAATACTGGGGGGGCGGCGTGCACCATGTTCAGACCCAAGAGTCAAGCCTTGGGGAACCTAAAGACCCAGTTGCTGTTGTTTGGTATTGATCCTCCAGCAATTATCATAGCATTAGTAGAACAGTTATAATATGCTAGAACAGTAGAACAGTTATGATTTAATATCCCATAGCATAGCATTTTTATTTAGTAATTATCCCAGTGTTCTAATTTGTTCTATTGTTTGTCTTGTACCATCATGTGTTGTATCACCATCCATCTAGTGGAGAGAGACCATCCGCGTTGGTTTACCATGCTTACCCCAAGGTTTGTATATGTAAATTTGTAAATATACATACATAACGTTTGCACAAATGTGTATGTATTAGAAAAGTACAATATACTATATATAATTATATACACGTATCCATGTCATCCCATCATATCACCACTTCAGTTCCATTAAGTCCTACTAAATCCCCTTGAATCCCCATTAAAGAAACAGTTTCCACGGTATCTTTTAGTAACATTAGTCAGTCCGACAGTTGTTGACCCATTGACCCATAGTGCATTGCGCAGGATGTGGCAATCAAAGCAGTGACCGACTCCATCTTACTACGCGCCTGTCTTGCCGGTATTTGTTCCTCGACTCAACGTTTTTTTTTTTCAGTCAGTAAAATCCCTGGCAGAAATGGTGGTAAATTCCACTGGTGCTATCTTTTTGGGGAGGGTTACTATACGTAAAATTGAGCTTTGGCGCTGAAGGCGATTAATTGAAACCGGAGTCTTTGAAACCGGAGGTAGCCAGTTGGGCCTTTTGTGGGGCTTGAAAGATGGATGTGTAGATGTAAGATGATGCTGGTTGGTGGTTTGGAACATGACTTTTATGACTTCCCATTCAGTTGGGAATGTCATAATCCTAACTGACGAAGTCATATTTTTCAGAGGGGTAGGTATACCACCAACCAGTCGATGTAACACGATGTAACAGCTCTTAGTTATGAAAGAAGCCAACCAAGTCGGAGCTAAAGTCGAACCGCTGCCTGACAGCTTTCAGCGAGGTTTCAACCTGTTGAGAATTCCATTACCTTGGCCGCTCGGTTTTCCAAAAATGCGCCATGGGAATACAACCCCAAGATTTGTTGGATGCTTTTGTTGGGTTTTTATGGATTTGTTTGGGGATTTAATTGATTATATATATATATATATCGGATCAATCTTGTTTTCTTAATTTTATTAAGGGATTTCGTTGGGTTCTATGGGATTAGTTTGGACATTATGATCTGCGTTGCAACACTTTATGGTTTTGCCAGTTAACAGCTAGTTCCTAACCGCTTCACTAATCTCATGGCCCATTGTTTTAGGTATTTGGGTTAGCCAGCTGTTCAGTTATTTCCGTATATCATATGTGTATATAATATACACACACAGTCAATTATATATGTATATATATAGTATTATATACATGTTGGCTAAAGAAAATACTCCTTACACACACATAGTGAAAATTATATGTCTAAATCTGTGTAGGTAAATGTAGTTGAATCCCTTTACATGCATCTTGCCAGAGGCCCTCTTTCACCATTGACACCAGCTCAGGATTGTAGATGCAGCTCTCCTGCAAATTGGAGCCCTATGCAAGGTGGCTAGGGATCTGCCATGGCAGCTATAATGACTTAGTATGACTTGATGATATCAACAATACGATGACTGGTTGGTGGTTTGGAACATGACTTTTATGACTTTCCATAGATTGGGAATACTAATCCCAACTGACTTTCGTATTTTTCAGAGGGGTAGGGCTCAACCACCAACCAGGATGACTTGGTATTTCTCAAAGTGACTTTGATTGTGCAATCTCAGTGTATTGGGGTTACAAACATTTCATGGGGATTTCAGCAATATGTTGGCCCAATAAATGGTGATTTCGACCCAATGAAACGGTAGTATTGATAGATCCAAGCCTTGAGAGCCCAGATGAATAGATCCAATACATCCCAATACTATTGATACACATCGGCACATATGACCATATAATTTGATGTATAAAAACTGCACTGGCACTGCAGTTCTTGCTCCACAAAAAAAAAGATTTGTTCTTTGCTCACCAGAGCTCCCCGGTTCGGTGCCGAGATCTTGGGCTGGGTATCCTTGATGTGACCATCTCAAAATAGGATCGCCCTGAATAAGGAAGGGTGATCCAACACAACTGGACACCAATGCAGTGATCATATTCAGATCGAGAAACTCCTCGATTTGTTTGATCTGTTTGGGGATATACATGGTATAGTTCCAGATAGTTCCTGTAGTTCTAGTTCCGACCTGTTTAATCTCGATCCTGTGCTTACACTTACATTGCTGAGGAAGATGCTTTGGCTAATATTGAAATGAAGTTACAAACCAGCAGACAGCTTTGTCAATGGATTACCCCAAGCCCGAGATCAGACGGTTGATCATCATTTTCCTGGTTGGTGGTTTGGAACATGACTTTTATGACTTCCCATTCAGTTGGGAATGTCATAATCCTATCTGACGAAGTCATATTTTTCAGAGGGGTAGGTATACCACCAACCAGAATAGTTTTGTCTTTTTCATGGCAACTTGGGGGTTACCCCCTCTTTCAACGGGACACATCCTCCGTTCATGGCAAATTCAGCTGTGAAACATGGCATGCGGACCTGAAAATAAGCACTCCAAAATGGCATTATTGATTGTCAATGTCCTTGCTTTGGCAGATTTCTATAGATTTGTTTTTTGGTTTCAGATGATTGGGACACTATGGATGGCTATGTTCCTCCTCCAAATGGTCACATGTTCGATCAACGTTACACTTTAGTAAGTTTGATGGCTATCAGGTATTCCCTCTTTGAGACACCTTCAGATAGCAGGCATTTTTATACCTTTTGGTCGGATTGTACGCAGACTTCAACATCTCTTACGCAGACTGCCGGTGCGCCGCTCTGATGTGGGAAATCAGGGTGCAGGTGCAACAGTTGAGCACAGCAGTTGAGATGTGGAACAAAACAATGGCAACAAATAGGTGGTTGGTGATTTCAATTTGTGTTACTGTCATATGCATTCTTTCCAAAATTCGGACCATTCGTCCAGTTCTGCTTTTTCGTACGCATTTTGACCCATCAGCCAGCAACCAATCTTGCAAGTGCTATCTGCCTTGGTGTCACAGGAAACGCTGGTTACGTTAGGTTAGAGTAAGAAAACACAAAAAAACCCCAGTGAAAATGTTTAGCACCCCATCAATGGTGATGTTTTCCAATCCGCTACACCATGACTTGTCGCCTGATGGAACTGTGGGGAGGGGGTCAGAAGGAAGTCTGACTTCGGCAATTTAAAACAGCCCAAATATTTTTTCGACGAATGAGTTATTTGAACATAAAACTGGTTGGTGGTTTGGAACATGTGTTTTCCATATATTGAGAAGAATCATCCCAACTGACTTAGTATGACTTGATGATATCAACAATACGATGACTGGTTGGTGGTTTGGAACATTACTTTATTTTTCCATATATTGGGAATGTCATCATCCCAACTGCCGTTCATATTTTTCAGAGGGATTGAAGCCACCAACCAGATAAGTGCTATCCAGATTATATCCAGATGATTTTCTGATAATGCACACAGAAGCCAATCCATTGGAATCGCTGTTTGGGTTTATACTTGATCTATTGATCTTTGTATGAGTACTTGGTTGGTGGTCTTATTCATATATGTTTCTTTTCCTGTCCAGCAAATGACATGATGATCCCAATGACTCTATGATACAGGTTGAAACCACCGTTTTGGTTGTTTGAATACCCAGATTGGTTGGCTCAGTCACAACTGTTCTTGGTAAAATCACCGAGTTCAAATCACAATTTATGTTGGTTAAATCAAACATTGTGTTAGTAAAATCACAATGTTTATTGGTAAAATATGTTTTGTTGGCTGGTAAACATCACGATTTTGGTTGCAGAAAAAACGAGTTGCGTCAAGTCGAGTTGATGATAGAAGTTTGATAGAATTCACAGTCCCCATGTTGATTTCCCCCACGTGTTTTGTGTTTAAATAAAACCGAAATGGAAAATCCCTGTTCATAGATGATGTTCCATTTAAAATTCATTTAGTTCGGGGATTTCCCATTGCTATGTTTGATTACCCGAGGGTAAGTTTGATTCCCCATGTGTTTTGTCCGATTTCAAACGATGTTCCGGCCATCCCGCCAGGTTCATTGCGGCGACCCTGGCCCAGCGTTTTGCTGCGCAGATTGCCTTGGCGGTGCCACCTGGCGGCGGTGGAGATTTTGCACCCCGTGGTGCGAAGATGGAAACATCTGGGGATAGCTCCCACGTTTTATTGCCATTTCAATGGAGAAAATGCTGATAAACCATGCCATTGTCATGTTTTTTTTTGTTTTCAAGTAAAGATGTGAGACAAGGGTTGGCAAGTGTCCGATCTTGGTGATTTCCACATCACCTTCAATATTCTTTGTAGTAGGTTTTAAGATATTTCAGGATTTGTCATGTAAATTCCCTTGTTTCCCCATTCCAAAGTCCTACCTGCGGCATGGCTCAACAAAAATCCCAAATCTTTGGAATTCATGGCCTGAAACTTCCACCAATCCTTGGAGATGCTTGGTTTTTTTCTTTTCACATGATTCATGACTGCAGGAGAATGAACAATAACTATACTATCGGTAATATATAGGATAATAATTATACATTAATTATACTGGTAATAATTATAACTAATTGCAGGTAATAATTATACTGGTCGGTGGTTTGGAACATGACTTTTATGACTTTCCATAATATATGGGATAATCCTTCCCAACTGACGTTCATATTTTTCAGAGGGGTAGGTATACCACCAACCAGTAGGGATTCAAAGTTGAGTTGAAGACTGATGAAGATTGAAGATCATGCGAAGATTTTGACTTGAAGGTGCTGATAAACCCAAAAAACCAATGGCAATATGTGGTCGAGACACGCCAGTGGCTTCAGTCTACCAATCACAGTTGCAGATGCATCGCTGAAATCACTCTCCAACTCAACTCATTGCAACTACCCAGGCAACTCTTTAGATATGGAAAATTGTTCCTTTACCTGAGGGCAAATCAGCTTAAAAACGAGGGGCCAAAGGTGATGCTTGTCGGTCTATAGCTCATCAAACTGCAGATGCCACTGCAACCCTAGTCATGTTCATATACATGGCTTTTGTTGGTTAGATATGTAGAAACCCAATGTCAACATATACCTGTTCTTTGGTTACATCTCTATTTTTAGTTTGCTATTCTGGCAGCATGGTACTTTGATGGGCCATGGGAATATGCGATTTACATCGATTTACCAACCAGTTAACCAATGCCATGGCCCATCCAAGTACTACGAGTTACTTAGCATCTGAGATGCGTCCAACCCAGGCTACTGATTGAGGCAGTGCCACTGCCCAGCCTCACATGTCGGAATGCCACTCGGTGGAGTCGTGCGAGGGACGAGAAAACTGAAGTTCCAATGGGGTTTGATGGGATTTCACGGGTTTTAAAGCGATTCTTATCGGGATTGAATTGGTTTTAGTGGGATTTTAAAGAAAATCCAGCTTTGGTGCTAATAAATTGCACCCTTAGCTTTTTTCTAGTTAATGCTAACTCCGGATGAATAACCCCATGGGCTATTTAATTGACAGGAAGCTACCATTTTTGTAGCAGCTTATCACCATTTTGGAGTTTGTTTTCTCAACCAGGGTTTGCTAAGGCTGTCATTGCTGATAAACATACGTATTCATGTTGTGGGTCAACGCCCCTGCTTTGTTCGAAGCTTCTAAGCGTTTTAAGCATCTTGAAGCTCCATTTCTTGTTGCGATGAGACCATCATTCGCTGGCAACAAGTGGAAGCTCAAAATGAGGTACACATGAACCCACAGTTGGTCATGTTTAGTGTATGAAGCCATCATAAATTTTGGTTGGTCCATAACTTTGACCAGCCGTAGCAATATACCAAATCCATTGGTGAATGAAACACGGCAATGAGCTTTTCTTGGTTTAATCCCATCTGGTTTGAAGTATGTTCAACCGTTGAACCCCCTAAACATGATCCAAGCTGACGTTCACATGTTGTTGGATTTGAAACCAGGAGCCAGCCCTATGTTCAGTAAACCATTTTTTGCTGATTTCCGAGGTTTGGTTTTAGATGTTTTAGGGAACAATTGCAGGACACCCCAATCATTTTGTGTGCAAAAACAATGTTCCCGCTTAAGATTTTCCCTTCAAAATCAATCCATTTATATAGTACTTGCTTAAATCACCTTTTTTTCAAAAAAAATCGGCTCCATTTTGAATGCTTAAACTCCCATGGAGATCTCTGCTTTTTGCTTTTCAATCTGCAAGGCTTTGGTGGTCACAATCTTCTCTCCGGGACCATCCGTGCTCATGCACATCTTAGCGCCTGGACGACCATGGCGTTTCCCTCTGGCAGGGTGGATACTTAGTAACTGGTGAGTAACTGGGGTTATAACCCAATTGTATATATGGGATAAGCTCACGAAATGGGGACTTAGTAAGTAGGGTTATCTACCACTTGTTTAAGTAGAATGATCCTCCAAGTGGGATTGGCGACTCTCCGGGAATCAAACTTGGCGATTAAACGAAATTGGCTGCGACATCGCTAGAAATGATGGTTAGCACGTGTGACATTATCCCAACGTTGGCTTCGAATGCTATATTCCAATCATATTTTTGGAGAGCCATCCCTGGTGTAGTTGAGGTTACAACTGGGTATAGCCATAGATTTGGCGCGCCCAGCAGTTGGGATATAACCAGCTGCTCCAAGGCAGAGGTTGGCTATGGACAGCATCTGGTGAAGCTCTGTGTGACCAGCAGCCTCGTCAATACTGTGCTGTCGGGGCGCCCCAGTAGGGGCGATGGGATTCAACGGGATGATGAAAATCAATGGATTGGTTTTGTTGGGAAAATCTGAGCCGGAAACCACAGTTATTTCCCCCATGAAATATATGGGGCTTTCCTGTAAATTATCCCTTAAACCAATGGAAACCACAGTTATTTCCCATTAAATATGGGGCTTTCCTGTAAATTATCCCTTAAACCAATGGAAACCACAGTTATTTCCCATTA
>Ga0126342_10000044_pt1:0-47500 | contig 63640 bp, 54 predicted proteins | sample Cyp1metagenome_FD_92528 | JGI IMG/M metagenome (GOLD analysis project Ga0126342, IMG submission 92528) | Coral microbial communities from Lord Howe Island, Old Settlement Bay, Australia - Cyphastrea 1 metagenome | ecosystem: Host-associated > Invertebrates > Cnidaria > Coral ...
CCACACTCTACTCCAAATAAACTATTGCAGAAAGGTATTGTGTGTCACTGCATAACCATGTGTTTTGACATCTGTACCATTAACATACGTGTGAGCATTCGGGTTCGTGGGCTTCATTTTTTTAAAAAAATATGAACAATGTAAATCAACAATCCACAGAGAGAGAACAGTATTCACATATATATATATATACATATATAATAAATATATGTACAGATAAATACGTGTAAACGAACAAACTGCACGAATTAAACTAAAAAAAATATAAACATAGGTGTAGGAAATGAATAAACTGCAGGTTCTTGAAAAAAAACACAACTTGTTTCAGGTGATTCTTGGGTCCTAAGGAGATGAACTTCGAGGTCGACTTTCTGGGTCACTTCTTGTTGACCGACCTGCTGCTTCCTGCAGGGAGCCCCTGGGGGTGGAGCCGAGCCGGCGGGAGCCATTTTTTTCGCGGAAAACGGGTGAAGATTTCATGGGATTTTCATGGATTTTCTGTAGATTTCATGGGATATTATATGCCATAGATTTTATTCACGGGAGATTATTAGATGAAATTGTATAGTGGGGATCTGGGATTTAGCAAGATTTTTAGCAAGGCACCCTAGAAACCTGGCTTCGTTAAGGTGATTTGGCCGAGTTTCCCAATGGGAAATCCACCAGAAATGGAGAATCTAGGGGACATGGATTTTCTTTTTTGGAGCCCCTTGATGAGCAAACCCAACCCTAGTAATGCGGATGTACGGATTAATGTGATGGGGATGCTACGGGACTTAACATTATCTATGTAAACAACAACATGCTATTTGTAGCCAATCACAGTTTTCTTCTGGCAATAACCCCCATAGCTTTGGATATTTTTTTTTAATTTTATAGGGAAAGTATTGAATTACATAAATGCGGCATTTCCCATAGCTATGTCAATTTACTGGGGAGTACGTTGATTTGTTTTGGTGGTGATACTGGGGATAAAACTGGATTCAAGTGGGATATAATCAACCAGCAATCATAGTATGTGTAGCGGCGAAAGTTCTAGAGATCATCTGAGGTTTGGGACTGTGACCATCAACGGATGGGAGTCGTGGGATGGGATTCACCAAGTCACCCAGTCACCATTGCAGCTAGATGGGCCACGGTTGGTTACGTAACGAATCACTCCTCTTGACGGGTGACTATAAGATCTTAGTTGGTGAAAGTGGGTGAGTTCACGTATGAAATGTACCAGTGATGTTAAGGGTTACTAGGCAGTTAAACAACATGGATGATCCAAGCCATGCGTGTAAAACCACCCTGAACATCCAACACTGATAAAAGGGCAAACTATGATAGTTATGAATTGTGTGATGAATGATATAGATAAACCCTATGAATCAGCAGAAAACATCATTAAATCCCATTAAAATCAAATTATACATACATACATACATATATATATATATATATATCATTATAATTTCCCATTGAAATCCCATTAAAATCTCATAGAATCCCATTAAATCACCATTATATAATTATCACAAATTCCCCTTAAATTCACCATACATTCCCAAAGAAATCTCATGTAAAGCAGCATTTCCCCCAGGGATTTTGAGGCTTTGAGACGTGGTGCCCCTTCTCGGGTGGTGATCGTTTCCAGTGGCCTTCACGAAAACGCCTGTGAGGTGCGGAGCAGGAGGAGGAGAAGTAGGGAGAATTGTGTGATATTGTGGGATAGCTAGGAAATCCATGGAAATCCTCATTCTCCAGAATAGGAGGATAACTATGTTTTTTTTTTTTGTGGGATAACTATGGAATATTCTATCCCCATGTTTGTGTGTTTGTCGTATTAATATTAAGTGTTGTATGTTTTCATAATTAGAATAATTATTGAACTAACATGTCTATAACATTTGTTCTATCTGATTTTGTGGGTTGTTTTGTTAGAAAAAATGAAGGTTATTGGGATGGTCTTATTGTTGGATTTGCCATTACGACTCCATTACGACTGGGATGATGTAAAATGCCCAAATGCTTGGTTAACTGGATGGTTTGTTATTGGGTTTACCACATTGTAATCCCACAAGAAATAAACAAGTTGAAATATCAGTTACAAACAATCCTGCAAAATGCCGCAAACACTTTTCGATCACTGTGTCACTATGTAAAACCCTATTGATGATTACTGATGTATAGGGCGACTTGGTGACTGATTGGTGGCTTGGTGAATCCCACTTTTAGTGATTATTGATGTATAGTGGATATTATGGGGAGTTCATCGCAAAACAAATGGTTTTGAAGAAGCACTAAGCACCAATGCCATTGATTAGAAAGGACCTGAGATTTTGCGTTTGAGCAACATTCATGGGGAGTTAGGCCTCAGCAGATGATGGCTACTGACTAGTGTGAACCGGCAGCTCAATGGTAGTTGTAAGGGAACAAACCACAGGAAACCAAGCGTGTTTTTATCCAAATCAGAAGGGTTTCCTGCAGAGTTTACCTTGCAACCAAGTCTGAGACCTTGAAATTGCATGTAATAACCAGCCATGCTACTTTTCTTGTCAGTTCTTCCAACTATACACGTGCAGCATGTTTAGTTACCATTCAAAGGCTACCTTTTTTTCCCTCTGATGAAGCCAATAGATACGTAGGATTCCGGCAGCCTGTTGAAGTCTTTCATCTACATCATTCACGTATTGGAGCTGAATGGAGCTGACGCAGGCTTCTTGACCCCAAGTTGCCATAAGATCATATATTTATATATATATATATATATATACATATCATATAATACCATATAATATCATATTACATATCCCGTAATGACATATTATGAGTATGATTGAAGATGCGTTTTTTTGTTTGACCATTGTTTGATGACAGTTTCCCATTTCCATGTGTTAATAGTGATAACATATCTGAGATCTGGGGAAACATGCGCCTGTGGCACCGAGGATAACATCCAACCTTAGGAGGATCAGCCGCATTATATTTGCCATGGCTGTAAACTTGGATTATCTAAAATTATATATATAATATATGATATATCATATACATATATATATAATTATATATATAATACGGTTACTGTATAATAAATATTGCTATACCTGTATGTGGGGTGACAATCAATCCATTTTCATAGGGGTTGATGATTTGTGTATGTACCCATCATGCGGATCCCCAGTTCCCATGATCGATGGGATCGATGGAAAATCCATTGCCACGTGGATGACAGTGGAGAGTAGCTGAGGGACAGCGGGAAGGCGACCAAGCAGCATATTGTGCTTTAACATCATGGATCCATAAACAAAATCAACACATCCAATGAAGTCCTCATGTTTTCTTTGTCAATTCCTTCACCCCGCTTACCGCTTCGCAGGCCGTGGGGTGGCCGGCGGATTGCTTCAAGAATTGGAGATATCTTCCACCACCTGTGGTGCCACAAAAGGCCTCCCATCGCATCCGGTGGCAGTGGCTGGAAAGACACTACCGGCCCTGGTTGCTGAAGCGCCGGGATATTCCTGGTTGATAGTTTAAAATTTGGAACAGACTTTAGGCTCAATCATACGTGGAAGAATGGTCGATCTGCTTTTGCGTTCTTAGGGACGGGATGGGCAATATTTTTGGGGGATGTTTGTACTTCTTCAAAGTTCTTTCATTTGTCCCTTTACAGGGAGGGAAGAACAAAGGTACAAAGACCATATCTCTGCTTGACCGTGACGCATGTGCGGTTGTCTAAAAATTCCAAATCCACTGGTCACTGTGTTTCACCTCGGAAACTCGCCACAGGAAGTCACAGTGCACACCCACTCGGGTTTGGAGAAGCGGCCGCTTGACTTTTTGACCCAGCCAGAACGGAGGTTGAAAAGGGGGAACCATCGAACCAAGATGACCACCCCAAATTTACCCTCCGGTAAAGCAACATGGAATTTCATGGTGTTCCCTAGGAAATGATCTATAAATATGGATTTTCCATGATATTCAATATTGATCCTAGTTTACTCTGGAGGGTAATTGATATAGCCAACCCAAGGGCAATGAGTTGCATTTGTATCACATATACCGAGCCAGCTGAGCCAGCTGAGCCAGCCGAGCCAGCCCCATTACTCGCTCAACAAATTGGCATCAACGAAGCCTCCTCAAGGAGAGGCAGATGGTTTCAGCGTGTGACTTCTTTTACAATGAAGTTGCTAGATGTACACTATAGACCCGTTTGCTAGTTTGATGGAGGTTTATCATGGTTTATCCAATAGTAATCCGTTTTGGAGATTTCTGTTTTGTCACGATGCACAGCGCTTAACGGTCCCGTCTTCCCCTCATGGGCAGCTTAGGAATTCCTCCACCTACGGCATCGCCAAGTTCTTGAACGCGCAGCATGCCGCGGTGCTGGCGATCCGTGAGGCCAAGAACGGTGGCCTGACATGAAACCGACTGGACCGTGTGGTCGTGGTAAAACTGAGGACGGTACTAAGGATGTGCTAAGGATGTGCTAGGGATGTTTGATTTTACCATAATTACTTAGACTATACTGGATGGATATTGATGATAGAGAAACATCGGGTCTAACCAGCTTAAAATTCTAAGATTGGTCATGTGGTGTAGTAATTTTGGTGTCAACAACGTGTACGTTTGCATGCAGTCAGATGTATGCACAACGTTGGTCATTGCTTGTTTGGCTTATTGAATTCCGTGCTTGTATCATGATGAAACCTCCTTTAGCCGCACCTTTAAAAGAGTTGACAGTCCTTTGTGTTTGTGGTTGCATTTTCTTCAAACACATGTAGATGGTATAATCCGCATCAAGCTTAAATCCATAGATGTTTTTGTTTTGGCATTAATTATTACTGCTACACCTGTATATATATAATTAATTATAGTACAGTATATATAGTATGCGTATATGAATGCTATTCTCGTTGGCTCTGACCTCCATGCTCCACCGCTAGGCATTGAGAGCTGTTCGTTGACTCCTGGCTTTGCCCTGACTGGAATGACTCGACGCTTCGTGAACACATCAGGTCCCTGGAGACGCCGCTTGATGGGACATGTTGAGGCTTACACATTATATATATATATATCTACATTATATATATATATATACACTTTAAACACATTGTATTTATGTATGGTATGTATGTATATATAAATATGGTATAATTACCGTATATCTAATATATATATATATATATATATCTATTTACATTTATAATCAAATTAAAGATATATTTGGTATAATTGTTGTATGTCTAATATCTATTATATATATATAATATGGGTAAATTAGAACGACCTCACTGCGGCCTCACTGGATTAAAGGTTAGTAAGGGGAATCGTCCCCAAGATAGCCTTATTTCAGGTTAGTGAATTATATTTTAAGTTACTGAGATTATATATATATATGGTTATGTGCTATCCTTCTTATTTAGAGCAATTAGATGCAGTTGGTGTTGTGTTGTTTTGTCATTGTTTTCGAATCATATGTATTTTGATGTTTATTGTTTGATTTTCCCTGTCATGCTATTTGTATATATATATACATGATATTCATTTATTTATTTATTTAAGATGCTAATACTGGAATGTTTGATGGATTGGTTGAGGTTCGTGATGCTTCAGTGGTCATGGCTCAGCCAATAAGCCATCCGATTGACTAATATTGGGAGTTATACCAACTGGTTGATTGGGATTTCTGAAAACCCACAATGAACAGAAATGGTTTGGTAGTTCGATGTTTTTTTCCTTCCCATGTTGATGGAAGTTTTTTTTTTGGAAGTATGATGCAGTAATTATACTAGAATCAACCTTTGGTGGAGGGAATCCAAGGTGGCTCATGTTCTCAGCATTCAGCTTGGATTCGCAGGTGTGGAGGCTCAATGTAAGGCGCAAAGACATCCAGATCCAAGCATCCCAACGAACCCTTGCAGCTTGGCTGTCTTCAAGTGTCAGGTGACTTGCCGTTTTAGCTACAAGCATTGCCCGTCGGGGTACCAGGGTAAATGAGATGATACTTGATTTTGTTGATTGGAGGTTTAAGAGTCTACGCTTCGAGATCCAAACTTGTGATGCATACATAGCTGCATATCCTCCTTAATATAGTTTTACTCAATACGCATTGTGTTTCACAAGCTAGACATCCACAGGAATTCATTCGTATCCGGTTATATATAATCCATCAGTATATCCATGAACATATTTCCATTTATATGTTTATATATATATATCCATTAGTAACTAGTATATATCCATACATGGAGATTGCAATTCATGATCTATATATTCAATGGCATTTTCAGGATCCTAAATTGGAGGTACCTACCATATATAAGGCCTATGTAAGGCCTATGTAAGGCCTATGTAAGGGAACATCCCCATAAAATATGGCCTTATATGGTACAGTACCTGTTCGGCTGTTGAGGCCCCTTCAGCGCGGATGAAGGTGCAGCTGTACTGGCCTATTGCGCAACCGGATCCATTAGGACCGGGGAAAGATGGGTTCCACCCAACAGACGCAGAAACTGCGGGTAGAAAATTGGGCCCCAAATCCCCTGGCTGATCTCAAGTTTCCATCATTTTCCCATGTTCAGTGGATATTTTGAGGCAATCCTCTATTTTCAGAGACAACCACATGAAAATTGCTTAAAAAGAACATCAAACACTGTCAAACACGCGTGTCTTTTCCCCAAAAAGATGGCAAAGAATCCAATCGAAGTGCTTGGCCCAACCGCCATAGAATTGGTTGAAGGGAGACTTCACAGGAACCCCCTTTTTTTGCCAGGATAACAACCATGGTTTCCTGCAATCTTTCCATACTTGTCCATCAAAACAACCGACTACTTGTACCCAGGTGACTGATGGATACACATACCTGGTCCTGGGGGTATTGTTTGATAGGATGCATTCGTCAGACTTATTTGCAGTGATGGAGATCATGACAATTAACGTCGATTGTATGTGTGTTTTTTTTTGCGGGCCCATAGATGTCCATTAATTTTGATGGTGGTTTCAACATTGCTTCAACCATGTTCTGCGTGGCCTGTCGCGGTTGCAGGAGTGGTGCTTACTACTCCAGGACCTATGCGTGTCAGGCTGGGAGACATCCGTGACATGAAAGAGAAAACGCTGAAAAGTAGGGAAACACATCTGGAAACTCATCTGCACATGGATGCGTTTCATGGAGTGAATTCCATTGCTAGTGTGAGACGTCCAAGAAAAAACATTTTTTCAAGGCTGCAGGACTCCGCAGGGTAACTTATCTTGGGTCATTGGATGAAATCATTGGGATTGTCACAGCCCGTGGATGCCAGCGGTGGTTTCTGTTTCGAGTTACATGCCTACAAAGAATGGCTGCGTTTACCAGTGTATATATATATATATGTATATATATATATATCCCCTTACATGGCCTTATATATGGTAGATATGGTATAGGTACACCGCCATATGTATAGGCCAAGGTTGAATGCACAGCTGATCACAGGAGCAGCCCATTGTCATGCAGGGCTTCACAAGAGCCATGCAGTTGGAGCTTTATGAGCTGCTTGGCGTCGGGCCGGGGTCGGGGTCGCTGGAGTAGCTATGGATACCTATGGTCCCTGGGTTGGCTTAATGGGACACAGGGGCAATGACTGTGGATTGGTGGATGATATTGGGTATATGGTATATAGGTCACTTTTTTTTTGGGAACCTTCGAAGTAAATCCAAGTGTTGGTGCCTATGAGTTGGAGGGTAGATCCTGCCAGGGCCAACACCCACCAGAACCGATGGGTGATCACCGAATTTTTTTGCGCTGTTCGCTGGTGTAAATGATCTGTACCATTTGATAATCTACACAGACTTTCCAAAATCTGTGGCTTTGAGTCTTTCAATTCTTGCCTCTTGCCAGTTTTAGTTTCAGCCTTTCACTTGCTCATATGAATGTACATGCCTACAGCTTTGTATGTATATATATATATAGATAGATAGATATATATATATATACTGTATATGAATGCATGTTTGTGAGCATTATTATTGTTTTTCAATATTTACTATTTCTATTTGGAAAAATCACGGTAGCAATATGTATCGAAGAAGTCACCTTCACCTCGCCTTCAGCTTGCCCGCTGATCCCCCCGCAACGGCGAGAGAGTTAACAGAACGGCCCCTCACGGGGGAGTGATCCTCTAAAGTTGCGACCATAATCATCCGAAATCACAAACGTTAACCCATATACAAATCAATGAAAAACAGGATTAAAGTGGTAATTTTGCAAGTGACCCCCAACCTCGCAGCTCAGTTCCAGGAAAGCCTTGGGCTGGGTTAAACAAGCCAAGCACGTCGACGACCTCGTGGTCTGACGCCTGACGCCGTTGTGGAAAAAAACAAGCGAAGTGAAAAGCGTGGCGTCAATAAAGGGGGGACGAGATGGAAGGTGGGACGATGTTGATCTAGACATTGGATATTTGATGATATATGTAGAATTATGTAGATTTGTCTTTGTTTGACATGGGATTTGAGATGGGTGGATCGATATAGCTACATGTTTGCGACAATATGGTCAAGACTATCAGTTAATTCCACCAAATCATACTGGAGATCGCACGCATACAAACACACATACACACACACATATATATATATACTTATACATATACATCTTGTTTTTTGTGCTTATAAATCACCGATACAGCATTTGTATTTGCAGGCATGCCTATCCTAGGAATCCGAAGTGTTTACTCTTTGGTACTTTCTGGCAACAGAAACTCCTCGATTCCTTGCTGGAACCGATGCCTGAGCTAAGGTCGTTCATGGCTTTGGTCAGGGTGAAGGCATGATCACCCAACTGAAGCTGAAGCGTTTTATGATATGGTTGATGCATGTTGATGCTTTGGGTTGGTGTGTTTTTTTATTGTTATTTTATGTTTGGTTTGTGTTCAAGAACAAGTAGGTTTGGTAATGTTTGAGGTATGGCTCTACAAAGGTGGAAGCCACACAAGGTTCATTGTTTGGAAGGGGCCAACCAATCTCGTCCCAGAATTTACCCTAGCATATATATATATATATCTATCTATCTATATCTATATATATATGTATACATATGCGTTGATAATGGCAGGCCATCCATAAATTTTATTTTCCCTCTATATATATATATTTTTAAATATATGAGTATCTTTATTTCACAAATATACTTATATATATATACACAATACATGACAATATCCCACAATAATAATAGTAATACTATGATATCCCATATAGTATAATACTTTTACTATACTTTCCATACTTCTCTCATAATATCAGACGATTCTTCCATATATTCCATATATTCGATATATATATATAGAAAGAGATATTCCTTTTTCCATATATTCCACATATTCCATATATTCCACATATACACACGTATATACATATATATATATATACTTATTTATGCCATAGATATTTCATAGGTATTCCATCTCATGTCGTCCCCTTGCAGGCCCAGGCCCGCCGCCCGAAGACCTCGAGCTGCCAAGCCAGGTGAGTTGAGAGAGCTTTGGGGACGGTCACCCAGGATTTTTCATAAAAGGTTTAGACTTGGCTAGGGATGTTCTGGGAAAAATACATTTGGATTAATAGTAAATATGTATTTATACATATATATATATATGGAATAATCATAATCTCTAAATGGTAATGTATATATATATAGGGATATTAAATATATATATATGGAAGAATCGTCTTAATAAATGGACAACATTTTTGGATGATATGCATTTTTAAGCGTGCCCCAGTTTGCTAGCAAAGTTGGTTTATAAGTTACCGATTGGCGTTCTGGTAGATCTATCGTCAATGGGGCTTACATACCAACCCTCAACTAAGGGGTACCACCTTGTGTGGCCATGATAGTTCCTTATGAGTGGAGGTAGTGCCATCCCCTCACTATGGAAATATCATCCAAGCTTGTTGACCAGGGCACATATGAGTATGGATCTAATATTGACATATACTGACATCCTATGATTATGAAATATCCTAGGAACTAACCATGCACTTTTTCTTTATAGTGGGGTTTATACACCAAAATCATCACTGGGGGGCCAAATTGTAGTTCTATCCCCATCGGATGCATTTTGGTTATGGCCGACAGCTCCCCTCGCTCCCCTCGCCAGAGGTCTGGTTCCTCTGGCCCCTTTTCCTGGCTCGGCCCACTGCAGAGCCGGAGCATGCAGCGTTGCTGCGGCACAACAAGGTGCCCCACGGTGCCATGGGGCAACGGGGCAACGGGGCAACAGGGCAACAGCAGCCACTTTCCAGCGGAAACAGCGCTTGAAATGGGAATCCGGTAGTTTTTTCTCATATTTTTTGTTATATAGTAAGTTGAGATACACTTTGAGATGTGCATTTGTAGGTGATTGACCATATAGAAGCTCAGGAATCGAACCCCAATTAGCTGCTTGTTTTGTTTGTTGATTCTCTTTTGGTAAAACACACTATTAAATCTCTTCAACTGTTTGTAACAATACTCTACAGTTTCCAACGTTCCTAAATATCACGTGTATATGTACTGAATATATATATATATATAAATGTGTGTGTGATTGGATTTTTTCAGGGTTGCTGATGAATGCATAGCACAGGCCACAGCGATAGTTTCAAGGTGCCTGGAGGTAAAATATACATTTACATTCATGCAAGTTGATTGTGGTGTATTTCATCTTATCTCTACATTACATATGACATTATATGTCTCTCACACTCGTACACACACACATATATATATATATATATATCATATGTCATTAATTAAAAGAAATGATGTTGTCGTATATTCACATGTCGTATATTCACATATGAATGTCCATGATTTTCGCCATCGGCTGCGCTCCATCGCCCTTGCGCAGGCCGAACAGGTCTATGAAGTGCTCGCGCCACGAGCACCTCGTATCCTGCGATGGGGGACACCCACAATTCCATGGTTTTCACATCAAAAAATGATGGGATGTACCCTCCGGGAATCAAATATGGCTAGCTGGGATTTTCCCTAGAGATGGAGGTTTCTAGCTAGAACAATCATCCAATTATAATTGGGCGATTTTCCATTGCCATGGTTAATTGCCAGAGGGTATGGATATCACAGTACATGATCACCCCATTTTATTCTGTGCAAAAAATCATAGGTTTTGACCGACCCATCACCAGGATTTTGAAGCTATCATATTTGGTCGTGGGCTTATTTGGAGATTGCAGAGTGGAACAGTTTATTTATTACCAACATGTGACCAACATGTGCAGTTCCCTGGGTCTTAAATAAACACAACATATAAACATCCCTCAACATGTCTGAACATATGATGGGGATATATCACTGTTGGTTTCAAAGTGCGTCGATTTTGCTGTTTATTTATCTGATAATCAAACAAATGTTTGGGCTTGAACCGTTGAAACGGTGGAAACCTAGGATCGTCATAGGTGTATGCCATGGTGAAAAGATTGGCTATATACCTATACCCTACAAATATATATATATATACATATTCATATATATATATTTATTTATTTATTGGGGTATGGTTATCAATCCATTTAGTTTGGGATTCATATATGCATTAAAAAAACAATCCCAGCAGCAACGGGGTAACCATACCAAAGATGCTACGCTTTGACCATGGCACATATGTGGTTTGGATGATTTGATATGAAATTCAAAATTGACCCTCGAGAAATGGATCATGGCAATCATGTGGGTTGGATTTATGGGGTGACATTTGAAAAAAAACAACTGTGTAGAGAGATCGGTTTTCATCCAAACCCTGATTGGCCCTTTTTTTCTGCAGTGTTGATGCCGTAGCGTTTCGGCTGTCAGCTGGGAAGTGTAACCATCTTGGTATCATTTCACCCCAAAAAATGGAAGGAGTCTTTCGATGCTAGTTCGCACTTACACTTGGTCCGTTTGCTATGTGATTTCAGCGCATCAAGAGCACATTCCAAGTTCCATGAAGCGCCAAACCACTAGCCAAGATAGCCAAGACACTGGCTTGCTGAAGCAAAAGGTTACAGTCAAATGTTTGCATCGGACATATTTCACTGCATCCTAACATCTAATGAAAATCATTCACAAAACATAGAACACATCATTTTCAACATTGCAAAAGAAGACGTCTCGCGGTCGCCTTCGACAGCTCCACTCAGGGAGCCGAGTCCGATGTCGGTACTGGTGATTGGCGCCGCCGGTGCGGTTGGGAAACGCCTCATTGGCGCCTTAGCCTCCAGAGGCAGGGCATGGCCGGGAGTGTGGAGGGATGAGGATGATCTAAGGTGTCTCAAAAGGGTTGGTAAACCAAGAAAAAAACACATATTTGTTTTTGCCATCAACATGCGGTGTTGAAAAAACATCAAACATTTGTGTAATTGTTGTTTCATTCAAGAAGCTTCTAACGATTTCATGGGAAGATACATTTTAAATCAAGAAGTTTGAACTTTGAACCGCTAAAACATGTGTTTTAAACTTCGAAAGAATGATATTGTTGAAAACAAATTGGTGGAACTTGTGCAGTATATCATATCTATTTGTCGCAATTGGAAAGTGTTCCCTTTCAACTTCACTCAATCACCAATCAAGAGCATGAAACCGCCACATTGATCATCAGAAAGAAGACTCCTACGAAACCAACCAACACCTCACCAAATGTACCTTTTGCATCAGTCTTGCCTGACCTTGTATATCTCAAGAGGGCAATATCAGTTTGCTTAAAACTCCACAATAATGCAATAGCTATTGCATTTCTTGAGACTTAGTCAATCTCTCCAGTTGAATAGATGAAATTTAACTAACAACAATAATAAACACAACTGGAGGGTCCACACCGGTCAGAAGACCCCAGGGCCCCAGATGTATATACATGCGGTCGGCCAAAGAAAGATCAGGCCGAGTTCCCTGCGCAGTTCATATTTTACGGATGACCCATGAACAACGGTGGACACGCCGTGAAATATCGCCACGTTGGCATCATTCACACCTGTTTGAATCCCATGGATTGCCCAACAGGTATAGCCTCCGGTGTCATCAAACATGGCTGGGATAACCTGGAACTAAATGGGTATATAAATGGGAACATAAATTCATTGCCGTGTTTGATTATTACCAGAGGGTTCCCAAAAAATAAATAGAACACAGGGTGATCAGTACTTTTTCCGGGTTGGAATTGCCAAACTCTATCTTTGTTTTGTCGTACAAAATAGTTCTGTGACGTTATGTTCACCAAGACTGTGCCAAGTCCTCTGGTTCATCCCAATGTGAAAAGATCATATCACCAACATCCCCATTATGCCCTACATGATATTCCAGTAAATCCACGTTAATCCCCATGAATCCCAGTGATTCTGAGCACATCACCATATTCCGCCAAGCGTATTTGGGAGGAGGATCTTAACTGACAAATATCTTCAAAGTGATCCGTACTTCAGGCTACACAAAAGGTGGCAAGATTGCCATACCTTTCCCTGCCAATCGCATTTTTTGAGTTGCATTTGTTTTCGATTCAATCAGCTGACTCCAACGTAAGTGTCGTTTCTTTGACGCCTGCAGTCTCTGTGACTGTGTGCTGCGAGTGCCGAACCGCCCGCCTTGTATAAACAACTGACAAATATGTTTCTGTTTTTTTCTTTTTATAGGGTGGTTGAAACCACCAATTAGATTTATACTGTTGGTTACACAGCCGCATATTCTATCCACATTTACTTCGATGACTTTCCCATGAAATTTCCATACTATCCCATATTTCACCAATAGTGATGGTATGTGATGGAATATTGGTACAGCTAGCTGCTAGTTGGATATTAGCACCTGAAGAAAGGAATTTGTTGATACACCTTGGGTCATATATTTATAGTTGGTATATATTCCAGACGTTTTCCCTTATAGACATGATGTTCCCGGATCCATTTTCCCCAACATATCTCCATATATAGTCGTAATATATAGCCGGTATAGCTGGTACAATATATTCTTTATATATATATATTATATAATATATGTTTACATATGTATTTGTATATATGTATACATGAATATATTTATATTATATGTATACATGTGTATATGTATACATGTGTATATGTATACATGTATATAGGTATATAGCCATTCATATAAATAAGTTTCCCACATTTTCCCACAGATCTTCCCCTTTTTGAATCTCCCCGCTTCGGCTTCCCCGGTGCCCAGGTGAACGCATCGTCGCGGTGGACAAGGCCCCGCAGCTCCCAGAGAGCATCAAGCACTTGGTTCAGCACGCATCTGGGTGGAATCGCAGCGGAAACTGGAAAAATGTGCTGAACATGTGGTTGAAGCAATGCGATGTTAATTACCATCCTAGCGATGGGTAGTTAATGATGGGTTAATAAATGATGGTTAACGATGGTTACTGATAGTTAATGATGGTTAATGTGGTAAAAACATTGCAATTTTTTACCACCCAAGACTGGGAATGGTAAACATAGCACCTACAAAAATGGTGATGACTGGGGGATGGTTTATGACATTGTTTTATCCACATTAAATAAATATATTTTGGCACATGATGTGGATATGAAAGTGGCATGAAAGTGGTTGGCCAATATATGTTGGCATGTTATAATATATATATATATGCGTAGTACATGAAATGGTTTAACATGATGGAACGTGGTGGATAAATGTGAAGAAATGGGAAATATCAGGGCCTTTTGCCATGGAACATCTTTGCCCAATAACCGTGGTGAATCACATGTCCGAGGTTCATTATGCTGAATGGGCTTCAACGCCGGGTGTAGGTTTGGTAGGGTCAACAGCTGCAAAAAGATCAATGATGCTGTTTTGTAATAATGTTATAGTTATATATATAATAGTAAAACTTGCTACCTGGGATACGCTCGGAAATTATGAGACTCCAGACTCCAGCCCTCTGCCGAGGCAGAGACAAACAAGGATGTGCGCGATTTCTACACGATGCAACGGATTTTTCAGCGTCACCGTGACTTGTCGCATCAGAATAACTGGCAGCCTAGGCACAATCAATGTACTGCAGATTGTTGTTCATACTGTGTTTCTGCTTGGTGGTCTGGAACAAAAGAATACATAATTTTACATAACATTTCATATACCCGTGTCCTGCCCCTCCATTATGCTGAAGCAGACTTCGTTTGAAGGCGCTGGAGACAGATGTGTCTGTGTGCGTGTTTAGTGTTCAACCCCGTGCGGGATGATGATCGCAATCTACTCCAACCTAAATCTAACACACGCACACATTTATATATATATATACTATAACATAACCACACACAATTTTATCTACTGTAAGTCTATTCTACTTTTTTTTCGTCGTGTTTTTATGCTTCGCTGATGAAATCAACCTAGGCTTCGTGCACACGGTTTGGAACCTGGCCGCGCCGCTGTCGGTGGAGACGGCGAAGAACCCCAAAATCGCGGAGCAGGTGACCATCAACGGCATGCGCAATGTGCCTCCGGAGCTGTGACCATTTTTTTCTTGGGATCTTGTTTCGATTCAAAATGGGGATGTCTAAATTATAAGACCCATAGGATCCATGTATGATCATGTATGCTATATATGGTAACATTTACCATCAATATACCCCAAATGTTAGCATATATACCATACATGGATCCTATGGGAGAGATTACAAGTATCATAAACGGATCGGATGGGAGAATGGTCCTTTTTTCTTTTAATGTTTGAATCAAGCACTCTGCATGACAAAGGTTTCTCACTTTTTAAGCTGGATATTTGGTGAAATCGTTGGCGCTCACCTCGCTGTGTGATATATCGAGGTGCTTTGGGCCATGTATGAGGCGCGAGTCAAAAAGTGCCTTGGACGCCTTGGCCCATTTGCTTCATCTTTTCCAGTCTAATCTATGCTTGGTGAAAGAGATCTCCTGGTGCAGTGATAGTGTTCTTCCAGGTTTGTTTTTTTCCTCGCCAGTACTGGGCCAGTACCTTGCAGACTCACCAAGCAAGAAACCTTAAATCCGTTCATATCCCAGAATCGAAGGGAACGTCGCAGGGTTTGCCCAAACAATCCCATCCCGCTTTTACTAAATACCCACCCTCAGATTGGACCTCAAAACAAATCGCAAATACGGTCTTTTAATTTCCATATTAATAAAACACTATCAAATATCATCAATATCCCATTGAATCCCAGTGAAATCCCATTAAATATCATTAAATATCATGAAAACTCCAATGGAAATATCATTATATACATATAATTAATTGTCATTAAATATCATTGAATATCATTAAATATCATTAAATCATTGAATTCAATATCATTAATCTCCCTAAAATCCACCGTTTCCTACCCATTTTTTGTTCACCAAAAGAGGATCCTCTTCACCGACTCCATCGGCTCCTTCGGCGCTACCGCACCTCGCGAAGAGTGTACCGCACGGTGGCTGACGGAACACCCACTGCAGGTCCGGTGCTCGGGTTACGAAGAGATGCACTCCACTACGGGTTGAAAAACAGCGATGAGTTTTATGAATGCATGCAAGAATGTGATAATGTGGGGGATGATGCTGTGGTTATAGAAACAACATGATGATTACAGTAACATACTAATTGAGATAGGTTGATGAAGCCAGAGTCTTGGTGCAGCTTCCGTGGTCTTCAGTTTCGAGCCAACTTTTTGGAGCTGGGGCCCTGTGTTTCCATAAACAGATCCATTGGATGAAGGGCCCCATGCTGATTTTCAATTCCCATATGTTCCATGCATGGAAGATTGATCTACCATTGGGATCCATTGGGTTCACTTAAGGGATAAATGTCGGAACATTTTCCATGGAGCATGGGGATTAGTCAGACTGCAATGCTTGGAACGGGGAGGACCCTGGTTCTGACTATGGTCGTCAGAAGCGTGGCGTGCGACGGCTGCTGAAGGAAACCCGCAGCCCGGTTTGGGTGATTGGAAGGGTACGGTTGGGTATTTGAGATAGCAAAAAAATGCAAAAAAGTAGGGATGTGCATGTCATAAATGATCATACATGTATACAAGTCTCTTGGATAGAGGCAATTGTCTCAACGATAGGTTTTAATATATAATTGTATACATATATAATTTTTATATTTTTCCGCAGCAGATGAGTCGGGACTCGTGCTGTGACTTGCAAAGGATATGTATATATATATATACCTGGAGCTTGTGAGGGATCTAGAATTGCATCCCTTTTTGAAGAACCAGGTTTTGGTTTTCAATCACATCCTTTTGGAAGCAGGGGCGTGTTTTTCAACAGGGGCGTGTTTTCATATAGCCTTGATAGGAGATCTTCAGAAGCCTTCATTGTAGGGATTCAAGTGAATCACATGTGGTTTGATAATAGGAATTCCAACTGTTAGATGGCCCTAAAGAGGCAGCTGGTAATGAATTTCAAGGCGCTACATGTTGCAACCATGGTTTATCATATTTTACTTCTTCCCGTTGATCTTCTCTTGGTGGCCTCTCACTCTTTATAAAAGCCCAGCGGGGGCCCACAACTAATCACTACTAATCATTTAGTAAGTCATCCATAAAATGCTTGGCTTTATATAAAGGGTGAAAGGCAACCATAGAATCCAACCACCGGTCATTCCCTTCGCTGCATTCTCTGCGGCGAGCGGATTGTCAACCCCCCCACGGCCGAGCTCTACGACCCACTTTGGGTCCGGGCCTCGGCACGGAGGATGGATGGCAGCTGGTGGTGACCACTTCCGGGGAACGATTAATTATCCAATATTATACAATGGTGATTTTTCTTTATGATTCCCATACCATTTACCCATGGACACGGTGTGTGCAGGATCGGAAAAAACATGTGCTGTATTTTTGCAGCCGTTGGCTAGGAGTTGTCCTGTTTGCTTGGTGTGATCTTTAATTCCCTTACCATGGGGGAAAAAATTGATCTTAGCGGTTGCGCGTCAGAGTGGGATGATGTAAAAGATCTTCGGGCCAATCTTCGCCAGAGAGGAAGCATCTTTTCCCCTTTGCCGGGCCAACTTGCAGTGGAACCATCGGTGGATGCAGCTGCCCTGAACGTTTCAGCTCTCCTTCCAGTTGTGAGACGGCTTCGTGACGAAAACACGGACAGTGTTGGCATGGTCAGCATTGGCAATGTTGAAGCACAGTTGCTTGCCTCTCTTTGCTCAGTTTAGTCTGTTTCACACACATCATGCCAAACAAGAGTCGGCTTCTTGTGGAACATCTCCAGCATCAGAGTTCCTAAGGCTAGATCTAGCTGAAAGATCCCATCCCCAAATGTACAGGAGGAAGCCATGCAGTGACACTGTAGGCAAATCAAATGAAGCCCCCCTATGGATGACATCCCATCCATCTTCCTTTCTTGACAGGCTTAGAGAGCTTCTGGAAATTGCTGCCCTACCTGTGCAATCCAAGCAGGTGAAGTTGGAAGCATGGTTTGTGAAAGGGTGCTGCGTGCTGATCAAGAAGAAGCTTTCCAGAGGTCAGTGGCCGAAAGCCAGGAACTTTCGTTTGCTGATGGCGGCAGCTTTGGGGAGCGATGATACACATGATGATGATCCAGAACCTGAAGGAGAACCAGAGGCCTGTGAGAGAACATTTTGGTGAACAAAAACAACATCAGATTTCTTGTGTTCTCAAAAGGATCACTTGGCTGCAGTGCTTCAACAACAAAATATGTGCAACCTTTTGTTTGAAGATGGAATGCCAAACATCGGATTTAACCCATGTTTGTTGGGCTGCACAATCCATTTTGTTTCGCATCGAAGTGCCTTTTTGAGCGGCCTCGGCAGGACCCTGCTCACGAATCATCTGAGTGTGTCCTAGCGGATGAGGTCGAGATCAGTGATGAGGAAGCCTCTGTGGAGGACCCCAACAATGATGGTGTAGAGGCTGGTGGTGATTCAGAGGAGGAAAGTGATCCCATTGAACCTGTGATGGAGAGTCAGCTTGACAGCTCTCCTCCCAATGATTCCCTGATCGTGAAGGAGATTTCCGGGGAGGATCTGGGGGGAGTGTGTGAAGAGGATGAGCCGGAGCCTCTTGCGGATGGAGATGCCCTTGGATCCCCTTCAGTGCCCAAGATCGAAGTTGGCAGATTGAACAGGGGCAAGTCACATGTGTTTCATTTGGAGCTTCCTGCCCATGAAGGTTCCAAGAACCCGCAAGTGGAGGCAGTGGAGAAGTACGAGGAAACCGATGAGCATGTCATCGCTGATGACAAAAAACGTCCTTTGTTCAGCCCCTCTGATGATGTGAAGGTTTCCCAAATGGAGGCACATCTGAAACGCCTACGTGAGAAGTAATCAGCTGTGAAAGGCAGGCGCATGGCCAATGAGGCTTTGGCTGCTGGAGCAGCTGCAGAGGCTGCGAAGGGTCAGGTGATCCCCGTGGAGGACTCACTACCATATGGGAGGGATACCATGGAGACCATGGAGATGGATGGTGATGCTGAGAATCTCATGGAGAAGTTCAATTCTGTCGCCGCTGCCTTGGAAGTTGAGAGTGGGGACACTGCGGACTCCGATCCTCCTGTCCCATGGCACATGGGGATGAACCGGTTATACTTTCCCAAGAAAACATCAAACCCATCAAACCCACCACCTCAAAGGGGTAATTTTAGCGTACACCTTCCAAACTGATCTGCATTTCTTGGCCCTTGTTTAGGTCACCCGTCGGCAGCAGCTTGCCATCAAGAAGGCGATCGCTGAAAAGCTTGAGGAGGGCAACACTCCAGGAGGCCGTGGCCGTGGGCGAGGAAAGGGACGAGGAAAGGGACAAGGAAAGGGAAGAGGAAGAAAAGTGGCCAGAGTGACAGCTTACAACACCAATGGTCCTCTTCCCAATGCAGGTGATGACCATGATGCTCTTCCCAATGAAGGTGATGGGGAGGGCCCAGCTCATGAGAATGACACCGTGGATGGCAACAAAGAGGCTGAAAAACAGGAGATTGAGATTGCAGAGAAACCCACCAAGAAGAGGAAAGCCAAGGGTGCTGTGGTGGAGCCATCTGGTGGCTCGAAGCCTGAGAAGAAGCTTGAGAAAAAACCTGAGAAGAAGCCAGAGGAGAACAATTGTGGGAAGAAGCCTGCCCATGGGAAGAAACGCAAAGCAGAGGCCGAGGTCACGGCCGAGGTTGGGAAGAAATCTGAGGACAAGAAGGATGTCCGTGGCAAAGGTGCTGTGCCCAAGACATTTGCCCGACGCAACCGACCGTCCACAGAGGGAGGGGCCCTGAAGTGGGATGCCTTGCACCAAGTGTTCTTCGAGCGCATCAAGCCGGCTGTGGTGGCACATTCGGCTCGCCAGGATTGGGTGGGTTTGGTTGCTTTCTTGGGGTTGGGTTTGGTTTGTCAACTTATTTGACTGGGGTTGGGATGAACTTTATTTTTGATTTCCTGGAAGTTGTGGGCAGGGCATGGCTCCTTTGTTCAAATCCATTTTCAATATAAGACTTTTTCAATCGAAAAAAACAATATCGGGGACACCTGCCTTATCCCCATGGTCTACTGCCATGGCTCCGCTACCAGGACAAGTTTTGGACCCATTGCGCAGAAGAATGGGCGGATTCCGACATCACTGCCGAGAACATTTTGGAGAAGACGCACGCAGCAGCCACCACTTACTTAGCTAAGCTTGAGGCCATGGATGACTAGGTTTTAGGTTTCCAAAGAAATCTTCAAAGGGTTTGGATCATTGGCCAATGCCCACACCCAAGCACAGCCAATGTTCTCCATTGACATTCCCCACATCACTCTAGAGTAAATGGTTTTTTTCCCACACTGTCATTCCATTACTTCTACGGATTGTGTTTTTGAAGGGTGTGGGGCGCCGGATCCTTCCTCACTCATCAGGGTGACCAGGGGCTTGCCATCTGTCAGTGAAATCACTGACCGTTGGGAAATATCTTAGAGATATTTTAGGTGACGGTTCTCTTAGGTGCCTGTGGTGGGTTAAAGGGGTGTATGGAAGCTTTGTCCATCTATTTAATATATTTCATCATGAGCAACAAGTGCTCAACAAATATTACTTTGAACCCCCAAGAAATGTTTGAGATCCAAGTGCCCATATTAGGTAAAACACCAAATATGCTTTAAATCACTTTGAAGGGCTTCAGACTATAGGGTAATGAGTCATGATGCTTCCAGAAACCCTCCCCCATCATGATCCGAAATCTGAGTCTAATCCGACGCTGCTGAAAATAAATCACCTATGTTTTGGGGATGCTTTATATTCACCATTTTTTGGGGTAGGAAGCTGTCCCACAGAACGGTTCAATGACTTCACCGTACCTCGCCCGTCTATCTTCTCACCCTTCTTAACTTTCCAGCTTTGGCCCCGGCACTCTCAGGCCAGACCTTTGGACGCGATGCCATGGTACGTGGCCAAGGGTGGAAGCGGAGGTTGCTGCCAGAAGAGCAGTACTTAGAAAGTCTTCCTGACTTGTTTGGAGCATTTGGTTTTGATCCCATAATAAATTTGTGAGCCCAATATAGCGCAACCTCCAAATTTGTGATATATTGGTTCAAAGATTCTTTCCAAAGAGCGAAAGCTATTGAACACCCTTTGGCACTCATGGCGCTTGTGGTTGGTGACACCCGGCGAAAGCTGGATTTGGTGGTGAAGAGGCTTCATGTCTTAGGTGCTCCCAAGGTTGGGTGTGTCAAAGTGGGGCTACTTGGGTAATAATAACATGGACTCATGACATGGACCTCTTTTACACTGGTTCGACTTATGGTTAAATGAGGTAACCCCATTTTTCTTCGATTATCCTGGACCATATTGGTGTTTGAAGTATATAGCAATAAATTGAATTCATGATATCACATCCCCTGACAGATGCTGTTGAGCCTGGTCATCCTCCTTGCCCAGTGTGACAATATCACTGTGTTTGGTGAGGCAACATGTTGGCATTGGCGTACAAAGGAGTTCAGATCCAGTGATGTATCAATAAGGTGGGATTTCCAAACAATAGATTAGTAACCGTTTCTTAACCATTCCGGTTGTATTCAACTATTCAACATAAGGTATTGGAAGATGGTGGTGATTTGGGGCTACTTCTTTTGGGGGGCATCCCGACCAGAAAGTGGTTTGTAACAATGGTAAATATAACCCATTATATAATTGATAGGATATGTCCATTGATTTATGGTTCATGAAACATGTCTTGTGGGCACGCACCCAAAAATGATCTAGGAGGAAATAGACCCATCAGTTCAACTTGACACCAATGTCCTGGTATACACCCTTCCCTTGCTGAGGCATATACCTTCATGGAGCTATATGCAGGGGAAGCCTGAGTTAGCCATTGCATGCGGGCTGGCGGGCACCCAACCGCTTCACTGGATATCCTTTTTGGGTCAGCTGAAGAGGGGAAACAGAACTGCTTTGACTTGCTGTCAGACAGCGGGTTCTTGCTACTCAACATGGAATTCGTATCGTAATTTATCCTACTGCTTTGGGTAACTCCCTATCTTGCAAAAGCTATACTACTGACTTCTTTCCAGGGATTCACCATCATATGTTCTTGACAGTTGGTCTTTATACCCCGCACCCAAAACAATAGAATTCTGCATTGTATTCACTAAACACTTTCATGGGGAGAAGGCAAGGGTTATGAACTGCTCGGGTATCCAAATTTCTTTTGAACCAGCTGATGGTTTTGTGACTTGTTGGGCAGCCCTGTTTTCAATCTTTGGACAAATTTTAGAATGAATCGTTTTTCAAAACTTTGGAAATAAATAAAACCAATCTAAGGCTTGCGCTGGTGTGCATCCTCAATTGCAAGATGGACAACTTTCTCGTGATGATCGGGCTTTTATGCCGTTCATTTGTGGCCATCAATAGAGGGACGAACAAAAGGCAACCTTTTGATCCTTGCGGGGATACCAGTGCTCCATCGGTGAGGGAGGGGAATCTGCTGTGCTGCCGGACAGTGGTTTGAAATTATTTGTTGGGCCCCATCCATCCACAAACCGTATGCATTATATATAATCATGTGCATTCATATGGATTTGTGTCAAACTGGTCCCCTTTTTCTTCTTGAAAACGCATTGTTAAAGAGAAAAAAGTGCACCTCATTTTGCAACATCTTCGCATATTATTTACGATTCTATATACTATATACCATAGATGTTCCCAATTGGCACACCCAAATCAGCCATATTGAATTTACATCTACACATCCTCTTGAGTAAGAACGGCATGCCACATTCCGACCTCCCTGCTGAACCCCATTGTCCCTGCAGGACTGTCCTTCTCATGTGGGTCATCCAGGCAATGGCAGGAGCATTTGTCCTGGAGCAGCCCCGGTCTTCGATGCTTCTTTGGCATCCGAGGATGAGGCAGTTCATGCTGTCTATTCCAAAGGAGAGGTTTGGGGAAATGACCAAAAAATCAAATTACCAATATGATCTGATTCAATGACTCTGGGGGAAACAATGTGAACCCCGGTTACAACAATTGAACGCCTTCCCAAAAACCAATTGGTTGAACCCCGATTTTTCCTCTTAGAAACGAGATATGGGGATACTTCAAAGAATGGGGATACCACAAAAAAGGGTATAATTCAATACTGAAAGCTTAGCCCCCTTCTTTTGGTACATATCCATACTAAATATTAAAGACAACCGCACTAAACCACTGGCTTTTGAATATGCCTCCAACCCATACTTCCAAATGCATCCAGGTGGGCAATGTTGGGGGCTGTATGGTTTGTTAGATAAACAACATGCAGGAATGTCTCAAAGTAGGGATCCCGAAACTGTTTCTTTTCATCTTTAAAAAAATCATATAAAGCTTCAGGGTCCTTATTCTGAGACATTCCCATCTGTTCAAATACTATTAGCTGTCGAACAATGTATCAACTATATGTGATCCTCTTCATGTTTGGACTACAGTTAGAAGTTAGAACCCAACCTGGCTACCCTACCAGGCATTTCTTGCATACTGGTGGATGGGCCTGTATGGTGGTATCACACCAAAACGGCACCTAGCATTGAGTAACTCACCTACTGTGCGGCGCCTGGATTTGGGCACTCTTGCTGTTGGGGCCCGGAAAAAGCTGAGCAAGGGGGTCAAATCCTCAACCGTCTACAAATCCAAGTCGGGACGCACTTCCTACAAAGGAACACGATTCTTGAAGAGTACTGGGCCCAGGGCTTAGTTGATTCACATTTTCCTGGCCATATGCTTGGATTCTTAAATATAGATGATCGTGGTTTACTGTTTATCTTCATCAGCATTATGGGATGAAAAAAAAGGCGGGTTCAAGCTTGATGGTTCTTGGTAGTTTTTTTTTTGATCTGGGTGTAGAGCTTGCCCGTTGTTCCAGCCACATTTGACCGTATACCTTCATGTTCATGTGGGCCCCAAACAGTGCCCACAAGTTAGCTTCAATCTCAACGTCAACTGTCCCACCGCTTTGCATGAGTGTAGTGGCCTTGACAAACCAAAGGTTGTCTTTTTGACTGGTGCCATGGCCTTCTGCCCAGGACATACCCACCAGCTTTTGGGTTGTTCTTGCGGAAGCATCATGAGCGCTTCATCCGCCATTGTGTGGTTGCCTGTGAGGTGCCTGAGGATGTTATGAAAGAGGAACTCCCCGTGTTTTTCCAATCACTTGAATGGGGCGATCTTTGGGAGGATGCTGAATTGTTTTCCTGCCTGTCTTACATTAGAGCCTCCAAGAGGCTCCACATTGGGGAGTGACGTGATTTAATTCCCACTTTCCTCTAAAGGATCTGAAAGGGATTCCGAACAGTTCTTGGCAGGGTCTTGAGATGTGACCATTAGTCACAACTATGATCGACTAATTATCTATTTCAGAGTGCATTGAAGCAGAATGCTTCCACTATAGGAAACCTTTCTGTACCAGCTTGCAATTCAATTGAATCAAAAAGCGTCAGCTTTGGTTTTTGCCTGGATTCAAATGGGTTTATATGATTTTTCCACTTCATGACCCGTACACGGAAGTATGTGTTAAATACGTGCTGAACCCGTACAAAATACGTGTTTTGCACGTGCTCGGAAATCCCACCCGTACCAGGGGCGTGAAAATCCATCAAAGGGGCGTGTTTTTCCGTACGAAAACCCGAACAAAATGCGTGTTTTTGGGGGTTTTGGGACTGGCCCCATGTTGATGAAAATCACGTCGTTTTGGACCACCATTTCCTGATTTGGAACCGTCCCCATCATGTTTGAACCCTGCCTTGCCTCATCCGCATTGATGATGCTCAAGGTGGTGGTTCCGAGCCTTGGGAAGGGTAGAATCTAGTCAAGAACATGAGAAAACTGGATTCCAAAACCCGAAGTTGTTCAGAGCTTGAGAAGGGAGCCAAGAAGGTTTTACAGGTGAAGAAAGAAGGAGTGTCTGAAGAAGAATTACAGAAGCAAATAAAGGACGTATCAAGTGTTTGCTGTTGTCTCGATAGATGCACTTTGAACCGAATTGGCCTGGTTGCCTTCAGTTTCTTTACCATTCGCTTAAAAACCTGTAGACTTCAACCACTCTCACCAGCAGGACTATGAGAGCAAACTTTCCAAGTTGAAGTCGAATGTTGCCACCGCGGCTAGTTCCAGTGTTTCTTGGTCTCACTTCTTGCCAGCCAACTGGGACATATTGGAGTCCAGGTTCCATGAGTATGCAAATGCATGCACATGATCTTGTGTCCCCTTACCCCGTCCAAAGCCTAAAGTGGGTGTGTATAAGGATCAGTATGCTGACATGGACACTATTCCAGCATCTTGGCATCAATTGCAGTCTGCGATCAATCTGGTGATATTGTGTTGGTCAGCAATCTTACTTGATGAGTTGTCAAAAATATAGCATGTTGTTAGTAAGGCAACTGAAGAGGAATTGCGCGAGTCCATGGGTCCAAAGAAGTGCACAGCTGCGAAAGCAAAACCAGCTCCCGCCAAAGTGTCCAAGGGCAAACGGCTTCACAAGAGCAAACCTGCCACAGTCGACCCACCGGCAACTGAAGCAACCGCAGCACCTTCGACATACAGCACGCCGGTCAAGTCACCACCACAGAAGAAAGTGAACAAAGGCGGCAAGGTCATCCCCCGACGACTGAACTTCAAGTCTCCAGACCCAGAGCCCGCTAGTCAAGTGGAGTCCCTGAAAAAGGCCCCATTGTGTGTCATGCTGTTTTTATTTGGTCTCAAATGCTTGTAAACTGTTTAGCACCCGGATATGTTCGGATTTTGTTCCCTATTTCCTATCATATGATCTCTGCCTACCTACTCTCTTTGCGCAGGCGAACGAGGAACTTGCAGCACAGTTGGCAGCTTTGACCGCTGAGAAATCCAGTAACAGTTCTCTCCCGGCCAGTGCGGCCAAGTCTAAGGGTCACACCCCAAAGAGCGGGAAGACAGGTGGGGCCCCCAAGCCTAAGTCCAAGACGAAGCATGTGCAGCCCCCCTCGGAGTCTGATGAAAACCAGAGTGAAAATGAAAATGATGGAGAAAATGGTTTGACTGAAGAAGGGTCTGATGAGGACACTGGCCCGTCAGAGGGTGCCAAGTTGGGGCGGCCCGGCTTCGCCGCTTGTGCGAGCGAAAGCCGTCCGGACGGCTCCAGGTGCCGGTTCACATTCACGAGCAATGGAAACAGGGCGGACACCCGCGTCAGCAGCTCTTGGAGATGCTTGAGCATGCTGGGTTCGAAAAGGACCCTTAACTGTTATCTTTCCATATCATTATGTCATATATTATCAGCCATTTAGTTTTGTGTACTCCTACTATTCCCGGAGCTCATCAACATTATGAATATTACAATCATAAAGTTTTGCCATTATTTTATCATGCCGTGGCCTGCAGGATACCTTCATCGCCACAGTGGTTCGCTCCAAGGAGACCATCACCAGGACCAAATCGGCCCGACGCCGTGGTTGGTACACGGTTGAACGCATGCGAACCAAGTTGGGCTGGAGCAAGCTACTTGGCTAAATACATGTATTAAGAAAAGCAGTATACCATATTATTTATCTTATTCCATTATGTTATGGGCTGAAAGATGGTGCCAATCCTCATGTGGAAGTTTCCAAAAATATTGGTACCCCCAACCATTGGTTTTCCTAAATATTCATGAAAAACAACTGTGGATGATTTTTTTGGGTACCCTCATTTTACCAGATAAATAGTTATCACGATTCATGGTTTGATCCAACTGACGAGGCAATACATTGCCGGAGTTGTCATGTACTGCGAGAAGAAGGGCAACGAAGCCCTGTGGAAGAAACTTAACTGCATCAAAAACACCAGATGCTACATTTTCCCTATATACCTATACCATCCTATACCAGAATGACCATATGTTACATTTTCGCTACCTATGCCCTAAGATGCCCCTGAGCCAAGTCCCAGCTTGAATCTATCAGCCCAGGCGTGACAAGTACAACAAGAACATCAAGAAGTACCATGTTGACGTTGACTCGGACGAAGAAGACGAGAACATAGATGAGGAACGGGAGAAGGAAGAAGAAGCATTGAACACCACCAATGTGTCCTGTTTCAAATGTTTCTCAAACCTGCTTTTCAAACAGTATCAACTGAAGCTTATGGATTCTCTTTCACCTCTCCAATTACTCTATCCCGATGCCACCTTCCTTCCCATTCCACTTACCCCCAGTGTTTCGGCCCGCACTGAGGTGAAGGACTTCAGAAGCTTCAAGAAGACCAAGCCCAAGAAGCCTGCCGCTGCCAAGTCCAGCGATTCGGAGAGTGACACCAAGAAAGCAAATGAGGCAGTGGGCCCAAAGCAGGACAGGGGCAAAAGATTTGCTTATACATAGATATACAGCTAATATAGGCTTATATGGTATATGCATGGTCCGAGCATGGCCCTAACAGTCGCATACACAGTTGAGACACAAAAAAAAGTAGCAGGGTGATGTGCCATCACACTTTCAGGAGTTTGCAAACTTAAAGAAGCTTGGTGACTCTTTGCTGACGAGATCGACTAAGCTGTCCGAACTTATTTCGAACATTGAAATTGAGATCGCAGAGAAATCGGATACCCCTGAAAAAAAGCGAGCAGAGTCGCCAATGCCCCAGAATTGTGGCCCATCTCCTTTTTTGATTAACTTAGAACCAATGAACCAGAGCGTTTCCCATTTCCAGCGGCTGGCCTTCTTCTCCAACTATTCTCGTCCACCAGCCCCAGCTCAGGTCCGTGAAGGCCCTGGAGAAGGCCATGGAAACTCTTCAGGACCAGTTCGAGGAAATTGAGGTTTTGAAGGTGGATGTCTCACCTTTGCAGACTGCCAAAGATTCAGCGGTTTCTGGGATCCCTGAGCCTTGAACTTATTTGCTATAAGAACATCGCGTGTCAACATATGCAATTGGAACGAGTTCACGTTTTAGGCCATTCTTGCTAGAAGAAAGTTATATGGTGCTACCATGTGACCTCTAAGTGCCAATGGAAACCGACTTAGGCTACTCAAAAAAGTGGTGGATCAGATCAGGAAGACAACGGTGGCGTGCCTTGACCACCACTTTCTTATAACCAAGTTCCCATATGTTTCACTTTCGATACTCATTTGATATCAATGATCGGGCGCTCAGGTGCAGCAAGGTCACCACGGCAGAGAAGAATGGAAAGACCCTTCGTCAGTAAATGGTTTTTGTCTCCACTGCCCGACTCTGTTTAAAAAAACCTTTGCATATTTTACCATGTCCCAGTCCAAGCCACCAGACCCTAGATCCCAATTAAGCCTCTTCACTTGCCAGCTCACGTCCAATCTTCCGGCTGAGGAACATCCTGAAGATGTTGCAAAAGGACCACTGATGCGGTGTGATCGGACCAATACTGTCTTTTTTTGGAGAGTCCCAGTCAGAAAAGGAAATCCCATCAAAAAACAATACATGTCCAGACTTTCCGTCCAGGACCAAATTTTTGATTGGTAAGGGGCTGCCAATGGCTGGGATTCAGCTGTCTTATCAATGGAGTGTAGGAAGGGGCTTATGGCCATTTCTTTGGGGTGAACATGTGCAAAGCACGTGACAATATGTCAACTTTTGACCATCAGACTTTCCATGGACCAGCGGGTGAAAACCAATGATGTAACCTGCCGATCAAACATTTTTCCATACCACGTGTGAACCCCAGCCAAACCACCAAATGGACTTTAATTGGTATTAATGGGTATTGGAACCCCAAGAATCTTTATATCGAATTGTTATTTTTCCCTTTCAAGCCGATGCCAGGTCCCGTTCCGAATGCTGATCAACGCCGAGAACCCGGCCAATTCCTTCACCACTGCGCCAAACTCATCAGTTATGGTGCCAGGGGCTCATGCCGGGCAGATTGCGGCTGCAACATGTTGATACAGCGGCAATGCTACCTACTTGTGATGCATTCTGCTAAAATCAGACCAAGCAGATTTGTCAGTCAACACTAAGTAAATTAGAGACTCAAATTGTTGAATGATATGTTGACCAAAGTTCGCCAAACCAAGATTAGATTAGATCATATTAGATCCACTGACATACGTTATCCCCACCATTTTCTGACCTATCCAAGTCTTCAGTGACAATTAACTGTTCTATTGCCGCTCATGGCGGCCAAGCGGTGTGCGGATGATGGCGCTTCATGGGGTGATGTCAAAAAGCCTAAGCCCCTTGTTTGGCAGTATCATTATGATCACAACAACTGATAGCAACCAAGTAAAGTGTCGATGAATTTGACCAGAATCTGAATATCTTAGGATGGACCCATTTGATGATGATTGGGACTTTTTGATGGAATATTTCACCCGGGATTGTTATGCTGTGGCCACCGAACTGCATCCGAAGCCAGCACCTGGGCACGCAGATTGCAGTGCTAGAGGGTTTGCATATATAGGCATGTTAGGGTTGGGTTATCAGGGGCATCTCATATGCCACCTCTCTTCTATTTGATACCTAGCCAACATTTGCTTGTCATCTAAGGATTGTGATGGCAGTCGTGAACACAAGGCTGCATCTATCAGCGGAACTGCTACCGTGGATACTGAACCTGACTGGGAACATTTGCGATCTGTGGGCTTAGTCAAGAAATGCCTGCCTGCATGTGAGAAAACCACATGTGGAAAGATTTTATTTCACACCAAAAATCAAATCAATGGTTTGAGAGAACGCATGGGTCTTCGGCTTACCTGCTTTAAAGTTGGTGTCACAACAGACCCCTCAAAGCGTTATGAGTCGTACCTGGAACTTGGGTACACCTGCATGCATGTAATTGCTGAGTCAAGTAGCGTTGATCTAATTCATATGCTAGAGGCAGCTCTCATAGGAGAGTATGCCAAGCATGTTGGCTGTAAAAACAAGCCCAATTCAGGGGGAGAGGGTGCCCTAAACCGACATATCATTCCCTCTGGCCCTTTCTACCTTTACGTGGTTGCGGGTCGAGCAGACCAAAGCCGCTGGGTGGGATAAAACCTGCAGTTGGAAACTTTGCTGCTTAATTTGCTTTAGCCTCCTGGATTCAAGTTGCGTCGCAAAATGGCATCAGTTTACAAGTGCTTGCAGCTTCCAGGGCTGTGTTTTTCTCTTCCCTTGCTAGGTTATCTGTGCCAGCATTATCCCATTGCTTCTTTCTGAATGGGTTTTGTTCTTCGCCATTTGTTCCTTCCGGCCTCTGAGGTCCCATGTTGCCAGGTTGTGGAGATGGCGCGTGCTGAGCTGCAGGAAAACCCTAGGGCCAACGAAGCAGTAACAAAATTTGCCAAAATACCTTTGGACAATGCTGAGGAAGGGTGCCATGAATTGTTTAAACAACTTGGTTTTTGTGCACCTGTCACCATGGAACGTTGTGAAGCACTGGGAATGACCAACATACCCTATGTCAAGTTGAGCTCCTGGGTGCAGTGGCTACTTGACAGCGGCCGTCTATGGCGTCAATTTGTTGGTGTCAGTTCTTGGGAGAAAATGCAGGATGTGCTGGGTGAATTTTGGGCACGGTTCCGAGGTTTATATCCTCAGCATGAATTGTTCACCATGCCTTTGGACCTAAGACGGACTATCCCTTACTACAGTCACACTGATGAAGGCAGAACCTACAAGTCCAAACCCATTTGGATACTTAGTGTTCATGGTTGCCTTGGAAGAGGTACACAAAGCTATGTCCGCAAGGGAAAACACCGTATGGGACTGAACAGGTTGCAAATGGGTCTCAACTACATTGGGAACACTTGGTCGACGCATTTCATGTTCACATGTTTGGTCCGGCAATTCATGACAGAGAGGCCGGATGCTTTGGACATCCTAGTGCGGATCTTTGCTTCTGACTGTGAAATGTTACTGAACCAGGGTTTGACCAGTAGTGATGGCACCAAGACAGTTCGAATGGTACACCTAGCTACAAAGGGGGACCTTCCTGCCCTAGCAAAGCTGGGTTCATTCTCCCGGACTTTTTCTCATGTTCCTAAAGCTGCTTCAAGCCGGACTCCTTCAGTGGGCATTTGTCATTTGTGCCTTGGAGGGCAGGAGTCTAATGGTCAAGGTCAACAGCATTTTCCATATGAGGATTTCGCTTTGCACCCTGTGTGGGCTCCAACCATGCACACCTCACTTCCGTGGAACAGTGAGCCTGCAATCTTGCATGGGGTTCCTCTGAATAGAGCGGCTCGAGCTGGCTTTTTTGAAACTGACATTTGGCACAACATGCACTTAGGATGCTTGAAGCATTGGATTGCCAGTGCCTTCGTCTGCATCATTGAGCGGCTTGATGTTGGGCCATTGGATGGCTCAGTGGAAGCTAAGTTTTCTTGGTTGACCACAAACTTCCGCGGCTTTTGCCGTACCAAAAGAATTTCGCCATACATGTCGGAACTATCACGGGCAAGCCTGGGCTTCCCTATGGGCAGTTCGTGTCCAGTTGGGCAATGGTCGAAAGGGGTGGTTTCAACCCATTTTTGCCAGTACTTGGAGTTCTTCTGTGAACAGTACGTTGTGGGGCAATCACATGATCCAGTTTTGCTGCACATTGTAGTTTGGCTGTGTTGATCAACGCTTACTTGTTTAAAGCTTTGCTGTTTTTCGTTTTTGTTGCAAACAGGTTGGAACAGATTTTGATTTTTCGGAAGCATTTCTCCCATCTAAGGTAGCGGGCACGAAGGCCGTGAATGTGGCCATGGCGTTCATGTTCAGCCACGGGTTTTGGATCCGATCCTATTTTGGGGGTAGGCTGGGCAGGCTGCTTCTTGGATTTGTCCAGTCCTATGCCAAGTGTGCAAAGCTCACCTTTTTGGCCCAGACCAATCGTTTTCCGCTTATGCCAAAGCTGCATTTTGTCCATCACACTTCACTCCGTATCATTTGGGAAGCATCTGTCTCTCAGTGGATCATTTCACCCTTATCCACTGCAGTACAGCAGCAAGAAGATTACATCGGGAGGCCCGCGAGATTATCGCGTCGCGTTGCACAGAGCAGGTTGCTACATGTTCGGGTAATGGAGAGAAGTTTAATATGCGCCATGTCTGCCATATTAGGGTCTGATAGAGATAGCCGCGGTCTCATGTGATGCTCTGATCTTGTGCCTGGGGTGGGGAAAAAAGGGTCACTGTCTGGTGGCTACTTCTTGGTATGGTATGAAATGTCTTGATACCCTAAGCATTCCTATCGGCTATCAAACAAATTAGGCCCATCACCCAACACCCTTCATCTCAGCCCAGCACCTTGCTGGCAAAGATCCGCCATAGGTAGTGGGAGCAGCGGCTGTGTGGGCAGGCGATTCCACCAAAGTATTACAATTATATTCAAATGGGTTACACGTTACTCCAACATACTCCAAAATACAACCATCAAATGGGTTCATAGAAAACCCCAAAAATGATCCCAAACCAAGAGGGGCGTGTTTTTATGATAGGGGCGTGTTTTGACCATTGGGGGCGTGTATCATAATGGAAACAGGTCCTGCTCTAAAACTGGCACCCTGACCGGGTGCAGGTATATATATATATACACATGCACTGTATATATATTGAAACATATATGGAAGGATAGGTATTGTTTGTTGTGTGCAATCATCATGCAATCATGTAGAGACCATTTGTTCGTTTGCTCCAGGAGTTTTGGTGCTCTGGAGGTGCCGAGGGGAACCCAGATTTCTCCACAGACTTCCTGGGTGATTTCTGGGGGGTTCAGGTAGGGCTTCGGGAAGGAGGTGTTTGGAAGTCGGCCCAGTTTTGTTTTCCAAGTTTGCTATCATAAATCAACTACAAATCCCATCGTTTCTTGGTTAAATCCCATTACTCCCCTTTATAATCCCATCCCCATATTGTATATACCACCATTATTCTTGGTTGAATCCCACTAAATCATCATAAATCACCAGTTGCTTGCGGCTGGTGCAATCCCCATTTACTTAGTTAAATCTCAATTTCTCCCAATTTTTCCTGGTGAAATCTCCATTTTTCCTGCTCAAAATCACCCCGTAGCGTAGGCGATCCGCGCTGGGCCGTGTTGCCCGGCGTGCTGCACAGTGAGTCCACCTGGGGGCACGGCACAACGGCGCCTGGACGACTGGATGATGACTGGGGCCACCATGACGACTGGAACCCCCCCATTTTTGTTAGTTAACTAACCATAAAACCACATTATATTCCATTGTTGATCGTTATATCACCATAGTTATGGGGGCTATACTTAATTGGAGGTTTCCTAAAATGGGGGTACCCCAGTCATCATCCATTGTTCTTTGGGATTTTCCACGAAATAAACAATCCAGCTATTGGGGCACGTTCATTTATTTAATTCCATGGAAATTCCCTATGACACATGGGGAGCCAGTTGGAGTTGCAAATGATGGGAAGTTGGGTTGTTGATGGATTTTTGAAGGAGTTTAGGGGGATGGTTAGGAGTTTTTAGAATATGTTGATGGACTTTCGATGGATCGTAGTGGGTATTAAGTTTTTGCTAGAGATTTTGAGCAACGAAACTGGGATGTTAAGCATCAAACATGTGGATTCAACCAGCAAACATGTGGATTTTTTTCCAAATGACACGGAGAGTTCATGAAACCATAAAGGCTGAGCCACGTCTAAGGAGTACGCTTTGGAGGCGTTACTGGCGGCCGCCAACTGTCTGTCTGGGAAAGGCTCAGAACCTTTTCGGTGTCCCATCGAGACAGTTCCTTGGAGTTTTTCCAGTGTGCTGCTGTTGTTGATGAAACCAGTTTCTAGGCAAAATTCCAGTTGTTGTTTTGTTTGGTTACAAAATGATGGAGTTTAAATCCGCATGTTTTGTTTGGTCAGACCCCAACTCCATCTAGAATTCTTGCGAAAAAATGTATTGTAGCTTCCATACATGATAAAAGCCCAACAAAAACTGGTCGATGCGAAGCCGTTTTCACCTCCAAGGGCCGAGGGGCCAAGCATCTTTTCCTCAGGATGTGCGGTTGCCAATGATCTACGTGGATGATCTCACTCGAGGCGGTGGATCCCTGAGGGGAAGAATGCTTCATGAATTTCATGATGCATGTTGTGTTAAAATGTGTTAAATGTAAAAAGTAGATAACAAAGTTTTCCACATTACAATGCGATTGAATCAATTGATTACTTGGGAAATTCATGTTTGCTTGTTGCTGACATTTGTTGGGTATTATACAGCAAGTTATTGAATGGATCACCAGTGAGGAGATTAGCCTTCCAAGTCCCGGCCCATGTCGTTGCTTGATGTTGGTTGTGTATCCCAATTAATACACGCCATTTGTATCCTCAACATAGCCTCCAGCAATCAACAATGGCATTGGAAATCCTCCATTCATATTCCATTCATAAATGATTGTCCCATTGAAGCTTGTTATAAAAGAACATCAATGGGATTTAACTCCTCCATTTATGATTTTCCCATTTGACCTTTCTGTTATAACGGGATCACGGGATTTTCCACCACCAATTCGCAGCTCGCAGGTCTCTTGGCGCTTCAAGACGCCCCCGAGTCGGCCCTGAAGGAACCGGAGCACGGCTACGCCATCCCAGGGGTCTCCTTCACAGCCGAGGTGCGGAGGAAACATGAGAAAACCCCAACGGTAACCCACCCAAAACAGGTGCCGAAAAGATCCGAATTTTGTGAATCTTCACAGGTCTATGGGGTAAAAACTCTTCTAGATGTTTTGGGGGTTACTATACTTATCTATACTTGATTACTATATTGCGACATATATTTACTACACTACACCCAGTCGGGAAAGTCAGTGCAACGTCTGTTTGAAAGTAACAAATCACAATGGGACGCTGCGCATTCAGGAAGTCACAGAAGTCAGTGCAATATTGTGCAAATCAGCATGGGACGCTGTGTGCCAGCAATCATCTATTTCGTTTAATGTTCGGTGTTTTTTATGGCTCTAGAATTAGGAATCATATTGTGGACGCTGCATCCATGCAGTCATTGTTTTAGGTTATTTTGAATGACTTTGTTGAAAAACACAATGGGACGCAAGTTTCACCACAACTACAGTCAAAGTGAAGCGACCAACCAAAGATACGGCGCAGCCCCTTGTGGCGCACGCAGCTCGGTAGTGTGAAGGTAAGCAGCAGCAACAGGACCAGAAGAACCAGCAGCAGTAGCGGCAGTAGCAGCAGCAGCGGCAGCAGCAGCAGCAGCAGCGACAAGACAAGACAAGATAAGACAAGACAAGACAAGACAAGACAAGGCAAGACAACTCACGTATGTCCGGCGATACTCTGGCGATACTCCGGCAATACCCTAGAATAGAAAAAAGGAACCCGTCGCCACCAATCCCCCTCATCATTTCAACACAACCACATCTCCAAATTTCAAAAGGGAAAAACCACTGAAAAACCCAACACAATCCATTTCCCAATGGAACTGACACATTAGGGAAATTCCGAACCTACAAGAACGCAGGTAAAAACATCAACGTTCCAAACCATGTCTTCCAAAACACCAGCTGGACGCAGCACGCACCGACTTCCAGATTTTTTCCCCCCAACTAAACGCAACAAAGCAAGTGAACGCATTGAGTTTCCAAATGGGGTGTAAGTGGGTTGTATGATGTTGTATGCCAGTAGTGAATCCCCGACAATACTACGCAGCTATTTGTCAGCTGCTTGTATTCTAGCCCAGCTATTCACGAGCACATCACTTCCCTGGCCAGCTACTGTAGCTCTCCATTTTATTTGAATGAACCCGACCAACTAGAATGAACTAGATATGATGTGAGTCATGTAACATGTATAAGCATATGTGCGCAACAACTCCGATACGATCATAATAGCTGCGCTGCTAATAGCAAGTATGTGCGACCTTCTTGATCAGAAACAGAGCAAATAGAAAAGGAACATGGATTTGTCTTAAAATTAGATACTCCGAATTCCCCTGGATTATTATTAATAACCATGATTCCCTTATATATCTATATCAATATCTATATTTTACACATATATATATATAATAAGTTGGAGGGTACGCAGCATTTTCGGACAAACCCACCATGGATCCACTGTTCAGCACGTTCTTCGAAGTCGGAGCACGAGGAACTCTTTAAAGAGATCCGATTCCATGTGCCCGACTTCCAGCATCAGCTTGAAATCGATCAGATGCTGGCAGAAGTGTTTGGTGTTTAGTTGGCCGATGATGCAAGGCAAATCAAGTATTTTTGATCTCGTCTCTATACATCCTGATTCTGGTGACTTATCATATCCAAAATCAACTGTTCAGATCACACTTCTGTTTTGCTGTGTCAATGATGCAGTTGCTGCGAATCTCATTGCTCTGTGACATGGGACCCACCACCACCCGTTCGGCAAAGCATATGGACACGGGGCCTAATATATTGAATACTACCAACAAATAAAACGCGCTACGACACCAATTAAAAGCGGGAAGGGCATATTTCTCTACAAGCACCATTGGATATAGATTTTCTCTTGGTTGGCTCTAGCTTTAAAAAGTATGGAGGGGCGGCAAAAGCCATCAGGGAAATGTGTCAAAACATGTTTTTCTCCATGTTGCAGGAATTCGATCCGTAGCCTATATAATATACAGATATATACAGTAGTTCAGGTCCAGGATGCGTTTCAAAAAATAACCAACCAAGAACAACATCAAGCAGCCAAAACACAACATCAACCCTGCTGAGGTTTCAACCACCAGCCATTGTGTTGATCTTTTGGGATGATTTTTGCTCGTCACTCTGACCTAGCTCCCAAAATATATGGCCAAAACATTTCCGTCATCATATCACCCAGCTAAGGAACATGAATACCTTCGCCAAACTTTGGCCCAACACCTTGTCACCTGCGGAACCTCTGAGAGACTTGGGCTATGCTCCCAGCGTGGGCTTCCGGGAGCTCATCTTCAAAGTTCCTTGGAGATTGTGCATCGGAGAGATCGGAGAGACCTTGGTGAAGGGGTGAATTTAAGGGTACCCTCTGGTAAACTAACGTAACTATGGAAAATCACCATTTTTGATGGGTAAATCCACTATAAATGGCCATTTTCAATAGCTATGTTAGCTTACCAGAGGGTAGTAGGATGTAGTAGGTGTGTAGTTAGTGATGTTTTAGCCAACAATGCCTAGGAATCTGATGGAATCTGGTGCCCAGCTGAACGTGTTTTTGTTTTTCTTTGTGAAAGCGATCTGAGATTCAGCAACATGTGAGAGACGTTGAGGTGCATCTGCTGGAAGATACACCACGTGGTTATGAAACCGTACCTACCCACTTGGCACTTAATATGAACCCCTCCCTGTGAGAAGAAGAACAGCACAATACAATCTCGTTTTTGCTTGCTTTTCCTAGGTGTTCGTTTAGATCAAGAATTTCATTCCGACCCTCAGGGTTCAAGTTTCGGGTTAATTTCCTGTGATTGGAAGGGTTCATTTAAACATTTTAAGTAGCAGATTCACAGCCCGGATAAATCAGCCAGGGTTTCTCCACCACCGCCATCTAAGGTTCTCATTGCTCACCGTGATCGTTTGGCAACATGAAACACATGAAGCACGCAGACCCAAGTTATGGTAATTTTAACTGGCCCGTGGGCGGCCCGTCACGTCACCTTTGATGTGACCTCTCGGGCGGATGTGCATCCAGGAAGGACTGTGGTTTCTATAGCTCCTCAAGTGGTGGGTTTCCCATCTATGGAGCAACAATAATTTGTATATATATATATATTGTACATGAAGTATACGGTATTTTAAAACTATATGACTATATGAGTATAATCTTACATGGCTTCCGGTTCCTGACTAGGATGCAGATCCAGGCCCATATACATTTATACATATATATATATATATTTATTTATATATACATATATATATATATATATATATATACATATATATATACATACATATATATATATATATGTTGATTGATTGATTTGATTGATTGATTGATTGATTGATTGATTGTGGTTAATATATACATATATATATATATATATGAGTATATACAATATTCATGTACAATATATATATATATATATAGCCTTCCCTCACAAGTAGTGGACCTTTCAAGAACAAAGTGCAGCTGCGCGGCTGCCCGCTCTCCCTGCGGGGGACCAGCGACTGTACAGAGCCGAAAACAGCGTCCCACTTTGCGTCTCCCAGGGATGGAGATTTCCCCATGGTGCTGGTGGTATGGGGGTTTAACCAAACTATGTTTGGATGTGATATTTTTGGGTTGATTCCCCATAATTTTCTTGTTTACATTTGTTTACTGGGATTGAACATTACATTGCGGTAGTTAAACTGAAGCAAAACTCTTGGGAGGAGCCTACCAAAAAGTTTTTTTAAAAAAATAGCCTTCGTTCGGAAATACTGTATCTTGGCCAATTTGGCCACTGAAAGTTGTTGCAGTCCCTTGCAGTTTCCTGATGGTGTCCCTTCAAGGACATGGCAGCCTCCGAAGAGCTGCTCTTCCTGGATTTGCGGCTCACGGATGCCTCGGCACTCTGTGACTGGGCCCTCCCGGGGATCGTCCCAGTGTTTTGGGGGGATCGACTTGTTGGATGCCTTCTGTTTCAAGGTGGATGGCTCAACTACATTTCAACTACCATCCGTGCATATCCAAGCGATGGGGCAAACCCAAGAATTACCCACACCATCCCACACAACTTAGGAGGTTTGCTTGGCAAACTGAGATCCGGCCTAAATCAGACTATGCTAATAACCATCCGAAAACGTGGAGATGTGATCCATAAACACTACAGTCACTACAGCAAACACCAATGCCCCATGACCAAAGCGCCTCAAACACACAATCTGAGCCAATCTGGATATAGCATGTATAACGACCTCACTGCGACCTGGCTAGGAAATTGTTTGGATTGAGGTACAGTAGCCTTATTTATCCTCATTACATGTTTTTTTTTTAGATTTCTGTATTTTGTCCACACGAACCGGATTCTCAAACTAATTGGTATATTGACCCATGCGCCTTATTAGTGGTTTATATCTGGGAGAACCCCTATGATTTTATGCTTATAGCTGTTAAAGATTATCCAAATCCATGTAATCATTGTAATTTCTCCACATTATATATTCTATCCTCACATATTCCTTTATATTCCATTGACTAATCCCCAGCATCACCATTGTGATCCCCGGTTTTTGATGGTTACATTGCAGTAAATTTGCGTGGCCATGGAAAATCACATCTTTTATTAGGTAAATCATCGAACTAAATGCGCCACGGCTTCCATAGCTACTTATATCCATATAACTATGGTAGACACCATGAAATTCCGTGTATCCAAAGTGCAACCAAATCCATTTAAACCCCTCTAAATCCGATGAACATGCCATGAAATCTCGAAAAATCCCATGAATAAATAATTCCATAAATATCTGGAAGAATATCCCATAGTTGATTCATGGTTTCCCATCAAACCCTCAAAGCGGAATGCCTCCAGGTTTCCGCGGTGTATGGGTCACCGCCAAACACCGCGCCCAGCTGAAACTGCCTTTGAGCTCGCGACTGAAAGGCCCCAGCGTGCCGTTGATGCAGAAGCACCTTGGTTTCCCCAACGAAACATGGGATTCACTTGGATCTCATGTGATTTTATTGGCTATTTATTGGATTTCATGGGATTTTCTTGGCATTTATTGGCATTTATTGGATTTTATGGGATATTATTGGCATTTAATTTATTTGCTATTTATTGTCAAAAATCATACTTTATTGGCTATATATTATTATATATTAGATTTTACGGGATTTGATGGATTTTACCAGGAAAAGTGCAGAGCTGGACCACCAAAACATGGTGATTCAACCAAGAAGAAACGGATAGTAGCCGCAGTACATGCAGATTAAATGCGAGTAAGATGGGTGTTGTAGATGATGTCATTTGTAGATGGATGATCGCAATCGTCAAAATTCCAGTACATTAGATGATGTTCCTTTTGACGATTTCTTTTTTGTCAGTCAGTTCCAAGTTGGCATTCAGAGGAGCACACAAAGGAGCAGCAGAATGGATGAAGGAAACACACGTTGGCTGATGTGTGAATATATAGTACCAGGATGGACTTTGCGAAGTATCGGGCACCATTCCAATTTGCAGCTAGTTTCAGTGGTTGCGTGACATGTATTTGCTGATGCATGGGTAGTATGTTTCCGTTTGACTTGCGGATGCAACATGCAAAAATGTCAGCATGACAAAGTTCCCCACGTCCTGTTCCAATACCAACCCGGAACCAATACAGCGTTGCATAGAGCCCCATCACAAAGCGTTCTGGACCCATTCATGTTGATGTTTACTGTTCATTTTCAACTTATGGGTGTATTCTAATGTATCCTAATTGATACTATAATAATCTATAATTATAATATTTATCTCACATACAAATACATATAGATTTATATATATATACAGTATATTAAACTTGATATATATATATATATATTTACATAAAAACATGTGTGTGTTTCTGTTCAAGAGGGTGTCCAATCTTCCTCCGCCTAGGTACGGGTGCCTGTCGCAGACGCAGAATCTCAACCTCATCGTCCCAGTCTCACGAGATGTCGCTCCAGCCTTCCTGTGCCTTGCTGGATGTTGCATGATGCTGTACCAGTTACCCCATTGTTATTCAACATAGCCATGGAAAATGGCCCATGAAAATAGATGTGTTTTGATGATTTGCCTATTAAAAAATGGTGATTCTCCATAGCTACGTCAAATAACCAGAGGGTATTTGCGGATTGCTTTTACCACCTGGTGATTATGGGGATATAATCACTCTAATTTGAAATATCACCGAGATGGGCCCCAGCACGTGTTGAATATTAGAAGTAGAAGGGATTATTCTGTCGTATCCTGATTGTTTGTTCAATCTGGCATCCATACATTTGCAGTTGGCTGCTTCCGAAGCAGAATTGTAACTCAGCTATGCTTCGGGAGTAATATGCAGATCCTGTAGGTCATATCATATCCACTGTAAGTGATTTTTCAACCCTGATATTCCGATTTATTTTGTGAAAGAGTGATCAACTTCTTCGCCGTGTTTTGTTTTTCGTTTTTTGTTGAAACATCCGCACCCAGTTCAAACTTTTTTTCCTGAAGTCATCGCAGCATCTCATGGTAAAATCCTAATCCCTTGGCTGGAGAGAGATCACCAACTTGGGATCCTTTCGGTAGGAGTCTCCCCACATTTCTTTCCAGAGTTTCACCATTTTTTAACATGAAAAGTATGGGGAGCACCACTGAAGCTCCAGTTCGATCCATCTCGGCTGGGTCATGTTTGGCTGATTATAGAGCTCCTTTTCCATGGAGGGTTTCTTAAAATAGGGGACCCCCAAGAGAACAACGGGTATTCAAGACAAAAATAGACACATGACTTGGATGATTAAGGGGTCCCATGACTTGGAAAGCTCCATACAATGTGGGGCGCCCAAAGGATAGCTACAATTTCAATAACTTGCTATTACAACTACTGTATCAACCAAAATAACTAGCTATAATTCAATAACAATAGCTACCCTCTGGTAATTTAACATAGCTATTGAACATGGCCATTTATAGTGGATTTTCCCATTAAAAATGGTGATTTTCCATAGTTAGGTTAGTTTACCGGAGGGTATGTTTACCAACTTACAACTGGGGGCCCACATTTTGGCAGAGGAGCTGCATGCGCATGGCCGCAGCGGATCCAGAGATGCTGCAGCGCCTGGAGACGCGAGGCGGGACGGGGATGGTTTTGGCATCCTTTTGGCGTTTTTTTTTCCTAAGGTAAACAGCTCAGAAATAGATATTTTATGGGTTTCTAAGCATCAACAATGGGAGATAATAGGATATTCCTAGTTTATGGTTGTTCCTAGTTTATGAAATTCCAACCATTATACGACCGTAAAATATCTATAGGGATTTCGAATTTCGAACCTTTTCAAACCATCAACAGGAGATAATACTGGGGATTATGATGATAGAGACAATAGTTAATGTATGGAGAGATAATAGTTCATGTATGGAAATCAACAATAGGAGATCAGAACAGTTGATGGATTTTCCTAGTTTACGGATTTCTAACCATCAACACTAGGAGATAAGAGATCAAGATGAGTTAACTTTCAACAAACATGACTTTGGAAAATCACCAGGACTTGTTTACATTTTAAATAGTTTTTCATATATGGGTAATTAAATCAACTGTGAAAAGGCCATTTTTCAATAGCTATGTTAGTTTACCAGAGGGTAGTTGTTTTGTATATTTATCCATCAACAATAGGAGATAATGGTGGAGATTATTCATCAACAATTGAGGGTTTAAGCATCAAAAGGTTGATGCCCCTAGTTATCCTTTGGTTTATTAAGCCAGCAAACTATAGTTTAATGATGCTATTTCATCACTACCCTGGTCAAGCCAGTTCTGAAGCTACTTAGCTAACAAACTGCTGCGCCTTGTGGGAAATGGATTGGGACATCTTCACCCAAACAGTTGCGAGATAATGTGACATGTGACCATCCACCCCCTGGGACCCCAATAGATCCAACAAATTCCATCCGAATAGGTCCAACTCGGCAGTACCTTTTCCGATTTGCAAAACATTGCTACACAACCATCAGGCATGACTTGTCCTGAATCGCAAACTATGATCGTTCCATATTTTATTAGTTTGTTTCTCTCACATGTACATGTTTGTTTACTATATGTATAGTTATAGTTCTTAAACAAAAAATGAGCTAAACATGGTACAGCATGTATTCCAACAAGAAAAACGTCTCATCATTTTCAATCGTTTGATACCCAAAATGAGATTTTCACTTCCCGAGGATTCCGCGCGGAGCTCACATCAGGTTGGTTCGACAACTGGCCTCTCACTTTACCCATCGACCAGCGCAATGAGCAGAGTGCCGCACAGCTGGCGGTGGAGCTATTGCAGAAGGTGCGGAATGGGACATCAATTGCTGTACAATAGCGAAAATTGGGGTGCCTTCCATGTAAGGTGAACATTTTTTTTGTTGTTTAATGTTATTTGATGTTAATCATATCCAAGTATTTATATAATTTAACTATATTTAGAGTTATTCAATGTTTATGAACTCTATCAAACATATTGATCATAGTAATATGGAGAGAGAGAGATATACATGAGACAAACAGAAGATCACCACGGGTAAAAACTTGGCAGCGAAGCCATTGAAGACACGGGCTGCTTCCAGTGACGGGATCGTATGTTGTACGTATTTATTAAACAGTTATTGATATCGATGATTGTCGATGTGCACACAATATGGAATTATTGTGTATGTATATATATATATATATATATGTATACACACGCGTGTGTGTACATGCAATGTAAATGGACGTAATGCAATGCAATGCAGTGCAATAGAATGTAATGTGATATGATGCACTGCACTGTGCTGTAATGTAACGGAATGCAGTGCAATGTAGTGTGATGTATGTATGGATGTAATTGGACGGATACATGCTGTTGCAAGATCAGTACTGTTTGCTTTCTCTATGTGTATTTATGATGGGGTGAATCGACCTTGTTAGCTAGATCATAGCAATGTTTATCACCCAAGTATGTTGGTAGAAGGACATATACGATAGATAGGTAGACAGACAGTCTCAGACAGACAGATAGGTAGGTATGTAGATGGACAAACTTACAGATAGGTCGATCGATAGATCGATAGAGCACGAGAGATGTTTTGTTTATATTGATGTTTGGATTGGATACCCTAAAGACCTTCCTAACCAACATGATGGGTTTCGACAACTCAGAGCGACCAATCTGTACGTTTTCATTTTGCGTCCCCATTTGGAGGGGGGGGGTTCTTGTCAGGGGCTGGCATTATTGTTTCAAGAATTTGCTTTCATTATTTCACTATATCCCGGAGGATCAACTTGCTTGGTGAAAGCGCCTATTCCTAAACAGTACCTTCATCCCGACACCACGGCAGCTCAGACCTGTAATGTTAAGTTGGGTTTCCAGGAGCCAAAAAAGGTGCTTGAACAATCTAAAGAGGAACGTCCCTTAAACATACCCTCTGGTTATTTAACATAGCCATGGAACATGGCCCATGTATAGACGGTTTACCTATAAAAAAATGTGATTTTCCATGGCTACGATAAATATCCAGATGGTAAAGTGTTTTGTTTCTTCAATGTTTTTCTCAGAGTCAGAGTGTCGTTTTTCACTTTTGCCCAGGTCTTGGAGAGATTGACCCAGTCCAACAATGAGTGGCTGGGTCCGGTGTCATCAAACATGCTTTTAATGAGAACATTTGCTATAAATGGAGGTTTAGAGCTGGGAAAATCAACTCTAAATTATTGGGTAGTTGATGGGTACGTTTTATCAGTGGAATTTAATGGATTACATTGACTTTTTCAATCGGTTATCAGTTGATTGGTTAGTTTAATGGAGTATTCTAGTTGGAGCAATTGTTTGACACACTAGTGAGTGGGTTCAAATGGTTTTGAATACATAATGGCTTGCATGCATCATGGTTTGCAACGGGCTACAATGATTGATTTTTTTTAATTGAGATATATATATATATTCATATATTAAGTCTACCAATGGTTATCGTGGATTTTGATTATAATGCCCATCTTTGTGTATTCACTTATATTCGGGAATAAATACCTAGCCTAGTGACTAGCCACTGAATTGCTTCAATGGTCCAAGATCTTGGCTGATCAAATCCCTTTAGTAGTCACATAGGGAGGACAAACCAGCCTCTGATAATTTAGCATAACATCATGATGAAACAGCACCATGTGTTCATAGCTAACTCTTCCTTGGGGGAGCCATAGCTCTTTTCATAGGATAGGTTGTTGGCTGGTAAGGAAGTAGGTTTATAACCCACATTAATATGTATTTATAGTGTAGTTGTCATCCATTCGCTATTTCCGCTTAATCAAGTTCATGGCGGGTTTATATATACATACATACATACATAATAAGCTAGCCAATTTTGAACAAAGATGTACCAAAATGAGATGTAAACCTGCAACAACTGCCATTTGACCACCCCAAAACAACCTTTATTCTGAGCCCAAGCTGCAGAATCCATCATGATTGCATCATGTACTCAGTTTGAATCAAGGAGGATATGGGAACAAATGAACAAATCCTACTATATAATCGATGCCATATTTTGGAGGCCGCCAATTTGTTATACCTCCCATTGTTGATAGCTGATCCCCATCATTCTCCTATCGAGGTAACCACCGCTATACCATTGTTGATAGCTAATCATCATTATACCTCCCATTGATGGTATAACAATGGTATAATTGATAATTGTTAGCCATCCTGATTGATGGTAAAAGTCACCAAGGTTGCGACAACGCTTTGGCAGCGCTTCCGTGGTGCAGCGGCCCTGCGTCCGCGTGCGAGAGGTGCCCAGGAGAACTTTCACGGGGAGGCTGTGAATCTGCGAAAATACCTGGACTTCCCCAACAAGAATGTGGATTTAACTGATTTAACCAACAAAAGCATGAATTTAACAAGTAAGAACTAGGAATTCACCAGCTGAACATGAGATTGCACAGGCAAAATCATGAAGATTTGAGCGCAAAATCATGAAGATTTGACAGGCAAGAATAGACCATCTACTCGGATAAGATGAAGGGTAGTTTGAGATACCTTTCTTATTGCAATTAGAAATTGGGAAAGCCAATGCAAAACCAGCTCAGCTACACCGGTATCCTTGCGCCAGGCAGAGACCATGGTGGTAGTGAGCCTTTTGAAATCCATGCAGGAACTGGCCTTGCTCAGTTCTTTGGCACCGAGGGCTGCTTCAGCTGGGCTCGGTCGCCCCCCAAAAGGATGTTAACCGACCACTCTCTTAGGGCGCTGCCAGCATGGCAGGTCTCAGAACACGTGCCGCTGGATGGAAACTCTCATGAAATTCTTGAAGTTCAGTTGTAGGTTTGTAGTTCCTTCTTCCTTTGGTTGATTATTTTTTATAATGACATTTGATCTTGTTAGTAAGTTAGAAGGGCAACCTCAACATAAAAAAGCTTTGCCATGAAATGGTGCCAGCCACTCACCCTTTGTTTTGGATTGTCACCATATCTCCATTGGTCAAGATCATGAATAGTCAATCCTTTTGTCCGGTGATATGTTCTAAGCGACCGCATGATTGGTCCAATTCCGTCAGGCAGCAACGAATACTTATTCGAAGCACTTCGAGATGCGCAGCGGGAATCCCTGCAAGAAGCCTAGCGCCCGAGCGGCGTGCTGTGGGAAAGGCTGAGAGCCATGTTGATGGAAAGTTTGTGGCATTTGGAGCAAATCCAAGTAGGTTAAGTAGCTTGGGAATTTGACCACCTGACTTGAATAGGTAATGATTTCTTGATTGGATTTGATGGTTGTGGCATTAGCCACTCAAGATAGGGATGCTAGGCGTATAGCCTGATGATGTATGTGCATGCTTGTTTAGTTAGGAATCATGAGAATGCGGTTTCCCATGTTCTCTCGTGCTTGTTTGATTATTGCAACACCAGTGGGTTTCAACATGTTTCAACATTGGCAGTTGCTCAGTGGTTCCCCATGTTTCTGGCCAACCCAAGATGCCCGTCATGCAGCGCTTCGCAGGTGCGCCCAAGATGCTGAGCAAAATCAACCCGTGCGGTTGACCAAAAAGCGAGTTTGGTGGGACGAGGGGCGGGCTATTCTTTGCAATGGCTGTGTCTTAAGATAAGATACCCCTAAATCCACTGGTTAATCATCGGATTCCCTATGGACCTATTAAATGGGAAATTTGGGGTATGCCCCCTTTTCCGACAGAGCCAATGTTGACAAGAAATGAATCACTGTGTTTTTTTTTTCCGGGCGGTGAGGTTAGTGCATGACATGCCTGACATTTTGGCATGATGGACTCGTTTCGGTAAATCAAGAAAACGGTCGAAACGAGTCCAGCACCAAGATCTGGCTTTGGCTTAGAGGATAAACATGACCACTTGCTCCATGGCAAAGGGACTGTACCAATCGCAGTGGAACAAAACTCCATCCACACCTTCGTCAGTGCTGCCACCGTCAAAACATCACCAGTCAAGTCCCCTAAAGGAACCACAAAGAGACCACGACATATGGATTCACCAGGGTATTGTTAGAGTCACATT